>ENA-ORCM01003203-ORCM01003203.1-human-gut-metagenome-genome-assembly--contig:-NODE-3203-length-10911-cov-20.837179_pt1 | contig 10911 bp, 7 predicted proteins | sample MGYA00242906_ERZ507928 | MGnify/ENA primary metagenome ERZ507928 (study PRJEB26167, sample SAMN06115497) | human gut metagenome | host: Homo sapiens | place: China:Shanxi | collected 2015-05-07...
AGAGTGACTTTTTCGGTCACCCTGTTATTTTTTCTTTTTCCGCCTTGATTTGCGCCTTGACCTGCACAATGATTTCCGCGAGCTTTTCTTCGCATTCCTCGTGCGTTTTCGCATAGATATTGTGGCTTTCCCGCTTGCCGTAGGCGTTGGTCGGCGTGTACCGTCCCTCATAGAGGTGGTCATTAATCATGGTGACACAGCCCGTGCCGGGTTTGCGTATTTTGGGCTTGTACGGCGTGAATTCGACCGGGGAGGTATCTTTCCTTTCTTCCCGCTTCATCGTTGGCATACGGGCGTCTGTGCCGCCGATTTTGCGGTCAATATGCACTGCCGCCTGCCTTTGCATGGTATCGGTGATATGGCTGTAAATATCAAGCGTGGTTGCCGAAGACACATGGCCTATGGTTGCCGAGAGCGTTTTCACATCCATACCGTGCTCCAGCGCCATGGTCGCAAAGGTGTGCCGCAGATCGTGAAAGCGCACCTTTTTACAGCCTGCCCGTTCCAAGATCAGTTGTAACCGTTTTCTAACCGATGACGGATTTCTCGGTCTGCCGTTATCCGTCGGTGACGGAAACATCCATTCCGAATCCACCGTTTCCTTATACGCCACAAGGGTTTTCAAGAGTGACGGTGGCAGAATAACGGTGCGTATCGAGGCTTTTGTTTTCGGCTCCGATATAATCACCTCTGCCTTGATGATATATACCTGCCGTTCGATATGCAGCTCTCCTGTTTTGAAGTTCAGGTTACTCCATTTGAGTGCCAATATCTCACCGCGCCGCATCCCCGTGCCGAGCTCCAGCAGAAAGAGTTCATAATAGCCTTCTTCCTTTGCTTGATGCAGAAACCGCAGAATCTCATTTTGCGTCAGCACCTGCATCTCCCGCGCTTTTTTCGGCGGCAGTTTACAGCCGACAGCGGGATTGGTTCGTATCAAACCGTCCTGTACCGCCCGCTGTAAAGCTGTGCGGCAGTTGGCATGTATCCCCCTTATCGTTCTGTCCGAAAGTCCATTTCCGTAGGTTTTTGCGTGCAGTTTTCTTCCGTCTGTCTTTTCCTTTGCGTAGAATTGCTGTAAATCCGACTGTGACAGCCTGTTCAGCGGAATTTTTCCGATTTCGGGAATGATATGATTGTAAATGCGGTTTTCATAGTCGGTTCTTGTGGTAATGCGGAGTGTGTGCCGGCAGTAGGTTTGATATCAGAAGTCGATCCAATCCCCGAACGGCATATCCGGCTTGATTTTATCGGAAGAGCGTCCGTACTGTTCTTTCAGCGCTTCGAGCTTAGTGGAACATTCTGTTTTTGTTTTCGCCGGTTTTTCATCCGCCGTTTTGGCGGCCTTGGCCTTGGTGGTGCGGGTCTTTTTTACCGGCTTGTCGGCGTCCGGCTCGGCTTTGGCCTTGCGGGTCGTCTTTTTTACCGCCTTTTCCACGGCGTCCTTGACGGTGGCCTTTTTGGCGGTCTTTTTTGCCGGCTTGTCCGCGCTGTCCTCTGCTGCCTTGCGGGTGCGCTTTGTGGGCACCTCAAAGTACAAAGTGCTCATGGGCGGCAGGGTAACGGTGATGCTCTGCTCAAAGCCGTGCTGCGGCTTTTTGTGGGTACGCACCGGCTTGTTGTGCACGGTGCCGGAGCCGCCGAAAGCGGCATCGTCACTGTTCAGGATCTCCTTGTAGGTGCCGGACACCGGTGCACCGAGGGTGTAGCCCTCGCGCAGGACGGGGTTGAAGTTGCAGATGACAAGGATCTGCTTGCCGGCGGCGTCCTTGCGCAGGAAGGCGATGACGCTCTGCTGCGAGTCGTCCGGTACGATCCACTGGAAGCCCTCCCAGCTGTAATCGATCTGCCAGAGGGCGGGGTGCTCTTTATAGAAGGCGTTCAGGGTGCGGACGTAGTTCTGCAGCTCGGCGTGCTTGTCGTAGTCCAGCAGCATCCAGTCCAGCTGCTTTGCCTCGTTCCACTCGGCAAACTGGCCGAACTCCTGTCCCATGAACAGCAGCTTCTTGCCCGGGTGTGCCATCATGTAGCCGAAGAAGGTGCGCAGATTGGCAAACTTGTCGTCATACTCGCCGGGCATCTTGTTCAGCAGGCTGCCCTTGCCGTGCACGACCTCATCGTGGCTGATGGGCAGCACAAAGTTCTCGCTGAAAGCGTAGAAGAAGCTGAAAGTCACCTTGTTGTGGTTGCCGGAGCGGAACAGCGGGTCGGTCTTCATGTAGCTGAGCATATCGTTCATCCAGCCCATGTTCCACTTGAAGTTGAAGCCTAAACCGCCGTCCGAAGCGGGCTTTGTGACCATGGGCCACGCGGTGGACTCCTCGGCGATCATGTACTTGTGGGGGTGACGGCCCAGCACGGTGTTGTTCAGCTTGCGCAGGAAGGCGATGGCTTCAAGGTTCTCCTTGCCGCCGTCCTTATTGGGCTCCCATTCGCCCTGCTTGCGGTTGTAATCCAGATACAGCATGGAGGCCACGGCATCCACGCGCAGACCGTCGATGTGGTACTGCTCCAGCCAGTACAGTGCGCTGGAAATGAGGAAGCTCTGCACCTCGTTGCGGCCGAAGTCGAACACCATGGTGCCCCACTCCTTGTGCTCGCCGCGCTTGGGGTTGGGGTCCTCGTAGCAGGCCTCGCCGTCAAAATTGTACAGGCCGAACTGATCCTTGGGGAAGTGGGCGGGCACCCAGTCCATGATGACGCCAATGCCTGCGGCGTGCATCTTATCCACGAAGGCCATAAAGTCCTTGGGGGTGCCGTAGCGGCTGGTGGGTGCAAAATAGCCGGTGACCTGATAGCCCCAGCTGCCGTCAAACGGATATTCCATCACCGGCAGCAGCTCTACATGGGTGTAGCCCATATCCTTGATGTACGGGATCAGCTCGTCCGCCAGCTCGGAGTAGTTGTAGGGCTTGCCGCCCTCCTTCATCTTCCAGCTGCCGGCGTGCATCTCGTAGATATTCATTGGGCCGTTGATTACGTCCGCCTTTTTCTGTGCGGCCTGCCAGGCGGCGTCGTGCCATGCAAAGCCGGACAGATCGTAGACCTTGCTGCCGTTGGACGGCCGGGTCTCGGCGTGGAAGGCGTAGGGATCGGCCTTGTAGACAAGGTCGCCTGCACGGGTGGTTACGCAATATTTATAAACATCGTATTCCTTCATGCCGGGAATGAACAATTCCCACACGGAATCGCCATCCACCTTGTGCATGGGATGGCTGCCGGGCTTCCAGCTGTTGAAGTCGCCCACAACACTGATGGCTGCGGCGTGCGGTGCCCATACGCGGAACACGACGCCGGACTCCCCGACCCGTGTTTCCAGATGTGCGCCGAAGTAGCGGTAAGCCTCGCAGTTGTTGCCCTGCTTGAACAGGTACACCGGCAGGTCCGATGTATTACTCTGAATCTTTTCTTCGGTCGGTTTCATAGACTGCTCCTCCCCGTGCGGAAGCCGAAAGCGGATTCCGCAGCTTTGTACTCTTTTATATTAAAAGGTTTTTACCATTTTTGCAAGACTTTTTGTCCAAAATTCAAATACAATTACCACAAATTTTCTTGACTTCTCTGTATGTTGTGGGCATACCATCCAAAATTTGCAGCTCGACATCGTGTAAACTGCTCATTTGTCAAACGGTTCCGGCGAAAGCGTTGCGAAAACAGAAAAGGGGGTCGGAGAAAGCCCGCAGACTTTCCCCGACCCCGAAATAAAAATAGTATTCTGCTTAACATCAAAAGAGACCGCTGCACAGTTTGTACAGCGGTCTCTTTGCGTGGTTATTGTGTTTTGTTTACAGCTCAGCCCACAACGTAGACGTTGACCTGAATAGCGCCGTTGATGACGCTTTCGGCGTAGGTCTCGTAGAACAGGTCTACAAGGATCTGCCCCTTCTGGACGGCGATGCCGGTGTCGGTGGCTACGGCGTAGCCGTAGACGAACTTGCCGTCGGTGGAGGTGATGTAGAGCTTGGTGCCGTAGGGGATCACGTCCGGGTCCACAGCCACGGTGCCATAGCCCAGACCCAGACCGGAAGAACCTTTGCCGCTGCGGGAATAGTAGCCGGTGGCCTTGCCGGTGAGCACCTTGCTATAAGAGGTGGGGGCGTTGGTGGTGCCGTCCGCGCCGGTCAGGGGGGACACCGGCGCGCCTGCGCCGTAGGTCTTGATGACGTGGTCGGTGGGCTCCACCGTGGTGGTGGTATCCACAACGGTGCTGTTCTCCAGCTCGCCGTCCACATAGCGGTCACGGGTGGTCACGGTCTGCTGACCGGCTGCGCCGTGCTGCAGGGTGGTGGTGCGGCCGGTGTTGCGGAAGTACAGGCTGGTGTAGACATACTGGGTGTCGTAGGGGATGGCCTGAGTTTCCACCCGCTCTGCGTAATCCACGCGGTGGACCACGATCTTGCTGCCGGCGGTCACAACGTGATCCAGCGCCGGCTCGGTGTAGTCGTCCCCTTCAAGGGTGATACCGGCGCGCTCCAGTGCATCGGCTACGGTGCCGAACACCAGCTTTACAGGGTACTCCTGCCCGTCGGCGGTGATGCTGACGGAGAATGCGCGCTCGATGTTCAGGGAGGCAAGATTGCCGCTGAACGCGGTGTAGTAGACCTCATCGCCCTCTTCAGAGCGGATGCCGGAAAGGTGCATGACCTGTGCGGGGGAAGCATCGGCATCGGTCAAAAGGACCTGCCGTGCACCATTGGAGTCGGTGACGTAGGTCAGCCGCAGATTTGCAGCGGTGACGCCAAGGGTAGCCACAAGACATACCACCATGACACAAAATGCCAGCACACGGGGAGATACTGCCTGCTTTGCGGCAGTAACTGCTTTCTTCAATTTAACGGAAGCGATACGAGACAACTCCTCTCTTTGTCGTATTTGGTGCGGCCGCGGGTAGTGCATCGGCACCCCGGCCGCCCGGACTGCGGCGGCTGGGGATATAAGTGCCGCACAGTCAAATACGATGCTCTCTTTGGGTAAAAAGCGGAGCACCGTATTACAGGGTGGAATCCGTTTTGGGCAGACCACAAAACTGCCCCGGCACGGGCCGCATCTGCCCATGCCGTGCCGTACGCAGGACGGCTTTTTACTTCATCCAGATAGAATTTAAACGCTGCAACGTTCGTTGCGCAAACGTTATTTTACCAGACTGTAAAGCATCTGTCAAATTTGCGTCTTGCGCTTTGTTAGATTTGTAACATTATTTTTTGTGCAATTTTCACAGTGTTTCTTTTGATATTTTGGTTTTTAGGTGGTTTCCTTCTGATTTTTTCCTTTTTTCTACGGGTGATCCGTTCATGAATTTTTAACATTTGTATCATCTTTTTTCCCTGCAAATAAGGCCGCAGCAGCAGCCGCTGCGCCCAAAACAAGATGCCCCACATCGCGGGTTTTGCATGGAAAACCCGCAGGGGAATTACCCTGTTTCAGTAGGGTGGAAGGGGCTGTATTTCCGATGCAAAAACCCCGTTTAGCAAAATGCCGAAGAACAGAAAATTTCACATTTTCTGTACACTCTGGATAGTTTTGCACCCCCGGCGGTACAATCGGGACAGCAAACAGAAAAGGAGGTTTTGCATGGAGATCGAGATCCTCAAGCAGCAGTGCGGCGGCACCGAATTTGTGCCCCAGCCGCATCGGCTGCACCTTGGCGCACAGAACGCCGAGGGGGTGGACCGGCTGCAGTTCATCCTGCCCGCAGCTTGGGCAGGGTGCACCATGGCGCTGTATCTGCGCCGCAGCGACGGAGTGCAGCTGGCCGCCATTCCGCTGGACACCGACGGCAGCGTGACGGTGGACCGCCGCCTGACCGGCAGCGTGCGGGGACAGTGGATGCTGGCCGCCATGGGCAGCGGCGGCTACACCGCCTACACCCGCCCCGGCAGCTACGATGTGTACGCCACCCTGCCCACGGACGGCGGCAGTGAGGAGCTGCCGCCCTCGGTGTACGAGCAGTTCGTAGCCCGCGTGCTGGAAAGCGCCCGCGCCGCAGCGGAAAGCGCCCGCCGCGCCGAGAACGGTGCGGCAGACACCGCCGTACAGGCAGCGCTGGCGCAAAAGGCTGCGGACAAAATTCTGGCCGACCGCACCGATGCCGATGCCTGCGCAAAGCGTGCAGAGGCTGCTGCACTGCGTGCAGAGAGCTACGCGCCCAAGGACGGCACCGTGCTGAGCGTGAACAGCAAGGGCGGCGCGGTGCATTTGGACGCACAGGATGTGGCGGCGGTACCGCTCCCGGCGCAGCCTTTGCCCGGCGAGGTGGTGCGCATCCTCAGCGTGGATACCGCCACCGGCGCGGTGCAGACCGATACCACCCCGCTGCCGGACCTGCGCCCCTATGTGCGCAGCGAGACCGTGCCCACGGCGGCAACGCCCGGTGCGGTGCGGGCAGACGGACAGTACGGTGTTGCGGTGCGGACAGACGCCACTCTGACCACTGTGCCCGCCACGGCGGCACAGCTGGACCGCATGACCGAGGCCTACGCGCCCCTGACCCCGGCGCTGCTGCCCTACGGCGTCAAAAAGGCGCTGACCAGTGCCGCCGGGGCAGCAGGCTGGTCGGCGCAGGAAAAGACGGCAGCGCTGCTGCAGCTGGGCGCAGATGACCGGTTCTATTCCAAGGCCGAAGCGGACCGGAAATTCAGCACAGGCTACACCCTGCCGTGTGCCACCGCAGACGTGCTGGGCGGCGTGAAAGCCGGGCGGGGGTTGACCGTGAGCGCGGACGGCACGCTGGAAGTGACAGCGGAAAATCTTGACACGGTGCTGGGCTTTCGCTTGGCCGAAAAACTGAAACGACTGGAAAGGATGATGAACATGGACGGAAAGCTGGTCTACACCGGCGCAGGCGTTGCGGGCAAGGCCGCAACGAGCCTGACTGTGCCGGAGACGGCGGATTACATCGTGGTAAAGATGCTGGCACCCGCAGCGCTTGAAAGCGGCGGCAACACCTCTACCGGTGTGGGAACGGCTGCGGACTATGGCAGCACCCGCATCGTGCGGGGCGGCACGGCGGTTGCCATGGTGGGCGGCCTGAAATACGACCTCAGCAGCGGCGTGAAGTGCAGCGGCGCAGCGCCCGTGCGGATGAGCTTTGCGGCAGACGGCACGCTGAACGTGGACGCTGCGAGAACGGACGCGTCGGGCGATCATAAGTATCCCTTCAACGTGGAGGGCTATCAGTATGTGTAAGGGTGGTGCAGCATGAATGAGATGACCATCCGGCTGGAGCGCAACGGTGCGGCAGCGGTGCCCGGCGGGCAGCTGCTGCTGGGGTACGCGGGCAACCGGGGCAACTACCGGCTGCGCATCGAGCAGCGGGGCGAGTGGAAGGGGCTGACGGTATGCGCCCACTGGCACACCCCCGGCGCAAGCGCGGCCACACTGGTGGAAAGCGGCTTTCTGACCGTTCCGGCAGCGGTGACGGCAGTGCCCGGCGTGGGCTGCATTACCTTTGAGGGTACGGACGGCAGCCGCACCGTGACCAGCGCCGATGTGCGGTGCAAGGTATGCGCCAACAGCGGCACGGCAGAGGGCACGATGCCTGCACCGACTACCCCGGCGTGGGAGGCGCTGGTAGGGCTGCTGGGCACAGGCGGCATTACCACCGCGGAAAAACAGGCGCTGCTGGCGATCCTGCGGCTTCTGGCGGCGGGCAATGACGCGGCCATGGCCGCCTATGACCGCTTGGCGGCATTATGGGGCACTACGCAGCCGGAAAAGCCGGATCAGCCGACAGACACGGCTTTCGCCGTGCTGGGGCAGGCGGTCCTTGGAAAAATGATCTTAGGGAGGAACAAATGAGCTACGAAAAACAGAATTTTGTGGACGGCCAGACCCTGACGGCTGCCCAGCTGAACCACATGGAGGCAGGCATTGCAGCTGCCGCCACAGGCGTTAAGGGCGATAAAGGCGACAAGGGTGACGCTGGCCCGGCAGGCCCGCAGGGTCCGAAAGGCGACAAGGGCGACTCCGGTGATCTGGGTACGGCGACCGCAGCACCTGTCTACGCGCCCAGCCGTATGGGCTGCGTGAACTATGCGGACGTGGCTGGCTGCGACTATGCACAGATCATCATCTACGGCCAGAGTCTGGCTTCCGGCACCGAGAGTCAGATCGCACTGACCGATACGGCACTGGACGGTGTGTACATGGTGGGCAGCAGCGCGCACTGGTATCAGGCTGCCACCACCACCGGCCTGAACCCCTGCAAGAACGCGGGCTTTGAATCCCCCATCGTGGCGGCGGTGAACCACTTTGCCACCATGTACCGCAGACACCGGGACGCGGGACAGAAGTTTATCGCAAACTCCACCGGTCTGGGCGGACGTTCCATCGAGCGTCTGAGCAAGGGCTGCACCAGCTATGGCTACGAGTACCTGTACAAGGACGCTTTTCTGGACTATCTGGACAATACCAAGGCTGCTGTCACCGCGCAGAGCAAGACCGTGAAGTGCGTGGCTGTCGTGTTTATGCAGGGCGAGTACAACTACGACGGCCACAACAGCGGGCAGGGCTTTACCAACGGTACGGACGGCACCACCGACAAGGCCGAATACAAGCAGTACCTGCTCCAGCTGAAGAAGGATATGCAGGCCGACATCATGGCCAAGTACGGCCAGACCGAGCCGCCGCTGTTTTTCGTGTACCAGCCCGGCGGTGCGTTCATCACCAATGCCACCAGCAGCATCAACATGGCGCAGCAGGAGGCCGCAGCTGAGTGCGAGGACATGATCCTGCTGGGCAGCGCAATGCCCTGTCAGCGCTTTGCAGGCGGGCACATGACCTCCAACGGTTACCGCTGGCAGGGCGAGATGATCGGCAAACAGCTGGCCGAGACCTTCCTGTGGGGCATGGCAGACCGGACCGTCATCGACCGCGCCATCACCGTGGAGGGCAGCAAGGTCTGCATCGACTACGAGGTGCCGGTGCCGCCGCTGGTGGCAGATACCTACACGGTACAGGCGCAGCCCAACTACGGCTTTTCCGTCTATGTGGACGGCGTGGGCGTGACCGTAGAAAAGGCCGAGGTACAGAACACCCGGGTAGTGCTGACCTGCGGGCAGGAACTGCACGGCAAGGTAGCGGTAAAGTATGCGGGCAACGCCGTGGGAGACCGAAACCATCGCGGCATCGGCAACATCCGCGACAGTGACCGCTACACCAGCCTGTACCTGTACGCAGACGATACCAACGAGACCTCCTCGGCGGGCAACACTGTGGACTACCGCCCCAAAACGGCAGAGGGTGAGAGCCTGAGCGGAAAGCACTATCCCCTGTGCAACTGGGCAAGCCACGCATACCGGGAGATCGTAGTGGACGCCATTCCTGCCACCGACTTTACGCCCAAGCTCTCCGGCAGCAAGGCAAGCGTGGGCGATACCCTGACCCTGAACGTCAGCTATGCCCCCGCCAACGCAAACAGCGGTCTGGGCGTTACATGGAAGGTATCGGACAGCACCAAGGCCAAGCTGGAAAACGGGAAGCTGACCATTCTGGGCGGCAGCAACAACGACACCGTGACCGTGACCGGCACGCTGGAAAACGGCGTGGAGCGGAGCGTGAGCGTGACCATTGTGGTGAGCGATAATCCCTATGCAGCCTACTACGGTTACTGGGACTTTACCGGCGGCAGCGCAGCTAACACGACCACCGCAAAGAACCTTGCGACCAAAAAGGACGACAGCATTCTGGTGAACATAAACGGCACCGACAGCGGCTATCTGACCGAGAGCGGCCTGACGCTGGCTGCGAACAGTGCCGTGAAGATCCCTGTTGCAAGCGGTATGCCGGACGGCGTTGAGATCTACATGGACTTTACGATCCCGGAAGCCCTGTATGGCAGTGCACTGAACAAAAAGGGATTTATTTCGCTGGCAAAAGGCGCGGAAAACAAGCTTGCGTTCGGCAGTGAGAAGTACAGCTACGCTTGGCCCGCCCTCCAAGGTACAGCAGAAGGCAGAACGGGCGAGACAGAGATCGGCTGGCGCTATGCAACAGATGCCGGTGGCACCTCGCTGGGGAACACCGCTATGTGGTGGAGTAAATCTACGATGCACCAACATCTGCGTCTGCGGCTGAACACCTCTGGCGGCGGTGAGTTTGCCATGCAGGCAAATACAGACGGCGACAGCTGGCGCATTTGGACGCTGCCCGCCTATGGCGGTGCAGAATACAAGTACCCCTGCTTCAAGGCATTCAAGAGCGCCTGTGACGCGATCATTCTGGGCAACCGTGCGACCCTGAATTTCTGCCCCGCAGGCACTATCCTCCATAGCGCTTATATCAAGGAATACAATGGTTAAGGAAGGATGTGAACTATGGCGATTAAGCAGTATAGCCTTATGGCAGACGGCAACTGCCGCCTTGCACCGGACTTTAAGGTGCGGGAGCTGCGCTGTAAGGACGGCACCGACACCGTTATGGTGGACGAGGCGCTGACCGTGGTGCTGCAGTGCATCCGGGAGCACTTTGGCAAGCCGGTGGTGATCACCAGCGGGTACCGGACGGCGGCGCACAATGCGGCCGTGGGCGGGGCCAAGAGCAGCCAGCATCTGCTGGGCAGGGCGGCAGACATCCGGGTGCAGGGAGTAAGCGTGGAGGCTGTGGCCGCCTACGCCGAAAGCCTGATGCCGGACTGGGGCGGTGTGGGACGCTACCCCGTCAAGGCGGGCAGAGCTACCGGCTGGGTGCACGTGGATACCCGGGCGGACAAAGCCCGGTGGAGGGGGTGAGCGCGATGACAGGCATCATCTCGGCCATCATTGCAGGCGCGGTGACCCTGATCGGCGTGCTGATCGCCAACGGAAAAAGCCAGGCGGTGACCGATACCAAGCTGGAAGAACTGACCCGGGAGGTGCGGGAGCATAACAACTTTGCCCGCCGCGTACCCATTTTAGAAGAACAGATGAAGGTGGC
>ENA-ORCM01003204-ORCM01003204.1-human-gut-metagenome-genome-assembly--contig:-NODE-3204-length-10909-cov-3.955410_pt1 | contig 10909 bp, 10 predicted proteins | sample MGYA00242906_ERZ507928 | MGnify/ENA primary metagenome ERZ507928 (study PRJEB26167, sample SAMN06115497) | human gut metagenome | host: Homo sapiens | place: China:Shanxi | collected 2015-05-07...
CTTGACACCGCGTATTTTTAAGTGTATACTGATTTTACAACTTAAAGTTGACTTTAAGTCAAGCGTTTTTCAAAAAAATTTTTATTCCTGCGATTCCAGCGTTGTTTCCAGTTCTGTTAATTCTGTTTGCAACGCTGGTTCTGTAGTCTGCAATTCTGATTCTGTGGATGTTTCTGATTCTGATATTGCCCCGTTAGAAACAAAATCGTGAAAGGTCAGAACAGCATTTTGATTCTTCATCGAGAAAATCGCCGGAACGCCTTCTGCTGTCATGGTCAGTTCATAGCTGCCAGCCTCCAAATCACCGCTCAACACCATACCGCCATCTTTCGATGTGCCCTGCAAGGTGGACTCCTCTGCAAGCTGGTCGGCTGCTAAAATAAACTGATACAAAATCGACTTTGCTGGCAAAGCTGTCTGCGGAACAGAAAATGCCAGCCCTTTATAAGAAGCAGTCACTTCCCCTTTTTGAAAATCCAGCCGCACGCCTGCCAGCTGGGACGGCTCGGAAAAGGAAACATTCCATTCCCCTGCCCCCACTCGCTGCATCGTTCCCTCTGCGGTCATCTCTTCTAGTTCCATGGTAACACCCGTTGTAAAAGCGGTGTTCAGCTGGTTGCTGGACGTGGTACTGCCGCCTCCAACCCCAACGCCGCTGCAACCGGTCATCAGGAAACAGGCTGTCATGGTAAATGCAAAGCCAATCATTGGTATTTTCATCTCTGTGCCTCCGTTTTTCTTGTTCAAGGATATCGTTTTTGGTCTTCCGGCTGCACAAAGCTGTCAGCTTTTTTATCGTTCTTTCGCTGTCCGTTCCTGTTCCAACTTCAAAAAGACTTCCGGCAGGCAACGCAGTAAATCCTGCGGCAGCATTGCCTGTTCGGAATAGCGTGCTGCTGCAACATCGCCTGCCAGCCCGTGCAGATATGCTCCGGCACACGCTGCATCATACGGGGAAAGCCCCTGTGCAGCGAAAGCTGCAATCATACCTGCTAAAATATCCCCTGAACCGCCTCGACTCATGCCCGGATTGCCAGTCGGATTCTGGATTGCCGTTGTTCCCTGCTGAATGATTGTGCCTGCACCTTTCAAAACCAACGTGCCGGAAAACTGCTTGCAAAAATCTGCTGCACATTGTTTGCGATTTGCCTGCACTGCGGCGGTAGTTGTTCCGGATAGCCGTGCCATTTCTCCGGGATGCGGTGTCAGAATCCAATTCGGTTTTTGCTTCTGCATGATATCTATGCAGGAAGCAAGGGCATTTAGACCATCTGCATCCATAATCAGTGGGCATTCGACTAGATTCACCACGTTTCGCAGCAATTCCTGCGTGGCAGCGGTATTGCCCAAACCGCAGCCAATCAGCACCGCAGAGGCTTGTTTCAATGCTGGCTGCAAAACAACTGCATTCTTCTCCCAGCAGATTTCTCCTGTTTCGGTTGTCTGCATTGGCAGATAAACAGCTTCATAAATCTGCGATGCCAGAATCGGCAGATTTCGCTCGGTGGTTGCAACCTTTACTAAGCCTGCTCCGCTGCGTAATGCTGCCAATGTGGACAGGGCACACGCTCCCGGCATCCGGTTGCTGCCTGTAATGCAAAGCAGCGTGCCAAATGTTCCCTTGTGGCTGTTTCGGTTTCGCTTCGGAAAATATCCGCAAATGGTTTTCCATGATAATTCTTGCATTGTTCTTTCTCCTGTTCGTTCTGGATAAAAAAGCGGAACTGTACGCAACAATTCCGCTTTTCCGTTTTCTGTTGATATTACCGTTCGCCTAAGCAACGGGCAAAAATCACGCATCGCATTCCGTCATCATCGCCGGAATTGCACGTCTGTAACACAATGACATTGCTGTCTAAGTATTCTTTCACATCGTCTTTTCCATACCAGACAAGCGATGTTTTTTTGATTTGCTGTAAGTATTCCAGATGTTCTTCCTTGTTCATGGTCAAGCCTTTATTCGGTCGCCAGTAAGAAAACTCTGCTCCGGATTCTCCATACAGCACATTGGCAGAGAGCACTTCATACAGATACCGCTTTTCGGTAGAGGCAACTTCAAAATACGGATGGCTCTTGCCCCAAGCCGGGTCTTTGAAATACTTGATGTTGCTGAACATCGTACCGGCTGCCATATTGTGCCCATACAGCAGGGTCATCGTTGTTTTGTCAATATTGCCCCGATAGTCCTCATAGATGCAGCCTGCGAAGCTTTCCTGTTCCATCCAGTCCAGATGCAAGAAATAATTGTTGTCCTCTGCCTGCATAATCGGGTAATCAATGACCGTATCCGGAATATAAATCCAGCCGACCAGCTTTGGACTGCTTGCCTTATGCTGTTTCACGGATGTCATGTCGATATGCATTGTATAGTCCACGGATACGGTGGTGGTTGTCGTGGTGGTTGTCATTGTGGTGGTCGTGGTTGTGGTGGTTGTTTCAATCGTTGTCGTGGTAGTGGTGGTTTCCGTAATAATCGGAAATTGTGCAGGCGTTTCTACTTTTACTGTCGTCTGACAGGTATAGAAAAAAAGAACGATTGCAACCGTCATCAATGTCAACAAGACAACGAAAAATGGCAGCCATTTTCTTCTCTCATCATTTCGCTTCATCCTGATTTTTTTCAATCCTTTCCATTTCAGATGCTTTTATTATACACAGAAACTTCCAAATTGTCAAGAAAAAAATGGGAGGCAATTGTGAAATTGCCCCCGATTTTTTCATGATTTTGTTACGAATCAAAATCCGTTCAAATGTGCATTTTTAATAATCCGCTCGTAGTCCAGATAGACATAATCCCGGTCTACATTTCCTGTAATGCCCCAAACGCTGCCCGTGCAGGAATACTGCCACAAGCCATAATTTCGGTTGAATGCCGGCTTGCTGGTGTTGTAATGGGCAACCCAAATATCATACTTGTCGAAAATACGGTCATCCACCTTATAATTCAATAAACTTGCATAAGTATACAGCGTGGTATAATATCCATAGGATTCCATTCTGCCGCAGAACGCTTCGATAATCTGTGCAACAGTTTCTTTCGGCAACTTCATCTGGCTTTCTGTTTCCATATCAAATGATACTGGATATTCGAGCTTGTAATTCTTGATGACCTCATAGCAGGCATCTGCTTCTTTGATGGCATCTTCTGGTGTTAATGCATAGCTAAACCAATATACCCCACATGGCAAGCCAGCAGCCTTTGCATTTTTCATATTCTGGTCGAAATACTTGTCCTTCTGGCTGACATATTTCCCGTATCCAGCACGCATGATTGCAAATTCAATACCATCTGCCTTTGCTTTATTCCAGTCAATGTTTCCCTGATAAACGGAAACATCTACGCCCTCAAAAATTGCACCTGCTCCGATTCCCGGCTTGGTTGCGTATGTAATCACGGTTGTTGTTGCAGCTGGCTTTGCGGTCGTCTTTGCAGTGGTCGTGGTTGCCTTTGTGGTCGCTGTGGTTGTACGAGCTTTTGTCGTTGTTTTTCCAGTTGCAGTGGTCGTTCCGCTCTGTGCAGTTGTCTTTCCGGTTGCAGTGGTCGTTCCACTCTGTGCGGTTGTCTTTCCGGTTGCAGTCGTTGTGCCACTCTGTGTGGTTGTCTTTCCGGTTGCAGTCGTTGTGCCACTCTGTGCGGTTGTCTTTCCGGTTGCAGTCGTTGTGCCTGCCATGGTGGTTATTTTCTGCGTAGTTACTTTTGCAGTGGTTGTACTTACCTTTGTTGTTTTCTGCGTGGTTGTCGCCTTTGTAGCCGTTGTTGTAGTGCTGGTTGTGGTTGGTAATGTTGTTGTGGTCGTTGTGGTTGGTAAAGTTGTTGTCGTTGTAATAGTAGCCGTGGTTGGTATGGTTGTGGTGGTTGTCGTCATTGTCGTGGTAATGGGTATCGTGGTCGTTGTTGTGGTGGTTGTCGTTTCTTCTGTCGTGGTCGTTGTCGTCGTTGTGGTTGTCGTTTCCGTTGCCTCGGATTCATTTGGATTCGGCGGTGTCAGCGGCCAGCCCTCCGGCGGTACGGGATCTAGTCCAACTGCTTTCCGTGCATACATCGTCAAAAAGCAAACGGCATCATTGACATTAATGCTTCCATTTCCGTCTACATCATAATAATTGATTTCCGCATCCGTCAATTCAATCGGCGTTCCGCTTGCTTTCTTCGCATAAAAAGTCAATACAAATTTTCCGTTCTCCATGTATCCGGCATCGATTGCCGCTTGTAGAAGAGAGCCTTCTGTCACATCTACATTCGGATCTTCTACAGCGTCTGCTTCTATTTCGATTGCTTCAGTTGCTTCTGGTTCTAGTTGTTCCGGCTGTTCTTCCAGAATGGGTGCTTCTTCTGCCTGAACCGGCATCCCAATAGAAAAATAACCCATCGCTGCTGCCAGTAAAACGCTACAGCTGCGTTTCCACCATTGTAATTTCATAATTCCTCCTTTAAGGACTCGGGACATTTTTTACCATCGTTCATTATAGCACATTTCCCGACACTTGTACAGATGTTTTTCTCATTCTGTCATAAAAATAGTGCATTCTATACAACCCCGTTCCCCAAGAATTGTACAGAATGCACGGAACATCTTGATTTTTTGGCTAATTCATCCAAAGATACCCCAGCAGCAACAGCTGCAAAACGGCGAGAAATGGAAATCCAATCTGAAACGAACGATGTTTCGTCTTATGGTGAAACTGATACATCCCCAGCGTGCCGCCGACTGCACCGCCGCAGATTGCCACCAAAAACAACGTCTTTTCTGGGATTCGCCACTGCCCCCGTTTGGCTTTTTTCTTGTCTGCTCCCATCATCCCGAACAGCAGCAGACTCGCCAGCCCCAGCCAAAGGAGCAATAACCACTTCCCCATTAGCCCTGCCGGAACTGCCGTTTCAGGGCTGCCGGAAGGAATAGAACGATGGTCTGTACCATCTCTTCATTCGGCGTAAAAATCAGCCGAGCCGTTCCGTATTCCTCTGTGGTGAAATCGGCATAATATGCATTTTCTCCCGTGTTGTCCGAACAGAGAAATAAAGTTGCATCCGAGGGGTCATCGGTCTGGTCGGTATAAACCCCGAACCCTGTAAACTTGGAAACCGGAACAGTCAGTAAGTGCGAACGCTTCCGCCTTCCGGCGATTTTATCGACATCCAATTCGCCATTGGTCACGGTGTACTCATATTCCGTATAACATCCGGTCAGCAAGTAATATGCCCCGTAGATTGCTCCAATTACCAGCACCAGCAGGAACAGCCAGCCTGTCAAAACGGAAATTGCCCCAATGAGAACAGACAACACAACGGCTGCTGCAACAATCAATCCCTGTTTCAAGCGGTCTTGGGAAGTCGGCCGCTTTTGTACCAAATACTCTGCAAAATGATCCATGAAATAATCTGCCTCTTTTCTGTAAGATTCTTCGCTTGTCGGCAAGCTGTAAGTTTATTCTATCATACAAATTGTAAAATTTCAAGAAAAGACTTGATTTTTTTTGAAAACTGTGTATAATAGAATGCAGAACGCTGTGACGAAGAAAGTACGGCTGTGATTCCTGCAACAGAGAGGCATTCCTCGGCTGAAAGAATGCTGCAACCGATCCAGTGCGGAAGTTCCCTTCTGAGCGGCTGTGCGGAAGTCTGCCGCTTTGCGGCAGTATGGTAGGTGCAGACGTATTGCCTGCGTAAAGGGCAAGAGAGTGCTGGCTCTTTGGAAATGGGTGGTTCATAAGCAAGTTGCAAGACTTGTCCTGTTTCAGGACGGGTCTTTTTTGTTTGCCGTTTTTCCGAAGCCATCTCCATTGACACCGTTTTGCAGGAACGACGTCTGGAATGAAAAAACATGGGAGGTCACTTATGAAAGAACAATTGGAAGCCATTCGACAGGAAGCAGAAGCTGCCCTGCAAACCTGTACGGATGCAAAGCAGCTGGATGCGATTCGGGTACAGTACCTTGGAAAAAAAGGAGCACTGACCGCCATCCTGAAACAAATGGGAAAACTCTCCGCAGAAGAACGTCCGGTTATGGGACAGCTGGCAAATGCCGTTCGCTCGGACATTGAATCTGCGATCACAAAGCAGCAGGCTGCCATTGCAGAAGCTGCTCTGGAACAGAAGCTCCAGTCGGAAACCCTGGACATCACACTGCCGGGCAAGCAGAAGAAAATCGGCGGTCTGCATCCGCTGACCATCGTGGAAAACGAAATCAAGGAAATCTTCCTCGGCATGGGATTTTCGGTTGCAGATGGTCCGGAAGTGGAATACGATTATTATAACTTTGAAGCTCTGAATCTGCCGCCAGACCATCCGGCAAGAGATACACAGGATACGTTCTATATTACCGATAACATCCTGCTCCGGACACAGACTTCTTCTGTTCAGGTACACGTTATGGAACAGCAGAAGCCGCCGATTCGGGTCATCTCTCCGGGACGGGTATTCCGTTCGGATGCCATTGATGCAACCCATTCCCCGCTGTTCCATCAGGTAGAAGGCTTGGTTGTTGACAAGGGCATCACCATGGCAGACCTGAAAGGCACACTGGAACTGCTGATGCAGCGGCTGTATGGCGACGACTGCAAAATCCGCCTGCGTCCGCACCACTTCCCGTTCACAGAACCGAGTGCAGAAGTAGACGTAATGTGCTATAACTGCTACGGCAAGGGCTGCCGGCTCTGCAAGGGCGAAGGTTACATTGAATTGCTGGGTGCTGGTATGGTACACCCGAAAGTTCTGGAAGGCTGCGGCATTGACAGCAATGTTTATTCCGGCTTTGCATTCGGTCTGGGTCTGGAACGAATTGTTATGCGGCGGTATAACATTCAAGATATGCGTCTGTTGTTCGAGAATGATTATCGGTTCTTGGAACAGTTCTAAGGCATTTGTGTAAAGGAGGAAAACAAGCATGAATTTATCCATGAAATGGCTCTCGGATTATGTCACACTGGACACTACTGTGAAAGATTTCTGTGCTGCCATGACAATGAGCGGTTCAAAGGTAGAAGTTGCCACCGAAGAGGGCAGCGAAATCAAAAATGTTGTCGTCGGAAAGCTGCTTTCTGTTGTTCCGCACGAAAACTCTGACCATCTGGTCGTTTGTCAGGTCGATGTTGGGCAGGAACAGCCGATTCAAATCGTAACCGGTGCACCAAACGTCAAGGCTGGCGACATCGTTCCGGTTGCCCTCTGCGGTGCAGAACTGCCGAACGGCGTGAAAATCAAAAAGGGTAAGCTGCGTGGCGTGGAAAGCAACGGCATGCTCTGCTCTCTCGGCGAACTGGGCTTGACGGTTCATGATTTCCCGTATGCCATTGCAGACGGCATTTTCCTCATTCAGGAAGATTGTCAGATTGGACAGGATATTCACGAAGCCATCGGTCTGAATGATACATCGGTAGAATTTGAAATCACTTCCAACCGTCCGGACTGCCTGTCTGTTACCGGTCTGGCAAGAGAAGCTGCTGCAACCTATCACGTTCCGCTAAACCTGAAAAAGCCGACCTTCCAAGGCATTGACGGCAACATTCAGGACGCATTGCAGGTGGAAATCCAGAACAAGGAAAAGTGCCCACGCTATGCAGCTGGGATTGTCAAGAATGTAAAGATTGCTCCATCTCCTCGCTGGATGCGGGAACGGCTGCGTGCAAGCGGTGTACGTCCAATCAACAACCTCGTGGACATCACCAACTATGTCATGCTGGAATATGGTCAGCCGATGCACGCATTTGACCTGCGGTATGTCAAGGATGGAAAGATTGTCGTTCGGAACGCTGCCGAGGGTGAAACCATCACCACACTGGACGGCGTAACAAGAACCCTCTCTCCGGAAATGCTCATCATTGCGGATACTGAAAAGCCGATTGCCGTTGCTGGTGTTATGGGCGGCGAATACAGCGGTATTATGGAAGATACCAACACCGTTGTATTTGAATCTGCTTACTTTGAACCGGTACAGGTTCGCCGCACCGCAAAGAAACTCGGCATGCGGACAGATGCATCTGCTCGTTATGAAAAGGGCTTAGACCCAGAGGGCTGCCTGCGGACACTCGAACGGGCATTTGAACTGGTTGAACTGCTGGGAGCTGGCGAACCGGTTCGCACCCACATTGACCTCAATTACAATGAAAAGCAGAGAAACCGCATTCCGTTTGACCCAGAGTGGATTAACAAGTTCCTCGGCACAGATATTTCCAGAGAAGAAATGTGCGACACCATGAAGATGCTGGAAATCGAAGTGGACGGCGACACCTGCATTTCTCCAAGCTTCCGGATTGACTTGGAACGTCCGGCAGACCTTGCAGAAGAAGTTGCCCGGATTTACGGCTACAACAACATTCCGTCTACCGTTATCAAGGGCGTTGCCAATGCCAGCCTGACCCCGAAGCAGAAATTCCGCCGGACACTGGAAAATGCAACGGTTGCAGTTGGATGCTACGGCATTCTAACCTATTCTTTCATCTCCCCGAAGTATTTCGATAAAATCGCTCTGCCGGCAGACAGCAGCCTGCGGAAGACCGTTGTCATCTCCAACCCGCTGGGCGAAGATACCAGCGTTATGCGGACAACAACCCTCCCGTCTATGCTGGAAACCCTGTCCCTGAACTATAAGAACCGGAACGCTGCAGTGGCTCTGTATGAAATCGGCAAAGAATATCTGCCGACTGCTCCGGACAAGCTGCCGGAAGAACCAGACCGCCTGACCATCGGTATGTATGGCGATGATGCAGATTTCTTCACGCTCAAGGGCATGGTTGAAACCATTCTCGAAACCGCTGGACTGCATGACTGCACTTACAAGGCTTGCGGTACAGATTCACCATTCGGCGAAACCTGTGCTCTGCATCCGGGCAGAAGTGCTGTGATTTATGCCGGAGAAACCCCGATTGGTTATCTGGGCGAAGTACACCCGACCGTTCAGAAAAATTATGACATCGGTACTCGCACCTATGTTGCAAAGCTGCTGATTGACGAAATGCAGCCGCTCGCACAGACAGAAATCACCTATCAGCCGCTGCCGAAGTTCCCGGCAATCACCCGTGACTTGAGTCTGGTTTGTGCAGACGAAGTTCCGGTTGGCGATTTGCAGGCTGCCATGAAGAATGCCGTTGGCAACATCCTCGAACAGATTACCTTGTTTGACGTTTACAAGGGCGAACAGATTGCTGCTGGTATGAAGAGCGTTTCGTTCTCCATCCGGATGCGTTCTCACGAAGGCACGCTGACCGATGAACAGGCAGATGCAGCTATGAAACGGGTTCTGAAGGCATTGAAAGAACACGGTGCAACCCTGCGTGCCTAATCGGGAATCCTGCATATGAACGAAAAGAAGAATCCCCTGCAAGACCGTTCCCTGTTGGTCGGTCTGCTGGCGTTGGTGATTTCGCTGCTGAGCGGCATTCTGCTGTTCCTGCACGTTCCGGTTTTGGTGTGTGCTATTCTCGCCATCATCGGAACACTGGGCGGAATCGCAAGTCTCCTGCTCGGAAAGGGCGGAGCGTTGCCGGCAGCCGTTGCCATTGGAACAGGATTGATGTGCGTTTTGACATTTGCAGTGGAAAACGCTGCGAAATAACAGAATCTTGAAACAGATTGCAGGAACAGAAGTATCATTTGTTCCTGCAATTTTTCTTTGGAGGTGTTTCTTATGAAAAAACAACTGTTGCGTTGGTTTGGCATTCTGCTTTGCTGGTGTCTGTTTGTATCCTGTTTTTCCGTGCCTGCAAGAGCAAGTGCATCCGGTACGGTTTCGATTTCATGCGGAGATGGCGAAACGGTAACGATTGACAACCATTCTTTCGACAGTGAACTGCATTCAGGCGGCTTGAGCTGTCAGGCATTATACAACGACAAAAAACTCGTCATGCAGGATGGAAACAACGGCGTTGCATTTATGGAACAAGGCGGAGAAGCAGGCGGAACGGCTTACTTTATCTATGCTACAAAAGCTCCTGGAAAAACATGGACGAAATGCACCAACTACATCAAATTATCCAGCACCTTTACAAATGTATTTGCTGTTGACAACAAAATCATTCTCATCGATTTCAATTACAACTATGATGAACCATTTCGGGTTTCTGAATTTACCGTCAATCCGGATGGCTCTTATTCCGATGTCCTCATCGACTCGCAAAAAGAAAATCGTGCCCCTGCAACCATCACCTATCAGGGAGCAAATACCTTTCAAGTTGCCTTTCAGGATGGAACGCAGACCACTTACACCCTTTCCAATTCAATAAACGGAAGTTGCGGAACAGATGCAACTTGGACGTTTGAAGACGGCGTTCTTACCATCTCTGGCACGGGAGCAATGACCGATGATTCCGATGCAAGCCCTGCTCCGTGGAACGACTACAAAGACTCGATTCAGAAAGTTGTGATTACGTCCGGTATCACACAAATTGGAGCAAATGCATTTGCTGGATGCAGTCAATTACGGCTGCTTGTGATTCCTACCAGTGTCACGCAGATTCAAACTGCTGCTTTCTCGAACTGTCCACAATTGCAAGCGATACTGGCAGCAGAAGAAACCATGTTGGACTTCCAGAACATCAAAGTTGCGGAACAAAATGGTTCTGTTTCGATGCTGCTGGCGATGCAAAACATTGCTTTCGGTATCAAGCAAAAAATCACCATTGCTGCAAAGTTTCAACAGTAACACACAGCATGATAAAAACAAAAAGCCCGTCTGTGAGAAACCACAGACGGGCTTTTGTGTTGTTTGTTGATTCCATTAAAGGGCAACTGAACCAGATTCGCCGTTGATGACGTAGTACAGCATGCTGTCTTCCGGCTTTGCATAGAGCTGAATATCCTTTGCGTCCTTCTTCAGTCCGCCAGTCTGTTCCATCCATGCAGCAACTGCCAGAGCTTCCATTTCTGCTACGGTCAGTTCCTTGCCTGCAAACTGTAAGGTAAATACAACCTTTT
>ENA-ORCM01003205-ORCM01003205.1-human-gut-metagenome-genome-assembly--contig:-NODE-3205-length-10909-cov-3.433715_pt1 | contig 10909 bp, 10 predicted proteins | sample MGYA00242906_ERZ507928 | MGnify/ENA primary metagenome ERZ507928 (study PRJEB26167, sample SAMN06115497) | human gut metagenome | host: Homo sapiens | place: China:Shanxi | collected 2015-05-07...
AGATGGTTCCGAAGGCGGGCATGCAGCAGTATATCCGCTTTTTTATGAAGTTGGGTAGAGGGTGGTTGGTTTTGCCGATATTTTTTCTAAAAAGGCATAGATTTTAATAGAAGATGACGGTTGCGCCGGCGTATCTTCTGTGGTACAATATTATAATCAATTTTGACTTAGGAGCAGTTTTGCATGAATAAAATCACATTGGGTGTGTTGTTCGGCGGCGTATCCTCCGAGCACGACATCAGCACCGTATCGGCAAAGGGAATTCTCTCTGCCATTGACAAAGAAAAATATAACCTGGTTTTGCTGGGGATCACCAAAGAGGGGCGTTGGTTCCTGTTTGATGATGATATTGACTTGCTGCCGGAGGACCGGTGGCTCACTTCCTCCAGCTTGGTGCCTGCCTGGATCAGCCCGGATCGAAGCGTGCACGGTGTGGTGACCGCTAAGGGCGACACCATTCGTTTGGACGCAGTGTTCCCGGTGCTCCACGGCAAGAACGGCGAGGACGGCACCGTTCAGGGACTGCTGCAACTGGCGGGCATTCCCTTTGTAGGGTGCGATGCGACCGCCTCCGGTGTGTGTATGGATAAGGCGGTGACCAACGCGGTGGCAGACGCGGTGGGCATTGCCCAGGCCAAGTGGTGCGCCTACACCCGCTTTGCTTACGACAGCGACCGAGAGGGCTGCCTGCAAGCGGCGGAGAAGAAGCTGGGCTATCCGATTTTTGTAAAGCCTGCCAACGCCGGTTCCTCTGTGGGCATTACCAAGGCTACGGATCGGGAGAGCCTGGTGCGTGGTATGGAAGTGGCCTTTGCTGAGGATAAAAAAGCAGTGCTGGAAGCGTGTATTGTAGGCCACGAGGTAGAGTGTGCCGTCATGGGCAACGATACCCCCATTGCCGCCCAGGTAGGCGAGATCGTGGCAGCTGCGGACTTTTATGATTTTGACGCTAAGTATAATAATCCCCAAAGTGAGCTGCACATTCCGGCGGATCTAAGTCCGGAAAAGCTGGAAGAAGTGCGTGCGGCTGCTTTGCGTGCCTACGGAGCCATGGGCTGTGAGGGCCTGAGCCGTGTGGATTTCTTTGTTACTTACGACGGGGAGCAGGTGCTGCTCAATGAGATCAACACCATTCCCGGTCAAACCCCTATCAGTATGTACCCCAAGCTGTTTGAGGCGGTGGGTGTGCCGTACAGCGAGCTGATTGATCGGTTGGTGGCCTACGCGCTGGAACGGGGTGCCGTATGACGGAGAAGCAGACGGACACCCGGGATGTGGTATTGGAGATCGTGGGCACCCAGCGGCTGAACGGCGACAGCGACAAGATTGAGCTGACCACCGTGGGTACGCTGCAAACGGAGCCGGAGACACTGGTGTTTCGCTACACGGAGCAGCAGGAGCCGCCGGAGGAGCCTATTTATGTGCAGGTGCGCCTGCGCCGGGATCAAACGGAGGCGGAGATTCTGCGCACCGGCGCCTATGGCTCTTGTCTGACCATTGCCAGAGGGCAGCGGAATTTGTGCCGCTACGGCACGCCTTACGGCGATGTGCTCATGGGCATTTACGGCAAGGCGGTGGAAATTCAGGAGAATGCCGCTGACGGCCGGGTGCAGCTGCGTTATGAAATTGATATTAACGGCACTTTGGCCTCTAAAAATCAACTGAAAATTGACTACCGGATCACCGGGTCGCAAGGAGAATAAGCCATGTCTAAATTGGTTAAGCAAACGGAATTGGAATTAAAAGAGAAAATTATGGACGCTTTGGGTCGCGCCGTGGCGGACGGTGTGTTGGACGAGGCACCCCTGCCTGCCTTTATTATCGAAGTGCCCAAGGAGCGCCAAAACGGCGACTACTCCACCAATGTGGCCATGGCCGGTGCCAAGGCGTTCCACAAGGCGCCCCGGGTGATCGCCCAGGCCATTGTGGATCGACTGGATCTGGCAGATACTGTGTTTGACCGGGCAGAAATCGCCGGCCCCGGCTTTATCAATTTCTTCCTGGGCAACCGGTTTTATGCCGCTGTGCTGGAGGATTTGATGGCACAGGGCGAGAATTACGGCCGCTCGGATTACGGCAAGGGCAAGCGTGTGCTGGTGGAGTTCGTCTCTGCCAATCCCACCGGGCCTATGCACATCGGCAACGCCCGAGGCGGCGCGATCGGCGACTGCTTGGCAGCGGTGCTGGATTGGGCCGGATATGATGTGCAGCGGGAGTTTTATGTGAACGACGCCGGCAATCAGATTGAGAAGTTCGCCACTTCCCTGGAAGTGCGCTATTTGCAGCGTTATGACCCGGCGGTGGAACTGCCGGAGGACGCCTACAAGGGCATGGACATTGTGGAGCACGCCGAGAATTTCATCAAGGAATACGGCGACCAGTATGTGAGCGCGCCCGCAGAGGAGCGGCGCAAGGCGCTGGTGGATTACGCTCTGCCCAAGAACATTGCCGGGCTGGAGCGGGACCTGGGCGCATACCGCATTCAGTATGACCGCTGGTTCAAGGAGTCCTCCCTCCATGAGGACGGCTCTGTGCAGCGGGTGATTGACGCATTGAAAGAAAAGGGCGTTACCTATGAGCAGGACGGCGCCTTGTGGTTCAAGGCCAGTGCATTCGGCAACGACAAGGACATTGTGCTGGTGCGTGCCAACGGCATTCCCACTTATATTGTGCCGGATATTGCTTATCATTATAATAAGCTGGTGACCCGCGGCTATGATAAGGCCGTGGATGTGCTGGGTGCGGATCACCATGGCTATGTACCGCGGATGAAGGCGGCGCTCACCGCCCTGGGCCTGGACGCGGACCGTTTGGATTGTGTGATTATGCAGATGGTGCGCCTGGTGCGGGACGGCGAGACCATTAAGCTGTCTAAGCGTTCCGGCAAGGCGATTACTTTGAACACCTTGCTGGAGGAAGTGCCCATTGACGCGGCACGCTTCTTCTTTAACCTGCGGGAGCCAAACTCCCACTTCGATTTTGACCTGGAGCTGGCAGCCAGCACCTCTAATGAGAACCCGGTGTACTACGTGCAGTACGCCCATGCCCGCATTTGCTCTATTTTGCGCAAGGCGGCAGAGGAAGGCGTGACCCTGCGCACCCCCACTACCGCGGAGCTGGAGCAGCTGACGGCGCCGGAGGAGCGGGAGCTGATCCGCCACTTGGCCGCCCTCACCGACGATGTGGTCACGGCCGCCAAGACCTATGACCCGGCCAAGATTACCCACTATGTAATCGACCTGGCCACTCTGTTCCACAAATTCTACAATGCCCAGCGGGTCATGGTAGAGGATGAGGGGCTGATGCAGGCGCGGCTGTATCTGTGCACCGCCGTAAAGAATACCATTCGCAATGTACTTACTATGCTGAAGATCAGCGTGCCGGAGCGTATGTAAGTGCCCTTGAGGTGAAGCTATGAACAGAAAAATTTTGTACGCAGTGGGCGACCGTCTGCTGCGCTATGTGTACAAGAACCCCCGCCGCAATTTGGTGAAGCTGGTGAAGGTTGGCAAGCTGGTGGCCGGCAAAATGTTCCCCCCCAGCACTTTTACCAAGCCCATTGAGATTATTGAGGATGAGGACAATGTGTGGCACCAATTCCTGTTCCGCGGGCTGGACGAGGTGGACCCGGCTCTGTTTCGCCGCATTGCGCTGACCTTTGCCATTGATCTGGGCTACTTTGGCACCAAGGCTCTGCGTGCCAACCGGGAAAAGGAGCACTGCAACATTCCCTGGGTGGTGCTGATGGATCCCACCAGTGCCTGCAATCGCCATTGCAAAGGCTGCTGGGCGGCGGAATACGGCCATAAGTCCAACCTGACCTTGGACGAAATGCGTCGCATTGTGCGGGAGTGCAAGGCACTGGGTACCCATTTCTTTATGTACACCGGCGGCGAGCCGCTGATCCGCAAGGCGGATATTATAACGGTAGCCAAGGAGAACCCGGACTGCCTGTTTTTGACTTTCACCAACGGCACGCTGGTGGATGATGCCTTTTGTGAGGATATGAAGACCTGCGGCAATTTGGCGCTGGCTCTGTCCGTAGAGGGCAGCGAAGAGACCACGGATGCCCGCCGAGGCGCAGGCTCCTATCGGGACACGATGGCGGCCATGGCACTGCTCAAAAAGCACGGCTGCCTGTTTGGCGTGTCTGTCTGCTACACGTCGCAAAACTGCGAAGCGGTCACTTCCGACGCCTTTTATGACACCCTTATTGAGGCCGGTGCCCGCTATGCCTGGTACTTCCACTATATGCCGGTGGGCAGCGACGCAGATCAGAATTTGCTGCTCTCGCCGGAGCAGCGGGAGCATGTGTACCGCACCATTCGAGAGAAGCGGGACGGCAAGAACGGCAAGCCGATCTTTACCGTGGATTTCCAAAACGACGCGGAGTTTGTAGGCGGTTGTATTGCCGGTGGGCGCAACTACTTTCATATCAATTCCGAGGGTGACGCGGAGCCTTGTGTGTTTATCCATTACAGCGACTCCAACATTCGGCAAAAGAGCATTAAAGAATGCTTGCAGTCGCCGCTGTTTTACGAATATTATAAGGGCCAGCCCTTTAATAACAATATGCTGCGGCCCTGTCCCATGCTGGAAAACCCGGCGGCTCTGCGGCGGATTGTCAGCCAAACCGGCGCCAAGTCCACCAACTTCCTGGCTCCGGAGAGCGCCGAGGCGCTGTGCGCCAAGTGCGATGCTTACGCTGCCGCCTGGGCGCCTACCGCCAAGCGCATTTGGGAGGAGAAAAGCCGCTTCCGGCCCTTTACCCAGTATTATCGGGACACCCCGGAGGGCAAAACGGACGGTGAGGTGCAAAAGCTGCAAAACCTGCCCCTGCCTACGGAAAAATAAAAGAGAACATAAAATGAAAAAGCGCACGACCCTGTATGGTCGTGCGCTTTTGTGTGCGCTTATTCAAAATTGGTTTCTACGATCTTCAGCACCTGCTCCCGAGAGGGAAAGTCCATATAGGTGGTGCCGTAGTACACGCCCTTTTTCAGCGGATAGTCCATAAATTTGGCGTTGATATATTTGGCATTGCGCCGTGGTCCTTTCAGCCCACCGGCAGTGGACAGGTAGTTGATCACATACTGCCCGCCAAAGGCCGTGCGCTGCTCTAAGAACGGCCGGATCACCTGGGCCCAGCGGGGCTTGGGCTTGTATTTGAACCGATCCTGTATAATAAAGTCTGCCGTGCCGGTACACAGGGGCAGCGCCGTGGGAATCACCTCCGGCTGTTCCACCCAGGTGGAAAAGTCAATGCCGGTGTTGTGGTGGGTAAAGTCCGGCTTTGGCGCCATTTTGCATCGGCGGATCAGCACCAGCTTGCCCCGGGCGGCGCCCAGAGTGGGCACCCGATCCTCTAAGTACCAATAAGGCTCTTTGCCCTTAATGTAGGTATAAAACAGGTTGTCGAAGCACTGCTCGTTCTCTTTGCCGTTGTCGTTTTTAAACTGGAACACCACCGCCTCGCCCGGGCATTCGTCTAAAAAACGGTAGCACTGGGACAGCACATCGCCCATATCCATCAGGTTGGCCCGGTGGCAGGAGTGGTTGTAGGCGGGGAATATGCCGTGCACCATGGTTAGGCACTTGCCGTCCGCCCGCACGCGGATATCCAGCGCCCGCACCCCCAGAAGCAGCTGTTCATAGACGGTTAGGTCTTGGCAGCAAAAGAAGTGGGGCAGTCGAATGTGCTGGGTCACGCAGTCGTGGGTGCCGCACAGGTTCAGCGCCAGTAGATCGCTGCCGTCCGGCAGGTTCTGCATCCAATTTTTTAGATCAATTCCCATTGTTATCACCGCCCTTATTTTAACATCTTTTGACAGGAATTGCAAATTTCTGCGGTATCGGTTATAATCAAGGGGAAGAGGGGGCGCTGTATATGGTGCTTTTTGATGAGACGCGGGTGCTGAACCCGCAGGCGGACAAGACCAATGTGGCTTTGTCTTTTGCCGTTCCGCCCGGGCTGACGGCTTTGCAGGTGGAATTTACTTACGATCCGCCCACCCCGCCGGAGCCGGTGGCGGTAGAGGCGGTAAAGGCTGCGCTGGCCCGGTATGCTCGGGCGGTGGTGCAAAAGGATCCGTATGCCTATTTGCCGGTGTATAATTTAGTCACCCTGTCTTTGGATGATCCGGCGGGCTATCGAGGCGCTGCCCATCGGCGAGCCACTGAGCAGTGCCATCGACTGACGGCAGAGAGTGCGTCGCCCGGATTTTTGCCCGGCGAATTGCGCCCGGGGCAGTGGCAGGCAGTACTCAGCGCCCATTGTGTGCTGTGTCCGGTGACTTGCCGTGTGCGTGTGATCGGGGAGGAAACGGAATGAGTTATTTGCCTTGCGAACTTCATTGCCACAGCGTCCATTCCGATGGGAGCTTTTCTGTGGCGGAACTGCTGCGCCGTGCGTATGATGACCACCTGGCGTTGATCGCTTTGACCGACAACAACACTGTCTCCGGCCACGGGGAGCTGGATGACAGCATTACCCCCGCTGTGCCGGGCATTGAGTGGACCACCTTTTTTGGCCACATGCTGGTGCTGGGCGCTCGGGACTTTGTGGACTGGCGGGACGCAGTGCCTGCCAATATAGACGACAAGATCGATCAGGTGCACGCGGCCGGCGGCCTGTGCGGCGTGGCCCATCCGTTTCAGTTGGGCTCGCCTATCTGTACCGGCGGGCGCTGGGCCTTTGATGTGCAGGACTGGAACCGGGTGGATTACCTGGAGGTATGGCACGATGCTTTTGGCCCGGACAACGGCGAAAACGTCCCGGCAACGGAGCTGTGGAAGTCCTTGCTGGACAAGGGCTATCATCTGCCCATCACCTACGGTCGGGACTGGCACCGCCAGTCGGATCGGCACTTTGGGGTCACCTATTTGAATATGGAAGAACCGACGGCATCCTGTGCGTTGGAGGCCATCCGCGCCGGGCGCACGGTGGTTAGCTTCGGCGCCAAATTCTTCTTTCGGGTGCACCGTTGGGGCGAAACTTACGGCATTGGCGACACCCTCAAGCGGGGGCGGGTAATCTTCAGCTTTTTTACGGATCTGCACGCCCGGCGTAAGGACGAGAGCGACGAGCCGGTCAGCTACGACACCATTCGCATTATTACGAATGGCAACAAGTGTGTGCTGGAGACGGCGGTCACCGAGCGCCACGCCCGGCTGACCCTGGAGCCGGGGCACTGGTACATTTGCGAGTTGTGGGGTGCCGTTGGGGGCGAAAAGCAGGCCCTGGCCATCACTTCTCCCATTTATACAGAATAAAAAGGCACCGTAACGGCTTTCGTTACGGTGCTTCTTTACTTTTAGCGGCGCAGCAGGCGCTCCCGCTCTTTGTAGTCCGGCAGCACGCTTTCCACCAGCCGGTAAAAGGCAGGGGAGTGGTCGTGGTGGCGAATGTGACACAACTCATGCACCACCACATAGTCTATGGCTGCCCGTGGGTACTGCATCAGGTAGAGGGAAAAGCAGATGCTGTTCTTCCCGTTGCAGGAGCCAAAGCGCTTTTTTGCACTTGTTATCTTGATCCCGGTGGGGGTTACGCCCAGAATTTGGCTATAATAGGTCACCCGAGGCGGCAGTTCCGCCTTGGCTCGGCGGCGCAGCGCTTCCACTTCTGCTTCCGTTAAGGGCGGATGTGCCTGTAAGTAGGCGGCCTTGGCGGCTTTTTGTCGGCTGATCCAGTCCGCCTTTTGGGCGATAAAGTGATCAATGGCTCGATCAGTGACCCACAGGGGCGCTTTTACGGCGATTTGCAGATGATCGTCAATGGACAGCTCTATGCTCTTTCGCCGGGAGCGGGTAATATGCACGCCCTCCATCAGCGGATCCAAATGGGGTTGGTGAACGCCCAGAAAAATGGCGGCAGATCGGCCACATCCGCGTGGAGGTATTTTTCCTCCACCGTGTGGTACAGAGCCCGCATGACCGGGCGGAAGGTGTAGTCGATTTCTGCCCGAATAAAGCCCGGCTGCCGAATTTCAAAATCCAGTTCCATCCGGTCGCTGCTTTGTGCGGCGGTGTGTTCCAGAATCACATCGTTGTTGTTAAACACCTTGATGGTGTGGCCTTTTTTGAACTTTGTTACCGCCACCTTGCCGGTTAGGCCGGGCGCGTAGGACACCGTGTCGCCCACATTGGCGTCCCCTACGGTCAGGTAGATCATACTGGTGCCCGGTTTGTTGGTTACCACGGAGCGACCCTCTCGCAGTGCCTGCAAAACAGCTTCCTCTGTTTTGGCGGTGGTGTGCACAATGGTGGTGGGGTTGGCCAGCAGCTTCAGCGGGCCAATGTCCTTGTGAAAGTCGGAGCCGCCCACCGCTGCAATGTGGTTGCCTTGCAGCAGCTGGTTGTGCCACCAGTTCATATTTTTAATATTATCCGAGTGCTGAATGGTGTTCCACACTTCCACGCAGTCAAAGTGGAAGTGCTTCAAATCCATGTGGAACCCGCACATAGAGCAAAACGGGTGATTGACGGAGATGGTGGCCCCTGCCTCCCGGCAAGGCGCCAGCACCGCGTCATAGTCCTCTGTGGTCTTTAAAATATACGGCGGATCTTGGGGCACCTTTTTGCCCCAAACATTGATGTGACCCAGGTCGTCGGTGATCTCCTGACCCTGCATCACCAGCAAATTTTTGTCCGTATAGCTGGCCTTTACGGTGTTGTAGTTGTGGTCGGTGATAATGGCGTAGTCCAGCCCTGCCTGCTGGCACGCTTCTACCAGCTGACCGGGGGTCAGCTTGCCATCGCTGTTGCAGGTGTGCAGGTGGGTGTCGCCTTTGAGCCAAATGCGGTTTTCCATAATGTTCACTCCTGTATGCGTTCTTAGATGCAATTTATCTGTGTCGGCACCGGCCGATGGGGTTACGATTTGGGGTCGATCAGCGCTTCCAGCCGGTCATTGTCCCGGGCAAAGCGTCGCTGGCTTACCATCACCACCAGTGTGTCGCCGGCGTGGAGAGTGGTGTCGCCCTTAGGGGTCACGGCCGTGTCACCCCGCTCAATGCTGACGATCAGGCAGTGGCGGCCCCAGTCAATATCTTTAATGCACTTGCCGTCCAGAGCACTACCCAGGGGGAGCACATAGGTCTTGAGCACCTTTTCGCCGGGACGGTTGCGGCGCGCTGCCGCCTTGTCCTCCGGGCGCAGCAGATTTTCCAGCAGCGCCGTGTAAATGGGCGTGCTGCCCAGCAGATCTGCCAGCGTGTAGCTGGTCAGGCTTACCACTGCCAGCGGCAGCAGACTGTCCAGGTTGCCGGTCATTTCAAATACCAGGATAATGCCGGTCATGGGCGCACGCACAATGGCGGCAAAGAACCCGGCCATAGACACCACCACCAGTTCCTGCCACAGCTCCGGCGCCAGCCCAAACCAGGCAATGGCCGCCTCGGCATAGATGGCGCCCAGGTAAGTCCCCAGAATCAGCAGCGGGAAGAAGATGCCGCCCGGTGCGCCGGAGGCAAAGGACAGCAGGGAAAACAGAAATTTGCCCAGCAGCAGTAAAATCAAAATTTTAATGGTGGGGTGCTCTTGCAGCAGCAAGGTTACCATGGTGTGGCCGCCGCCCAGCAGTTGGGGCACAAACAGCCCCAGCACGCCGCTGCAAACAAAAACCAGCATCATACGTACCGGTGCTTTGATCTTACCGATCCATTTTTGGCCCAGCAACATGAGGGCATTGTAGCCCACGCCGGCTAGCCCCAACACAATCCCTAATAGCAGCAGAATCCAGTAGCTCTTTAACGGAATGTCGGCGGTGGTGTAGTGGAACACCGTGTTTTGACCGAAAAACAGCTTGGAGATATAGTCTGCCGTAATGGTAGACACAATGCCCATGCACAGAATGTTGCCGTCCAGGGTTTTGTGGATCTCCTCCAGGGTGAACATCATGCCTGCCAGCGGGGCGTTAAATGCCGCTGCCAGTCCGGCACCGCCGCCGCAGCTGATCATGCGCAGCTGCGTGGTTTTGTCCGCCTTGGTAACCTTGGCAACCCCTTTGGCTGCCATACCACCCAGCTGAATACTGGGACCTTCGCGCCCCAGGCTCAGTCCGCTGAGAATGGACAGGGTGCCGCCGGCGATCTTCGCCAACAGCACTTGCCACCAGGGGGCGTCCAGGTGACCGCGAATTTCCCCGGTGATTTGGGGAATACCGCTGGAGGACGACAGAGGCTGCCATCGCACCAGCCGAGAGACCAGGTAGCCGATCCCCGCCAGTGCCGCTAAGAACAGCGCAATATACAGCGGCTTGCCGGCAATGGCGGTGAGTACCGCATGGTTGGCGCTTTCCGCTTTGCTGAGCAGGAAGCGGTAGAGAGCGGACACCAAACCGGCAACTACGCCCACTTCCAGCCCGCGCACAATGAGAAAGAAAGTCTCTGTGCGGTGATATTCAATTTTGCGAAAGGTAGATTTTTCTTTTTTTCTCATAAATTTGCAGGCCAACGCCTATTCCCTTGTTGAAATTTACTAAATAATTATAGCATAAATTCGCCGATTTGCAAAAAAAGTTAAAATTTGGTGTCAACATACAAATCAACCTTGCAAATCGGGGGCTTTCGTATTATCATAATTTTATCATTTTATTTCTGTTTCGACAAGGATTTTAGGATGGAAGCATTAAAAAAGAAAATTCTCGCCGAGGGCGAGGTCAAATCCAGCGAGATCCTGAAAGTGGACCGGTTTTTGAACCATCAGATGGACCCGAAGCTGTTTCTGGCGATGGCGGAGGAATGGAAGCGGCTGTTCGACGGCTGCGGCGTGAACAAGCTCGTCACGATTGAGGCCAGCGGCATCGGCATCGCGGCCGTGGCCGGGCTCGTGTTCGACTGTCCGGTCGTGTTCGCCAAGAAAACCAAGAGCCGCAACGTCTCCGACGATGCGTACACGACGGTCGTGC
>ENA-ORCM01003206-ORCM01003206.1-human-gut-metagenome-genome-assembly--contig:-NODE-3206-length-10908-cov-4.888653_pt1 | contig 10908 bp, 10 predicted proteins | sample MGYA00242906_ERZ507928 | MGnify/ENA primary metagenome ERZ507928 (study PRJEB26167, sample SAMN06115497) | human gut metagenome | host: Homo sapiens | place: China:Shanxi | collected 2015-05-07...
CCTTGTATTAAAGATTCCAAATTAAAACACGCACAGTGCGGTGAAGCAGGCAGCGTCCGGGCCGAGGGCCTCCATGAGATAGCTGCCGTCCCCGTTCCGGAAGCCCACCAGACGCAGCGTTTCGCCAAGGGTAGCCTCGTGGTTGTAATTGATGTAGAATTCCCGGGGCGTCCGCTCCTGTAAGTCACAGGGCAGGTAGTCCCAGATAATGTCGCCGTAGTTGGCGCTGTAAAGGTGGCCGTTGCCGTCCAGATCGGACCAGACCACTTGTCGGGTCCCCAGCTCCTCCACCCCCTCGTGGGGCAGCAGGAGCTTTTTCGGGTCCGGGCAGTCGATGACCCGGTCGCAGATCCCTATGGGCTTGGCGGTAAAGGCGGAGGGCCGCATGATCTTCCGGGTGGCGGGGTTCACCAGGATCCAGTCGCTTTTCACCGACACCCGCACCTCACCGGTCTGATCCTTCATCTCGTAGACCCGCTGTATGTGGGCGCCCTTGACCCCGTTTTCGTAGGTGGCGATGTCCAGCACCTCCCCCGCCATGGGGATCTGATGGATGTGCATGGCCAGCCGGGAGAGCAGGAACACCTCCCCCATTTCAAACAGCACGTCATGGGTCAGGCCCCGGGCGTTGTAGTCATACCCCGCGTAGGCCGCCGCCTTGTTCAAAAGGCCGGAGACCCTTGCCCGCTGATACCGGTCGCAGTCGGCAAAGCACAGCTCCTCCTGCCGGAAGTAGCCGTTTTCATATAATTCCTGCCGGAAATCCTTCATGTGTATTCCTCTTTCCGTTGTTTTATGGACTTAATTTACCACAAACCGCGGTTTTTCACAATGCCCGAGTTGGACAACGCCCCGCCCTGCGGTACAATGCCCGTATTGTGAATTTGCCGGAAACGATGCAAGGAAGAACATAGCAAGCAGGGCCGGACAGAAAAATTTCTGTCCGGCCCTGCCCTTTTACTGTTATTGTATTTGCCGACCGAGGGGCCAGCCTTGAATCGGTTTCCCCGTCAGCGCATGGACCGGTATTCAGCCAACACGCTGTCCAGCAGGTCCGCGGCGCTCTGATAGATGGCGGCGTTCATCTGGTTGAAGGGGCAAACGGCCCGGTCGCTGATCTCCAGTCCCCGGTGCACCAGCAGCTTTTTGAGGATCAGGGAGCAGTTGGTGTCCATATCGTAAATGGGCATCAGCTTCTGGATCAGGTGGTACAGGGCGAAGGTGCGATCAAAGTCCCTTTCGTTGGCAGCCTTCACCAGACTGCTCCAGATCTCCGGTACGATGATGGACAGCGCGCCGATGCACCCGCCGCCCCCGTTGTTGGCGATGTTGCTGAGGAACTGGTCGTCAAAGCCGGAGTAGACGGTGAAGGGCTTCCCCTCTACCGCCCGGCACACCATATTGGTGTGGCCGGGGGTGGACACGGAATCCTTCAGCCCGATGATGTTGGGGTTCGCATCGATCAGACGGCGGATCGTCTCCGGGGCGATGGAATGTCCGGTGCGGGGCGGGAAATTGTAAAGATACAGGTCTCCCTTCACGTCTTTGGCCAGACGGTCATAGTAGACGAACAGCTTTTCCTGATCCATCTCGAAATAGTAGGGGCTGATGACCATGGGCGTGTAGCCCAGCTCATACACCGCGTTGGACAGGGCCAGCGTATCGGCATAGCGGATGCAGCCGGTACCGGCCAGCAGCTCCACCCGTCCGTTGACATACTCCGCATAGAAGCGGAAGAAGTCCAGACGCTCCTGCTCGTTCAGATCCGGAAATTCTCCGGCGGAGCCCAGCACAAGAATGCCGTCCAGCCCGCCCTCAATCAGGAAATCGATAACCTTTTTGTTGCCTGCGTAGTCGGGCTTTTCCTCTTCGTTGAAGATCGTGACAACAGGCGCGATGATTTTTGCCATAGAAATCCTCCTAATCAGCCAGCTTCAGTACATCGAACACCAGTGTGCTGGCGGCCATCATAGCAAGGCCGTTGATGGCCTCGTAGGCCAGCAGCTTCAGCCGCTTCCCGGATCATTCCCCGGCTGACGCCGAACCGGTCCGCCAGTTCATATTCGTTGGGCAGCTTTGCACCCACCGCCAGCCGTTCATCCAGAATATACCGGATGAGATTGTCCTCAATGCACTCTGTCAGCGCTTGATTTTAATGTTAATCAGTTCTGCCGTAGTTTGCTCCTTTTGGATAAAAGGTCCCCCTCGTGTCTCCTGATTCCGGTGGCATTGTACCATACCCATACGGGAAATGTAAAGAATAATTCAACGGTCAGTTTACTGTTTTGCATCAGGAGCATGGCGCTCTATCCGCAGGTACAAGCAGCCATTCACCGCCGATGACACGGTGTTTCCCACGGCCCACGCCTGTGCGCAACAGCGTCTGCACGAAAAAACGGCCGACAGTTTGACTGCCGGCCGGGAAACTCTATATGTTTACCGCCCTCTTAACGGGCAGCGATTCACTTACGCCTCTGCCGGGCAGTCTGCCAGAGCCGCCTCGTCGGCGATGACGATGACATCCCGGTGGAGCTGCAGGATCGACGCCGGGACCTGAGGCGTCACGGGGCCGAAGAAGCTGTTCCGGATGGCCTCCGCCTTGTCCGCGCCGCTGGCGATCAGCAGGACCCGCTTGGCCTGCATAATGGCCTGCATACCCATGGAGTACGCCTGCCGGGGCACCTGCGCCTCGTTCTCAAAGAAGCGGGTGTTTGCGGCGATGGTGCTCTCCGTCAGGATCACCTGATGGGTGCCGCAGGCAAAGCAGCTGTCCGGCTCGTTGAAGCCGATGTGGGCGTTGCGGCCGATGCCCAGCAGCTGAAGATCGATGCCGTTATGTTCCTCAATGATCCGGTCATACCGGGCGCACTCCAAAGCGCTGTCGGTCTGGGTGCCGTCCGGCAGGAAGCTTCTGTCCGCCGGGATATTGATATGGTTAAACAGATTCTCCCGCATGAAGCGGCGGTAGCTTTGGGGATGATCCCCGGACAGGCCGCAGTATTCGTCCAGATTGATGGAAACCGCCTTCCCGAAATCCAGTTCGCCCTTCTGATACCACTCAACCAAATGGCGGTAGGTGCCGATGGGGGTGGAGCCGGTGGCAAGGCCCAGCACGCTCTTGGGGTTCAGGGACACCTGCGCGGCGATGATGTTCGCAGCCTTCAGGCTCATGTCATCATAATTTTTCGCACAAATCAGTCTCATAGGACCTCCTTCACAAACTTCCGATTTTCCGGTTGTATTTCTCTCACGGACAATTATAGGGGCCGCGCCCGTTCCTGTCAATACGGCGTTCATCTGCCGATACGGCCATTTCTGCGGCGCTTCCCCCTCTTTCCCCGGCTATTGACAAGCTCTGCCCTTTCTGCAATACTCATCTTTAGCTGGCGGAGCTTCGGCATCCGCCGGGCCGAATGGGAGGAAACATGTTGAAACAAACCGGGTATTCCCGGGAAGCGCCTCTGCTTCCCGCTATTCTTCGCTTTTCCATTCCGCTGATGCTGACGGGGATCTTGCAGCTGGCGTACAACACGGCGGATTCCATCATCGTGGGCCGCTATGCGGGCCACGCTTCTCTGGCGGCCGTCGGTTCCACTACCTCTATTATTTTCCTCATCATCACGCTGTTCAACGGCGTCTCCATCGGCGCGAACTACATGGCCGCCCGGGACTTTGGCGCCCAGGATGACAAGGGGCTGTTCCGGACGGTACACTGTGCCGCCTTGCTGAGCGTTATTCTCGGACTGCTGGCCTGCGTGTGCGGGCTTCTGCTCTCCACCCCCCTGCTGCGCTGGGCGGACGCCCCGGAGGACGTTCTGCCCCTGTCGGTGCTGTATCTGCGGATCTACTTCTTAGGCGTCCCCGCTCTGGTGGTCTACAACTTCGGCAGTGCCCTGCTGCGGGCGGTGGGCGACACCTTTTATCCCCTGCTGTTCATGATCGTCTCCGGCGCGCTGAACGTCGCGCTGAATCTGCTGTTAGTGGTGGTCATCCCTCTGGATGTGGCCGGCGTGGCCATTGCCACCTCCGTCTCTCAGCTCCTCTCCGCGGTGCTGGTGACGGTCCGCCTGTGTACCTTCCGGGGGCCGTGCCGTCTGGAGCTGCGGAAGATCCGGCTGTATCCGGACCGGACGGGCCAGATGCTGCGGCTGGGCTTCTCTGCCGGGCTGCAGGGCGTTCTCTTCTCCGCCTCAAACGTGATGATCCAGTCTGCCATCAACTCCTTCGGCTCCGTGGTCATGGCGGGCAGCTCCGCCGCCTCCGGCATTGAGAACTTCATCCACACCGCGCTGAACACCTTCTACCAGTCCGCCATCACCTTCACCGGCCAGAGCATCGGGGCCTCCGATCCCCGCCGGGCCGTGCGGGTCTTTCGGATCAATCTGGCCCTGACAACAGGGCTGGGCATTGTGCTGTGCACACTGGCCCAGATCTTTCAGGCGCCCCTGCTGGGACTGTACGTCCAGTCCACCGATCCGGCCTACGACGCGGTCATCGCCGCCGGTGTGGTCCGGGTTCTGGCACTCAGCCGGTTCCAGTGGGTCGGCGGCCTGATGGAAACGGCCTGCGGCACCCTCCGGGGTCTGGGCCACTCCATGAATCCCACCGTCACCACCCTCATTGGCGCGTGTCTGCTGCGAGTGGTCTGGCGGTACACCGTGTTCGAGGCGGTGGGCACCGTGGAGAGCATGTACTGGTCCTATCCGGTCAGCTGGCTCCTGACTTTCCTGATCCATTTGATCTATCTGGAGCGTGACCGCCGCAGGCTGATGGCGGAGAACACGGCCGCCCGATAAGCAGCGGCTCCCATTCCGGATTTTTATATTTCTCATAAGAGGAATTGCGTTTTGGCAAAACTGTTTTTTGTGTGTCACGGCATTATTTGCAGAAATCTCTAAAATCCCCTGTAATATCAAGGTTTTTCAGGCTTGAAGGTAGTGCTACTACACCACTACTACACCAGTGAGTCTCGATGTGACAAAAATTTTGAGATCGAGGTCAAGTTTATAGATAATATCTTACCGGACTTCATTTTCGATGGAGTCCGGATTTCTATATCCAGAAGCAGCATTTCCTGTGTCGGCAAAAAGTGCAACAATTTCGTTTTGAATGCTATTGATATTTTTGCCGATGGCATGGTATACTATGTAATAGATCAACGTAGTTTTTTGGATAGATTTTATGGCGGAGGATCATAGATGCGATATCTTTCAGTTGCTGAAATAGCGAAAAAATGGGATGTGTCCGAGCGCAGTGTTAGAAATTACTGCGCCCAGGGGCGTGTGAACGGTGCGTTTCTTACCGGCAAGACATGGAACATTCCGGAAAACGCAGAAAAGCCGGAGCGTACCAACAAAAGAAAAGATAAACCGACTACTCTGTTGGATATTCTGAAAGAACAGAAGGCAAGTAAATGTTCCGGTGGGATCTACCATAAAACACAGATCGAATTGACATACAATTCCAACCATATGGAAGGAAGCCGCCTGACACACGATCAAACCCGATATATCTTTGAAACCAACACCATCGGCGTAGAAAAAGAAGTGCTGAATGTGGATGACGTAATCGAAACAGCAAATCACTTCCGCTGCATTGACATGATTATTGATCATGCAAAAGCAGCTCTGACGGAGAAGTTCATCAAAGAACTTCACTTGGTTTTGAAAAACGGCACCAGCGATTCCAGAAAAGATTGGTTTGCTGTTGGCGAGTATAAGAAACTCCCGAATGAAGTCGGCGGCATGGATACCGCCCTTCCGGAAGAAGTTGCCGATAAAATGAAGGCCTTGCTGACGGAATACAACGCCAAGGAAAAAAAGACCTTTGAGGATATTCTGGACTTCCATGTGAAGTTTGAGCGGATTCATCCGTTCCAGGACGGCAACGGTCGTGTGGGCAGATTGATTATGTTTAAGGAGTGCCTGAAATACAATATCGTTCCGTTCATCATTGAGGACAATCTGAAGATGTTCTATTACCGTGGACTAAAGGAATGGGGCAATGAAAAGGGCTATCTGGCAGATACCTGCCTGACCGCACAGAATAAGTATAAAGCGTATTTGGATTATTTTAGGATTGCATATTAAGCAAGAAGCGAGATGCAGCTATGTCAGCAGAAAAGAACTGGCAATTTGAACTTGAAGAATCATAAAAAATAAAAATCTCATGCAATAAATCGTCCTTTCCGTGCATTACACGGATGACAGGAGATGGAAACCTATGCTCAGTATGCTGATGACAACCGAATATGCTCCGGCAGAGGATCGGCACGAGCTGCAGCAGTTGCTGATTCACATTGCCGGCGGTGAGCGCGAAGCGCTGGCGGAGCTGTATCAGCGCACGAGATCAGCGGTGTACGGCTTAGCGCTGTCGTACCTCAAAAACGCGCACGACGCACAGGATCTCACACAGGACGTCTATGTGCAGGTGTGGGACTGCGCGGAACAGTACCGACTCACCGGATCGCCTATGGGCTGGCTGCTGGCCGTATGCCGAAACCTGTGCCTGATGCGCATGCGGCGGGAGGAACGCCATGCCGCACTCAGTGAGGAGGAATGGGACGCCATTCCCGCGCGAGAGTGCGGACTGGACGCCGACGAGCGTGCGCTGCTGCAAGGCGCATTGGCAAGCCTCACTGACGAGGAGCGTCGCGTCGTGCTGCTCCACGCCGTTACGGGTCTGAAGCACCGGGAGATTGCGGCGCTTCTTGAGCTGCCGCTCCCCACCGTCCTGTCGAAATATCACAGAGCATTGAAAAAGATGCGCAGCTTTCTGGAAGGAGATGACGCCCGATGACCAATGAAAAAATGGAGCAGAGGCTGGCTGCGGCGCTTGAAAAGACCGCGCCGGATGATGTGAATGGCGTTCTCTCCCGCTGTGAAGAGCGGAAAGGAACGGTAATTCCCATGACAACAAAGAAAACGGCAAATAGAAAATGGACATCGCTCATTGCCGCCTGCCTTGCTGTAATGCTGCTTGGCGGCGGAGGCGTGTTCTACCAGCGAGCGAACGCGGTGGCGTCCGTGGTGTCGCTGGATGTGAACCCCAGCATTGAACTGAAGGTGAACCGGAGCGAGAAGGTGCTCGCCTGTACGCCGCTCAACGAGGATGCAAAAGCCATCCTTGCGGATATGAGCAATGGAGCTGACCTCAAGGGCGCAAAGCTCGATGTGGCGGTGAACGCCATCGTGGGAAGCCTCGTGCGCAACGGCTATCTCGACAGCATTTCCTCCGCCATCATGATCTCGGTGGAGGACAAGAATACCGCCCGTGCGGAAAAGCTCCAGCGTGAGCTGAGCAGCACCGTGGACGGCGTGCTGCAGACCAGCGCAGCAAAGGCCGCCGTCCTGACGCAGACGTTGACGCAGGACGCAGGACTTACGCAGCAGGCGCGGGAAAACAACATTTCCACCGGAAAAGCGGCGCTGGTGAACCACGTGCTCACCATCAACCCGTCGCTCAAGTTTGACGCACTGGCAAAGCTCTCGGTGGAGGAGCTGAAGGACCTTGCGGAAGCGGGCGCGCCTGCCATGCCCATCGGCAAAGCTGCCGCCGCCTACGCCGCGGAGCAGTATGCCGGAACAACGGCGCTGGACTCCGTCACAGCGGAGGTCGATTCCGAACTGGACGAATCTCCCGCCCACTACGAGGTGAAGCTGCACACGGCATGGGGCGAGTTCGAGTATCTGGTGGACGCCTACACGGGGAAGGTGCTCAGCGGACAGAAGGACCTGCCGTCCACCGTTTCCGCTCGGAATGACACGGTAAAGCCCTCCCAGCCCGTCAGCCCGCCTGCCCAGTCCTCCCAGCCTGCCCAGCCGTCCGGCAGCGCGGACATCGGTCACGCCAAGGCGAAGTCCATCGCCATGAACCACGCAGGTGTGAGCGAGAATGAAGCGTATGACATGGATATCGAACTGGACGATGAGGATGGAATACTCGTCTACGAGGTCGAGTTCAAATCCGGCAATATGGAATATGACTACGAGATCAACGCCGCCACCGGCGCGATCCTCAAGCATGAGACGGAGTTGGATGACTGAGAGAAAAGACTGTGCGATAAATGAAGGCTACGGCGCGGCTCCGCTCCGCAACAGCGGGTTGCTTGTCATACCGATAACTTTGGGGTATGATGACCGTGAGGTGATGCTCGTATGGATACCAAAAATGTGATTTTAGAGCTCAGGACAAAGATGGGACTGTCACAGGACGAGCTTGCGGAAAAGGTATTTGTGACCCGTCAGGCGGTCTCCCGCTGGGAAAACGGCGAGACAACGCCGAATATCGAAACCCTGAAGCTGCTCTCAAAGCTCTTTGATGTCTCCATCAATACGCTGCTTGGCTCACCGAGACAGCTTATCTGCCAATGCTGCGGGATGCCCCTTGCGGACGGCGACATCAGCAGGGAGACGGACGGCTTTTTCAATGAGGAATACTGTAAGTGGTGCTATGCCGACGGCGAATATATGTACCACAATTTAGACGACCTGATCGAGGTCTGCGTGCAGAACATGGCCAGCGTGGAATTCCCTGCGGAACAGGCGCGGGCCTACCTGGAGGACACGCTACCCAAGCTCAATTACTGGAAGCGGTATGAAAACCTTGGCGGCACAGAGGCGTTTGAGAAATATAAGCAAGCGCTGATGGACGAATTCAACAATCTGCACATTGCCGGGATGCCCAAGGTGGAAAAGCTCAACGCGCTTGTAGGCAAGTATATCAACCTTGCATACCGCCTTCCCAACGGAAAAACCGTCAAATTCCTTGACGATCAGGCAACCTATCTCGGCAACCAGCTGGAATGTGAATTTGGGGGAGACCGATGCTTCGGCATTGCCGCGAACATGGATTTTCTGCTGGTCTGTACCTATGAGGAAGACGGCAAAAACCCGGAGATGGTCGTTTACAAGAAGAGATAAGGCGCTCACAAGCAAACCAAAGTCCTCGGATCGCTGCACCGCAGCGGTTCGAGGATTTTTGCTGTCTGAACAGCCATGTGTACAGAATCGGAAAACTCGATTTTTCAAAATTTCAGTTTTGCCCCGCGAGAGGCGACATTTTTAAGATGCGCCCTGCCGAATTTATGGTCTGGTGTGGTTCGAACACCAAGGCTTAAAAACAAAGAAAACCAGCAGCCGCTGTATCACCCGCCCCTCTTCTGGCGTGTGAGGCAGCGGCTTTTCCTATCAGATGGGAGTCGGACACATAATCTGAAGTGGGCTCCATAACATAGTTGAAAAGAAAACGTTATACTCGATATGGACTTTTCCTGCTGAGTCGGTTACCATATTAAGTGTTCCGTGCGGCAGGTTCAGCTTTGTCCTGCAAGAATCGATGAAAGGAAAGGCAAAATCAATTATGAAACTGAAAAGAAATTCCCTGACCACGCTTCTGGTGGTCAGCTTCCTCCTCATGGCACTCTCAGGCTGCGGGCAGCAAGCCGAGCCAGATTCAGCGCAGCCGCCGCTGGAAACCGTAACGTACTCCAATCTGACGGACGCGGACTCGCGCAAGCTGCTCACCGAAGCGCTTGCAGATGCCAATGTGGATGAGACCCGAACGAAGCTGCTGCTGGACCGCGTGGATCAGTTCAATGCCAGCGTCAAGAGCGAATGGCTGACAGGCGGGTTTGAGAGCGCCGCTCCCACCGAGACCAGATATGACCCCTATGAGATGCAAGATCTGTGGATGGAGAAGAACGGCAGCTTCCCCGGCTATAACTGCCGAATCACGGCCTTCAGCCTATTCGGTGAGTTCGTCACCGCCGGAGTAGATCAGCCGGAAACACAGGGCGAGGACTCCCTCTTTATGGATCTTGAAACGCTGGCCGCAGATCCCGCCGTTCTCTGCGGAGACAGCACGTCCAAGTTCTGCGCATTGTTTGCACCGGTAACTGCCGCAGATACCACGGAGGTGGCGGATCAGGTCAAAGCGCTTCAGGCGGGCTGGTCGGAGCGCGGTATTTCCTTTGAGGACAGTTCCGCCCGTCTGATCTCCGTTGTCCTCCATGACCGATTTTCGGATACGGACAATACGCTGTTCATCGGGCACGTGGGCGTATTACTGCCGGCAGAGGACGGAAGCCTGTACTTCATTGAAAAGGTGGCCTTTCAGGAGCCGTACCGCCTTGTAAAGATTCAGAACAGAACCGAACTGAGCGATTATCTGATGGAAAAATACGATACTGCATGGGGTCAGGATACGACACGTCCCTTCATCATGGAAAATGATGAACTTATGGATGGATACCGCCCCAATCCGTTGGACAGTGCGTCATAAACAGCATATAAGGCAGGAAGCCTGTTTCTTAGGAAACAGATTTATACCCCCGCACAGCCCCCTGTCGCGCCCTGTGTGGCCGATCAAGCAGACACTGCGGATACGGACACACCCTACGAAGAAAGCACCGTGTAAGCCCGTAAACGCCGCAGTTAAAAACAACTGAATCATATATGGGGAAAGCCGCCCTGGGCTTCTGAGATCATCAGATGCCCAGGGCGGCTTTTCTAACATCAAACATCACAATAGCCTGCACACAGACTGCCGGTGCTGGAGGTGTGGGCGGCAAAACAGGATTGTATATCATTCCGCAGGACAGGCCCTTTGTGGATCTATGTGCCGGGGGGGCGAGACAAACGGAGGCCGCCCGATGCCTTACTGCCCGTTATGGGCAGATCGACCGCGTCCTTGCCATCCTGCCCGATGCGCAGGCGTATAAGCAGGCGGGCAACAGTGTCACCGCCAATGTCATTGAGACCATCGGACGCCGTATCCGGGAGGTAGATGCGGAACTGAAAGCGGGTGCTGCCGCATGATCGGGCTGAAGGATCAGTGCTTCGGCGTGGAAGTTGAAATGACCGGCATCACCCGTGAGCAGGCGGCAACAGCGCTGGCCGCGTATTTTGC
>ENA-ORCM01003209-ORCM01003209.1-human-gut-metagenome-genome-assembly--contig:-NODE-3209-length-10899-cov-3.928294_pt1 | contig 10899 bp, 8 predicted proteins | sample MGYA00242906_ERZ507928 | MGnify/ENA primary metagenome ERZ507928 (study PRJEB26167, sample SAMN06115497) | human gut metagenome | host: Homo sapiens | place: China:Shanxi | collected 2015-05-07...
GTTTCTCTAATAATGCGATTCATTCCCGCAAGCACATGGAATATCATTCTCTGTCGAAGTCGAAAGCGGATCGCCACATGGAGCCGTTTATTATCGACGTAATGCCGACTGAGGATACCGACTTTGTGCTGTCTTCTCATGAGGGAGAGGAGTTTATTATGGTGATGGAAGGTATCATGGAAATCAGTTATGGTAAAAATACCTATCTGCTGGAAGAGGGAGATAGCATTTATTACGATTCCATTGTTCCTCATCATGTACATGCTTACGAGGGGCAGGCCGCTAAGATTCTGGCAGTGATTTACACTCCGATTTAGCGAAATACGGTTAATCATTAATTACTAATCAATTAATCACTAATTACATGCAATTATTTGATCGTACTTTGGGCCAGTGGCTGGAACACTGGGCTGAAGAGACCCCTGATAAGGAATATATCGTATATTCCGACCGCAACCTCCGTTTCACCTGGAGCCAGTTCAATCACCGTGTGGATGATATGGCGAAAGGACTTATTTCTATCGGCGTGGAACGGGGAACCCATGTTGGCATTTGGGCGGCTAATGTTCCGGATTGGCTGACGTTGCTTTATGCTTGTGCCAAAATTGGTGCGGTATATGTTACGGTAAATACGAACTATAAGCAATCCGAGTTGGAATATCTTTGCCAGAACTCGGATATGCATACCCTTTGTATTGTAAATGGCGAGAAGGATAGCGACTTCGTACAGATGACTTATACCATGCTTCCGGAATTGAAGACTTGCGAACGTGGTCATTTGAAGAGCGAGCGTTTTCCGTATATGAAGAATGTAGTATATGTCGGTCAGGAGAAACATCGCGGAATGTATAATACGGCGGAGATTCTTTTGTTGGGAGAGAATGTGGAAGATGACCGTTTGAATGAGCTCAAAAGCAAGGTTGACTGCCACGATGTGGTCAATATGCAATATACGTCAGGTACTACCGGATTCCCGAAAGGAGTGATGTTGACACATTATAATATTGCAAATAACGGATTCCTGACCGGTGAACACATGAAGTTCACGGCAAATGACAAGCTTTGTTGTTGTGTGCCGTTGTTCCATTGTTTCGGAGTTGTGCTGGCTACCATGAACTGTCTGACTCATGGTTGTACGCAAGTAATGGTGGAGCGTTTCGATCCGTTGGTTGTACTGGCTTCCATTCACAAGGAACGCTGTACGGCTCTTTATGGAGTACCTACTATGTTTATTGCCGAACTACATCACCCGATGTTTGACCTCTTTGATATGTCCTGTCTTCGTACCGGTATTATGGCGGGTTCGTTGTGTCCTGTCGAATTGATGAAGCAGGTAGAAGAAAAGATGTATATGAAGGTGACCAGTGTATATGGATTGACGGAAGCGGCTCCCGGTATGACGGCTACCCGTATAGATGATTCATTTGATGTGCGCTGTAATACGGTAGGGCGTGATTTTGAGTTTACGGAAGTGAAGGTGATTGATCCGGAGACGGGTGAGGAATGTCCGGTTGGTGTACAGGGTGAGATGTGTAATCGTGGATATAACACCATGAAGGGATATTATAAGAATCCGGAAGCTACGGCGGAAGTCATTGATGAGAATAATTTCCTTCATTCGGGCGACTTGGGCATTAAGGATGAAGATGGAAATTATCGGATTACCGGGCGTATCAAGGATATGATTATTCGTGGTGGAGAGAACATTTATCCACGTGAAATCGAAGAGTTTCTTTATAAACTTGATGGAGTGAAAGATGTGCAGGTAGCCGGTGTTCCGTCAAAGAAATACGGAGAGGCTGTCGGTGCATTTATCATTCTGAAAGAAGGTGTGACAATGCAGGAAGAAGATGTGCGTGACTTCTGCAGAAATAAAATCTCTCGTTATAAAATCCCCAAATATATTTTCTTTGTGGATGAATTCCCGATGACGGGCAGTGGCAAGATTCAGAAATTCAGACTGAAAGATCTTGGCTTGAAACTTTGCAAGGAGAAGGGGATAGAGATTATTTAAATGAAGAATGAATAATTTCACTTTTCTTAGATATAAAAAGAGACTGTCTTCTAATAGGTAAAAAGAAGACAGTCTTACTTTAATTATATGCTTAGAGGTCATTTATAACTTCTGAATTTCTTCCGGTAATAATCCTGTCGCTTTTTGGATTGTCTCTGTGTCCAATCCCATTGATTTCAGATTTCGGGCTATTTCTATACACCCTTCCATTTTTCCTTCCATGCGCCCTTCCATACGCCCTTCCAATTTAGCTCCATCCAACACGTCATTTTGTATCATGATGGCACTCAGGTGTTCGTCATAAGCATGGCGTTCTGCAGGAGACATATTATAATAAATCAGCTTTTTGCGAGCTTCCGCCAAACCGGGAGCTTGGGTGTCTGAACGGATACAGCCGGTTTTTAGGTACTCAATCCATTCCTCTAAAGGAGTGACTGCTACTTTATTGAACTCGTTTACGCGGATAAGGAAGTACTCTGGGAAAATCTCAGCAGGAAGTTTATGGACGAGAGCGTCCTTTTCTTTTGTTGTTACTTCAAGCCGATCTCCGGTGTGTACTCCGGTGAAACTATTCTGTCCATGATATAAATAATCATTTCCTTTTCCGATGTCGAAGTACAGAATGCTAATGGAATAAATCTTTTTCACTTCGTAGTAGCGTTCGCCAAGAGAAATGTGTTCTGTGATTGCTTTGGCGACACCGTAAAGGATACGTTCCAAGTAATACAACTCACGCGTATTTTGAATCTCTACTATGATGATTTCGCCTTTGCTGTTTTTGGCTTTGATATCCACGCGATTGAACTTGTCATCTACGCTTTGCTGATTACTTTCGCTTTCCAGCAGTTCAATGATCCTCTCCAGTTCCTCATTGGAATAATACTCAATCTCAATTTTTCCGCTATTATTCTTTTTGTGACTGATCTGTACTTTTGTACCGAGTATTTCTTTTACCTTTTCTTCCAGATTCCGGTAAATGATCTCTACATCCGGTTCTTTTGTTTTTGTGGTTTCTTCCTTTTCTTCGCCAAGCTTTCTGACCAGTTTTTCTGTCTCTCTGACACTTAATTTATTATCAAAGATCTGATTTGCCATCTGGAACTGCAGATCTCGGTCTTCAATAGAAATCAACGCTCTCGCATGGCCGGTCGTGAGCATTTCATCGATCACCATCTGCTGTACTCTCTCATCCAGCTTCAGAAGACGCATGGAATTGGTCACTGCCGTTCTGCTCTTGGAAACACGCTCCGCCACTTCATCCTGCTTCAGATGAAACTCGGTGAGCAGCTTTTTATAAGCTCTTGCTTCGTCGATCGGATTTAAATTTTCCCGCTGAATATTTTCGATCAGAGAAATCTCCAGGATTTCCCGATCTGTATAACTCTTGATAATAGCCGGAACCTCTTTTAACCCTGCCGTCTTTGCCGCACGCCATCTGCGTTCCCCTGCTATGATCTCGTAATGATCCTCTTTTTTCTGAACAATCAGCGGTTGGATAATTCCAAATTGTTTGATGGAATCCGACAATTCCAGCAACGCATCTTCATCAAAATGTTTCCGCGGCTGTTCTCTGTTTGGTTCAATATCTGTTATCTTCAGAAGAAGCTCATTTTTTTCCGGTTTCTGCTCCGTTTTTTCCGCTTTTCTTCTTACGCTATGCTCCGGGATCAGGGAGTCCAGTCCCTTACCAAGCCCTGCTTTTCTTACAGCCATTCTTCCTCTCCTCTATGAATTACCTCTTCGGCAAGTCTGCGGTAGCTTTCTGCTCCGGTAGAACGCTTGTCATATCTGGTGATCGGCATTCCATAACTTGGTGCCTCTGCTAATCTTACATTTCTTGGGATAATTGTCTTATAAATATTCTGATCAAGATTATTTTTTACGTTTTCCACCACCTGAAGAGACAGATTGGTTCTTGCATCGTACATGGTAAATACCACGCCTTCGATTTCCAGATCAGGGTTCAGTCGATCCTGGACAAGATTGATTGTGTGGATCAGCTGAGACAGTCCCTCGAGTGCATAATATTCGCACTGAATCGGCACGAGTACCGTATCTGCCGCACACATTGCATTGATAGTCAGCATACTTAAAGAAGGTGGACAGTCGATCAGCACAAAGTCATAGTTTTTCTTTACTTTATCGATTGCTTTCTTTAAAATATATTCCTTTTCCTCTGCTCCCACCAGCTCGATCTCTGCTGCTGCCAGATTGATATTTGACGGAAGAACACTCAGATTTTCATACTCACTTTCCATAATCGCATCCTCTACGGAACACTCTTCCAGCATCAGCTCGTACACCGTATTTTCTGCCTGCTCTTTGTCAATCCCCAGTCCGCTGGTAGTATTTCCCTGTGGGTCCATATCCACTACCAGTACCTTCTTTCCCAGTTCTGCCAAAGAAGCTGCCAGATTGATCGCTGTTGTTGTTTTGCCTACACCACCCTTCTGGTTGGCGACTACGATAGTTCTTTCCATTAAATATTCCCCTTTCGTTTCCAGTTCATACCAGATGCTGCTTTGTTTCACGTGCATTTGCCCTGAACACAAAGTATTTTTCAATTATAACACTTCTTTTTTTAGATATCCAGTCTTAAGCATTCCAAAATCCTGGAAATGTTTCACGTGAAACATACGAAACATTAATCCGGCAGATTCTGCACCTCTTCGAGCATGTACAGAAACTTGTCCAGCTTTGCCGTTACCTCTTCCAGTTCCCTCGCTGTCTGTGCCTGCTGCCTTTTGACATCATTCATCTGCTGATGCATCTCATTCAGCATCTCCTTAGACACACGCATATCTGCCCGCGGCGAAAAAATTTCAAAATCAACGTCTTCCTTTTTTTGCACCTCGTCTATGCTTTTGTGAAGGTGCTCACGTATCCCGTCAAGCCTTTCCTTTTGAGCTGTCAACCGTTCTTTTTCGGCTGTCAGACTGTCTGCTTTTTCCTTTAAATACTCTTTTACCATTTTATCATCGCTTTCTGTATGTTCTAACCCATTGTACTGGATAAACAGAGTTATGTAAAGCAATGTTTCACGTGAAACATATGAAATTTTTATATCTTCTATATTGTTTCTTATTTCAAGAATACCTCTGACATTCTTGCTGCGATGTGCACGTCATGCATCCCATGCCATATTCTTCTGTGCACATCTGATATACTTTTGCCTTGTCTCTGCTTACATCTTGGATTATAATGAAGGCAATGAAAAATCACAAAGATCTGTATAAGACAATGTTTCTCAGAAAGGAGTTTTTATGAAGCAAAAAATCAAAACCGGCATTCTCATGACCGCTCTGGCTGTTGGCTCTCTTCACATCGTCAATCGCTGTGCCCAGGCTTTTGCCACGGTTAAAAATCTGCTGGATAAACATAAAGGTGCTTTTTATGACTGGCGTTTCGGTCAGGTCTATTATACAAAAACAGGAAGCGGTTCTCCTCTCCTGCTTGTTCACGATCTGGCTCCGGCTGCCTCTTCCTACGAATGGGATCTGCTGCTGAAAGATCTGTCCGCAGACCACACGGTATATTGCCTGGATCTTCTTGGCTGCGGTCGTTCTGATAAACCGAACCTGACCTACACAAACTATTTTTACGTGCAGCTTATCAATGATTTTATCGAGCATGTGATTCACGAAAAAACAGACATCATCGCTACCGGTCTGTCTTCTTCTTTTGTGTTGATGGCATGCAGTACCAATCCGGATGCCTATAACAAAATTATGATGATCAATCCGGAAAGCATTTCCAATCTGAAATGTACACCGTCCAAACGTTCCAGGATCATCAAATTTATTATGGATCTTCCGATCGTCGGTACAGCTGTATACAACATGCAGATGCGGCGGGAAAATATTGAATATTTATTCACTGAAAAGTATTTTTATAACCCTTTCTCTGTCTCAAAGAAGACGCTGGACATTTATCATGAAGCTGCTCATCTCGATGAGTGCGGCGGGAAATATCTGCTGTCCAGCCTGGATGGATTTTATTTAAATGCAGACATCTCCAGAGCCTTAAACAGCATCAACAACAGTCTGTTTATTCTCGAAGGAAGAAAGACAGAGGAACGTGAACGAACCGTCGAAGGCTATGTCCGCCTCAATTCCGCTGTAGAATACGATTTTATTGAAAATACAGAAAAATACCCGCAAATGGAAAATCCGCAGGCTGTCATGGAATTTATTGATATGTTCTTTTAAAATTTAAATCTGATATATGTAAGACTTGCACGCGATTCTGGTCATTTTCAGATGACATTTTCCCAGCAGAATCGCTGTGCAGTCTGCACTCCGTTTCAGTCGGCATAAAACCACCCTGGTGACAACAAGGCTTTACAGAAAACGAAGCGTGTCAGCAGATTGTTTTCAAATCATCCTGACGTACGTTTTTACATTATTACACTCTTTTTACACATTCACGCAAGAGGCTCTTTTGTCGGCATCCCGGCTTTTCTCGGGTATTTCTTCGGCGTGCTTCTCTTCTTTTCCACAACCACAAGTGCCCTCTCCATGTCACTTCCCGGCAGATGGAATTTCTCCACTTTTCCGATTTCTCCGCCAAGCACATAAACTGCCTTCTTACTCTGAGCGATTTCTTCATCCACTGAAACAGATTTATAGGAAACAAATTTTCCGCCGACTTTTATAAACGGCAGGCAATACTCGGTAAGGGACGCAAGGTTCGCAACTGCTCTGGAAACCGACAGATCAAACTGTTCGCGGTATTCTGCTTTTTTCGCCGCATCTTCTGCTCTTCCATGCACCGTTTCGATTCCGATAAGCCCCAGGTTATCCACAACTTCATCCAGAAATTTGATCCTTTTGTTCAAAGAGTCCAAAAGTGTCACCTGCAAATGTGGATAAACAATCTTCAGCGGGATTCCCGGAAAGCCGGCTCCGGTCCCGACATCGATCAGGCTGTTTATTTTTTCCATCTCCACATATTCTGCCGCTGCCACGCTGTCCACAAAATGTTTCTGCATCACTTCGTCAAATTCAGTGATCCCGGTGAGGTTCATCACTTTATTCCATTCTACCAGCAGCTCATAATATTTCTCAAACTGTTCAATCTGCTTCTCTGTCAATGTCACGCCAAATGCCTGACATCCATCTTCTAAAATATGAAATTTACTTCTGTCCACGTTTTCCTCCTGTCAAATATCTCGTGCATCTGACTTAAAATTCAATATTTACGTTTCGTCTGCCAAACATTCTTTTGCCGCAGGACTTCACTTTATTTTCGATCTCTGGATTCCAAATATACGAGCAGTACGGAAATATCCGCCGGTGACACACCGGAAATACGGGATGCCTGTCCGATGGAAAGCGGCTGGAATTTTTTCAGTTTCTGCACCGCTTCAATTCTCAGGCTTCCGACTTCGTCGTAATTAATATCTTTCGGAATCCGTTTGTTTTCCATTTTCTTGAACTGCTCGACCTGCTTCATCTGTCTTCGGATGTAGCCCTGATATTTGATGTTGATATTGACCTGTTCACACACACCGGCAGAATACTGCGGTCTGTTTTTGTCAATCTCTGCTAACATCTCATAGTCCAGCTCCGGACGGCGTACCAGTTCTCCGATGGTTGTTCCGGACTTCAGAAGTGTACTTTCATGTGCCTCCAGAAATTTCTGTACTACTTCGGTTCCGCCGATATTCTCATGATCTACACGTTCCATTTCTTCTGCGATCTGACGCTCTTTTGTTTTCAGATCCTGATAGCGTTCTTCGGAGATCAGCCCCACCTGATAACCTTTCTCTGTCAGACGCAGATCTGCATTGTCCTGACGCAGAAGCAGACGATATTCTGCTCTGGATGTCATCATACGATATGGCTCACGATTCTCTTTTGTTACCAGATCATCGATTAGAACACCAATATAAGCTTCCGAACGATCAAGGATCAGCGGCTCTTTTCCCTTTACCTGCATTGCTGCATTGATACCGGCAATCAGTCCCTGTGCCGCTGCTTCTTCATATCCGCTGCTGCCGTTAAACTGTCCGCCACTGAAAAGTCCCCTGATATTTTTAAACTCCAGGGATGCATCCAGCTGTCTCGGATTGATGCAGTCATACTCGATTGCATAGGCATTGCGGACGATTTTTGCGTGCTCAAGTCCGGCTACCGTGTGGTACATTTCATGCTGAACATCTTCCGGCAGGGAGCTTGACATACCGCCGATATACATTTCGTTCGTATGCAGTCCTTCCGGCTCAAGAAATACCTGGTGTCTGTTTTTATCTGCAAATTTTACCACTTTGTCCTCGATGGACGGACAGTATCTTGGTCCGGTTCCCTCGATCATACCAGAATAAAGTGGTGAACGATCCAGATTTTTCCGGATAATTTCATGTGTTTCTTCGTTTGTATAAGTCAGCCAGCAGGATGCCTGGTCGATCTGGACACTCTCCGGATCGGTTGTAAAAGAAAATGGTACCACTCTCTCATCGCCAAACTGTTCCTGCATTTTTGAAAAATCAATCGATCTGCGGTCTACACGTGCCGGTGTACCGGTCTTAAATCGCTGCATCTCGATTCCATGTGCTTTCAGGGAATCTGTCAGATGATTTGCTGCCTGCAATCCGTTTGGCCCGGTATAATTACTGATATCACCGTAAATACATCTTGCACGCAGATATGTTCCGGTACAAAGCACGCAGGCTTTGCAGTGATACGTTGCCCCGGAGAATGTTTTGACTCCGGTGATTTTTCCGTCTTCTGTCAGAATTTCTGCAACTTCTGCCTGCACGATTGACAGGTTATCTGTGTTTTCCAAAACTTTTCGCATGGATCTGGAATATTCTGCCTTGTCTGCCTGTGCACGCAGAGAATGTACGGCAGGTCCTTTGGATTTATTGAGCATCTTGGACTGGATAAACGTTTTGTCGATATTTTTTCCCATCTCACCGCCAAGTGCATCGATCTCTCTTACCAGATGACCCTTGGAGCTTCCACCTATGTTCGGGTTGCACGGCATCAGTGCAATGCTGTCCACACTCACGGTAAAAATGGTTGTGGAAAGTCCGAGTCTTGCACAGGCAAGTGCTGCCTCACATCCGGCATGTCCGGCTCCTACGACTACCACATCTGTATATTCTTCTAATGTATTCATTTCTTGCCTCCACTTATTTGCCCATACAGAACTTACTGAAAATTTCATTTACCAGATCATCATCCACGGCCTCGCCGATAATCGTTCCCAGAGATTCATATGCACTCATCAGATCGATCGAGAAGAAATCCTCCGGCATATCCTGTGCGATGCTCTCCGTCACCTGCTTCAGGCTCTCTTTTGCATCCATAAGCGCTGCCTTATGACGCATATTTGTGATACATACCTCATCGTTAAAAGAAAGGCTGCCTTCGAGAAACATATTTTTAAGTGTATCCTCAAGCTGTTCAAATCCAGTCTCATCTTTTGCAGAAACGCAGATCACCGGATGTTCTCCCACTTTTTCCTTCAGGATCTGTTCTGTCGTTACCGGCTCCAGATCCGATTTATTTAAAAGAACGATCACCTTTCTGCCTTCAAATAGTTCGATAATCTCTTCATCATTCTCATCCAGTGCGGTCGATGAATCTGCCACGTACAGAATCAGGTCTGCTTCTTTTGCATATTTTTTTGCACGCTGCACACCAATCTGCTCTACGATATCTTCCGTATCACGGATGCCTGCGGTATCCATCAGGTTAAGTGTGATGCCGTGAAGATTGATGCTCTGCTCCAGCACATCTCTTGTCGTTCCCGCAATGTCTGTCACGATCGCCTTTTCCGTTCCGCAAAGCTTGTTAAGCAGAGAAGACTTTCCGGCGTTTGGCTTTCCAAGGATTACCGTCTTGATGCCTTCCGTCATGATCCTTCCATCGTTTGCAGAGCGGATCAGCTTCTCGATCATCTCGATCCACGCTTCATTTTCCTTTTCAAGCTCCTGCGGATAACCGTCAAGGCTGATATGTTCCGGATCATCCAATGCCGACTCAATATATGCAATATGATAAATGATCTTTGCTCTCAGATCCTTTATTTTCTGACCGATGCTTCCGCGAAGCTGGCCGACGGAACTTTTCAGAGCGTATTCATTTTTTGCCTCAATGACATCCATCACCGCCTCCGCCTGCGACAGATCCATTCTTCCATTTAAAAAGGCACGTTTGGTAAATTCTCCCGGCTCTGCCGGAGCTGCACCATTTTTGATCACAGCTTCCAGCACTCGCTGTATCGCATACACACCGCCGTGGCAGTCGATTTCTACGGTATCTTCCGCCGTAAAACTCCTCGGTGCACGCATCAGAACTACAAGCACCTCATCCAGCACTTCGTCTCCGTCACAGATATAACCATAGTGAACCGTATGGGATTGCTGTTCTGATAATTTCTTTTTGCCTTTCGGACTTCTGTATACACGGTCCGCTATTTCAAATGCCTGATCTCCGCTGATTCGCACAATCCCGATTCCGGAACTGTTGACTGCTGTGGAGATCGCTGCAATCGTTTCACCTTTCATTGATTCCTCCTGATATTCAAAAAGTCTGATTTTCGGCAGCATATCTGCCGCACTGAAAATCAGACTCATATCACTTACAACTATTTTACTTTACTGTTTTTTTAATGTAACAACTACTTTACGATACGGCTCTTCGCCCTCGCTGTGTGTGGACACCAGCGGATCATTCTGAAGTGCAGAATGGATCACTCTTCTCTCGTATGGATTCATCGGCTCCAGGAATACCGGTTTCTTTGTTCTCTTTACTTTGAACGCAATATTCTTTGCCAGATTTTCCAGCGTCTCTTTTCTTCTCTCGCGGTAATTCTCTGTATCAAGCTTTACACGTAAATAGCCTTCGGTCTCCTTATTTACAACCAGGCTTACCAGA
>ENA-ORCM01003212-ORCM01003212.1-human-gut-metagenome-genome-assembly--contig:-NODE-3212-length-10881-cov-4.659015_pt1 | contig 10881 bp, 6 predicted proteins | sample MGYA00242906_ERZ507928 | MGnify/ENA primary metagenome ERZ507928 (study PRJEB26167, sample SAMN06115497) | human gut metagenome | host: Homo sapiens | place: China:Shanxi | collected 2015-05-07...
TTAGTCCCAACGTTTCTTCTTCGGGACAACTTGTTGCGGGGGCCAACAACTACCCGTCTTCGGTGAGCGGTGCACAGGCTGGGATAGAGACGATGTACATATCAACGGTCGATGATTTCCTTGAGTTTGCAGCTAACTGCTACATAGATTCATGGTCGGTGAACAAGAAGATTGTGCTCAGAAATAACCTTGATTTTACAGGGCGTGAGCTTGTCATGGTTCCTGTTTTTGCCGGGGAATTTGATGGAAACGGTCATACCATATCCGGCATTGATTTTACAGGGGAGAGCTATGTCACAGCGATATTCCGCTATGTTGAGGAGAATGGCGTCATTGACAGCCTGAATGTCAAGGGGAATATTGCGGCATTGGATGAACAGGAATGTGTAGGAGGAATCGTAGGGAGCAATTACGGTACGATAAAGAACTGCTCCTTCGAGGGAACCGTTAACGGAAAAAATACAATCGGTGGCATTGCCGCATTCAACAAGAGCACGGGAGTTATCAAAAAATGTGAAGTCAGAGGACGTATAACAGGCTCATATTATACAGGTGGAATAACCGGAATTAATCACGGAATAATAAATAATTGTGCTAATGCTGCCGGCATAAATGATGACAGTGCCTGGGTTGAATCCGAGGATGAAAACAGCTCTAATATTATCGGAAATATTACCGGCAATGAGAGCAGCTCCATCAGAAGCGGAATAGATACCGGAGGAATTTCAGGATTCTCCGATGGAATAATCGCCTCCTGCAATAATAATGGGCAGGTTGGTTATGAGCATGTTGGCTATAATATCGGAGGAATAGCGGGAAGACAGTCGGGAATTATCCTGTCATGTGTCAACGAAGGAAAGGTATTCGGACGAAAGGATATAGGCGGCATTGTCGGGCAGATGGAGCCTTACATAGAGATTGTTGCCGCTGAGACAATAAGAAATTCTGTCGATGAGCTGCATGATATACTTGACCGGACGTTCGATGACCTTACTGCGGGCAAGAATGTTTTTCATGATGATTTTGCAGATTTAATCCAGCATGCAGACAAAGCTGTTGATACCGGACATATTATGGCGGATGAGGTATCCTACTTCGCTAACAGCAATATGGATCAGATGAATCTGATAGTCGAGAGAATGGAGTATGTGTCGGATTCACTGCCGGCTGTGCTGGAATCATTCAGCCAGTCGATGAACAGCATGAACAGCATGGCTGAATGGATAAAAAAGCTGAACAGCGATGTGGATATCAAGAACCGTCTGGAAGCCAACTCAGGCGATAAGGCGGCGTATGATGCTGCCGTCAAGCAGATTGAGGATGCTGTCAACAGGTTCAATGACGCTGTAAAGAACAGCTCATGGCAGGAAATAGAAAATATATTGAAGGACGAGAATGGAAATTATAAGAGCTTCGATGAGCTTACGCAGGATGATCTAAAGGCTATAGTTGAAGCTGTGGTCGACATAATGAAAAAAGCTAATGATATGTCGCAGGCGGCAGCAGATGTGCTTGATGGCATTAATAAGATAAATGATATCTTAAAGCCGTATTTCACAAACGCAGGTGAAACCATGCGGAATGATATTGAAAATGCGGCGAATGAAATACAGAATGCGGTCAACTACGCCAACAATGCCATCAATGGTATCAAGTCGATTTTTACTTATCTCAACGCCCAGTCGGATATACGTTTCACGAGGCTGTCTGCGGATTTCGACACGCACAGAAATGAGCTCTATGCCGAGATTAAGAACATTTCATCGGGACTTTCTAAGTTCAATGATGATATGTCATCGCAGTCGGATGTTGTAAACAAGGACTTTCAGGACATAAATGACAAGATTAATGAGATTCTTGATTTAATGCTTGATAAGCTTGAGGCATACATGAAGCTTGATGCGGAACCTCTTTACAATGATGTATCGGACGAGGAAATAGATGAACAGACTACCGGAAGAGTGGACGGCTGCAATAACGTAGGGGATGTATCGGCGGATATCAATGTCGGCGGTATTGCAGGAGCCATGGCTGTTGACAGCGATGACCTTGAAGATAATGCAGCAGGCAGGACGGATATATCTCTCGGAAGCCGCTATCTGGCAAAATGCGTGATAAATAATTGCCAGAACAATGGCTACATAACATCGAAGAAGGATGGAGCAGGAGGAATTGCAGGCTATATGAAGCTTGGAATTATCAGAAATTCAAGGTCTTTCGGAGGTGTAAAGAGCAGTGATGGGGCTTATGCGGGCGGAATATGCGGTCAGTCACTGTCCATGATTTCCGATTCCTACGCTCTATGTTCTGTGGAAGCGAACAAGTATGTCGGCGGTATAGCAGGCTATGGGAATGTGATAAGAGGCTGTTACTCAATGGTTCATCTGCACACTGAGTCGGGGAGGGAAGGTGCTGTGGCCGGACAGACAACAGCCTATGAGGATGAGGAGGTCGAAAATGATGATAAAGTTACCGGGAATTTCTATGTTGATAATGGTGTGCATGGAATAGACGGTATCAGTTATACAGGTGTAGCACAGCCGATATCGTATGAAGACCTTCTTGATGTAAAGGGTCTGCCGGCGGGTTTCAGACAGCTTAAGGTGACATTCAGGGTGGATGATATTTATGTCGGAATACAGACGTTTGAATATGGCCAGTCCTTGTCGGAAATAAAGTTTCCCACAGTTCCTAAAAAAGAAGGCTGCTATGTAGTGTGGCCGGATTTGTCCGGGGAAACGATGACTGGAAACATTGTAGTTGCCGGAGAGTACAGAAACAATGTCACATCGGTGTCGAGTGTACAGACGGATGAGAGTGGAAAGGCTTATGCCATTGTATCGGACAATTTCACGGAGGAGACAAAGCTTAACGCCCAGATAAGCAGGATGGAGCTGCCAAAGGAAGCACATATGAGAGATAACATAGTATATGAGCTTACATTGGAGAACATCTCCGAAGACACCTCGGATACTCTTGATGTGCGCGTATTAAATCCATACGATAAGGTAAAGCTGTATAAGTATGACGGAAATGGATGGGTTGAGGTTGAACATAGAGTGAAGGGCAGCTATGTGCAGACATCCATGCAGGGAACAAGCGTACAGTTCTGTCTGGTCAATGAGAGCACCAACCCTATGATATATGTAATAATAGGCGGATGTACTGCCGGTGTGCTTGCTGTTTTCATCATAATTAAGGTTATCAAGTCGGGCATAAAGAGAAGAAAAAAGAAAGCTAAGCTATCTGATGAGGAGAAATAATAGATGAAGGATATTCGATTTATCAATGACAGTAAGACAACATATATAAATGAAGTGAGTGTTATGGATGGAAACATCACGCACACTGTCCCGGTTATCCGCTGTGCGGCATACAGGGATGAGAAATGGATTTCGCATGGCTTTTCTACCAGATTGGGCGGGGTGAGTGCCGGGATATACGGCAGCCTGAACTTAAGCTTCTCACAGGGCGATGAAGAGAAGCTTGTCAGGAAGAATCATGGGATTATGGCGGCTGCCTTAGGTGTGAAGCCGGACAGACTTGTGTATTCCCACCAGACACACACGACGAATGTGCTGCGCGTTACGGAGGAGCATGCCGGTATGGGAATCACAAGGGATAGAAGCTTTCACGATATTGATGGATTTGTGACGGATGTTCCGGGGCTTATGCTTGTGACGGCATACGCAGACTGTGTGCCTTTGTATTTTGCGGACAGAAGGCTGCATGTGATAGGGCTCTCACATTCCGGATGGCGCGGTACAGTCAACAATATGGCGCAGGCTGCGGTTGATAAGCTTGGGAGCGAATTCGGCAGCAGGCCGGAGGACATAATCGCATTTATCGGACCGTCTATATGTGCGTCATGCTATGAGGTCGGTGAGGATGTCGCAGAGAACTTTTTTAATGCATACGGTGCAGAGGCTGATAAGGTGCTGAAGATAAAAAAGGAGACGGAAGCGGGGAAAAAGTATTATCTTAATCTCCATGCCGCTAACAGAATCAATATGCTGAATGCCGGAATAACGGAGGAAAATATATCTGTGACGGATATATGCACCTGCTGTAACCCGGAGCTGCTCTTTTCACACCGCGCATCCAAGGGAAAAAGAGGTGGGCTGTGCGCTTATATGATGATTGCTGAGGTCTGATAATTGAAGTGATGTCAGCATGTTCTGCCAAGCATCATATTTGTATATTATATGTGCAAAAAAAAGAGTTTCCTGCGGAAACTCTTTTTTGCGTTTTCACCTATTTACATTCATTCTCATACTCAAGCTTACATTCCTGATTATACTTGTCGATAAGCTCATGTATTCTCTCGGTCGGATCCATCAGTCCGCCGATAGACTTATCGTGATTAAGAGCATCTATAATCTTGGCGAGGAACTTGCTCATGTCGGCTTCAATAAAGTATGGTTTAGCCTTGATATTGTCACTTATATAGGTGAGGTTGGTTGTGACAACGCCTGCGATATATCCCTTATTGTAATATTCATCAAACTTAGCCATTCCGTCAGTAAAAAGACCGAATGTGGTGCAGACAAATACTCTGCGGCATCCGCGCTGCTTTAAGCTGGCTGCGGTGTCAAGAATGCTCTCACCGGAAGAAATCATATCATCAATGACTAAGACATCCTTGCCGGTTACATCAGCACCTAAGAATTCATGAGCAACAATAGGATTCTTTCCGTTTACCACATGTGCATAATCACGTCTCTTGTAGAACATACCGAGTTCCACACCAAGTACACTTGAAAAATATACTGCGCGGCTCATGGCACCTTCATCTGGAGAGATAATCATGAGGTGATCCTTGTCTATTGTGATGTCCCTGAATTTCTTTGTAATGGCCTTGATAAACTGATAAGGAGGCTGGAAGTTGTCAAAGCCGCGGAGCGGGATGGAGTTGTTAACCCTAGGGTCATGTGCATCGAAGGTGATGATGTTGCTCACACCCATTCTTGTCAGCTCCTGCAATGCAAGTGCTGCGTCGAGGGATTCGAGCTTGGAACGCTTGTGCTGCCTGCTCTCATATAAAAACGGCATTATTACGGTGATTCTCTTGCAGTGTGAACCTGCTGCCGCAATGATTCTTTTTAAATCCTGAAAATGGTTGTCCGGGGACATGTAGTTGGTATGACCGAATACATCGTATGTTATGCTGTGATTGCACACATCAGTGAGAATGTAAAGGTCGGTTCCACGCACAGAGTCGAGTAGCTGTCCCTTGGCTTCACCTGTACCGAATCTTGGGCAAACGCTGTCGATTATATAAGAATCTTCAAGGTATCCCTTGAATTCTATGCCTTCCTTGTGTTCGTTGTGAGCTTTTCTTCGGAATTGTACGATGTAGTCATCAACTTTTTTTCCAAGTTCAGCACAGCTCTGCATAACAACAAGCTTAAGCGGAGCTACCGGAAGAGTTGTAAGTTCTTTTTCACTGCTCATAAGTAATATCTGCCTTTCTTTACCGTTGAATTTATAGTAGTGTTACCATCCAAAGCCGGTTTTTTGAAATTACGATTGACTCTGAACATTAACATAATAAGTTTATATTTCTTCATAGTCAAGAGAAAACCTTTACAAACTCAAAATTACTTGTTATCATATAAATGTTGTATTTTTTTAAGAAAGCAGAATCCCACTAAATTTTTTATCATATAAAGAGGTGAAGAAATAATGAGTAAACCAATTGTTGCCATAGTAGGCAGACCTAATGTCGGAAAGTCTACACTGTTTAACGCACTTGCGGGACAGCAGATTTCTATAGTCAAGGATACACCGGGTGTCACAAGAGACAGAATATACGCAGATGTTGAGTGGCTGCGCTATAAGTTTACCATGATTGACACAGGCGGTATTGAGCCGGATAGTAAGGACATTATTCTTTCGCAGATGAGAGAGCAGGCTCAGATAGCCATTGATACTGCGGATGTCATAATTTTCCTTGTGGATGTCAAGCAGGGACTTGTGGATTCTGATTCTAAGGTCGCTGATATGCTCAGACGTTCGGGAAAGCCGGTGGTATTGGTTGTCAACAAGGTTGACGATTTCAACAAGATGATGCCGGATGTATATGAGTTCTATAATCTTGGTATCGGTGACCCTATGCCGATATCATCTGTGAACAGACTTGGTTTCGGAGAGATGCTTGACGCAGTAACAGGTCACTTTACCGAGGAGATGTTAAGTGACACAGAGGATGAGCGCCCTAGGGTTGCCATAGTAGGTAAGCCTAATGTAGGTAAGTCATCAATAATCAATAAGCTTACAGGTGCTAATCGTGTCATTGTATCGAATATTGCGGGCACCACAAGAGATGCCATTGATACAGAGGTTAAGTATCAGGGCAGGGAATATGTGTTTATCGACACTGCAGGTCTTAGAAGAAAGAGCAAGATTAAGGAGGATCTTGAGCGCTACAGCATTATCCGTACAGTAAGCGCTGTTGAGCGTGCAGATGTGGTGCTTGTTGTCATTGATGCGACAGAGGGCGTCACAGAGCAGGATGCGAAGATTGCCGGTATCGCTCATGAGAGGGGCAAGGGAATAATCGTTGTTGTGAACAAGTGGGATGCCATTGAGAAGAATGACAAGACCATGTATGAGCATAACAACAAGATTAAGGAGATACTCTCATTCATCCCTTATGCCGAGATTATGTTCGTGTCCGCAGAGACCGGTCAGAGACTTAACAAGCTATATGATATGATTGACATGGTTATTGAGAACCAGAATCTCAGAATACAGACAGGTGTTCTCAATGAGATTCTCTCTGAGGCAGTGGCTATGCAGCAGCCGCCTTCAGATAAGGGACGCCGCCTTAAGATATTCTATATGACACAGGTTGCCGTTGCTCCGCCTACGTTCGTTATTTTTGTAAATGACAAGGAGCTTATGCATTTCTCATATACAAGATATATCGAGAACAAGATAAGGGAAGCATTCGGCTTTAGAGGTACAGCACTCAAGTTTATAATACGTGAGAGAAATGAGAAGGAGTAAACAGGATATATCATGGAAACTATTGTACAACGTCTTATATGTCTGGTTATCGGATATGCGTTCGGACTTTTTCAGACAGGCTATATTTATGGCAAGCTGCACGGAATTGACATCCGCAAGGAGGGAAGCGGCAATGCCGGAACGACCAACGCGCTCCGGGTTCTTGGTAAGAAAGCAGGTATAATAACCTATATCGGTGACATGGTAAAGGCTGTCCTTGCAGCTATGGTTGTAAGGCTGATATTCGGTCAGAGCCATGCCGACATCATTATGGTTCTTGTCCTTTACAGCGGTTTTGGAGTTATACTTGGACATAACTTTCCTTTCTATCTTGGATTCAAGGGCGGCAAGGGTATCGCGGCTTCATCGGGTGTCATAGTTGCACTTGGCTACTGGCCGCTCATTCTTCTTGGCTTTTGTACATTTATGATTGTGACCATTATCTCAAGATATGTCTCGCTTGGTTCATTGGTTATGATGACAGGCTTCCTTGTTGAGTTTATTATTTTTGCGGTGAACGGAATGATACCGGGTCTGTATCCGGCAGAGCTTGTTGAGGCGGTAGTCATTGTGGCAATCCTTACGGTGCTGGCATTCTGGAGGCACAGGGCGAATATCGTGAGGCTTGTGCATGGCAATGAGCGCAGGCTGTGGGGCGGAAATAAAGAGAAAAATAGCAATTAAGTATATGAACACGGAGGTTTGGAGGTATGTCAAAGGTATGTATAGCCGGTGCCGGGAGCTGGGGACTTGCACTTGCACTTGTACTTGAAAAGAATGGACACGAAGTGACTGTATGGTCAGCACTTCCTGAGGAGATAAGGCTTTTAAAAGAGGAGCATGAGAATAAGAGATGTCTTCCGGGAGTCATCATTCCACAGACAATAAGGCTTACGGATAAGCTTGACGAGGCTGTTGCGGATAAGGATGTCATAGTGATGGCTGTCGCATCACCCTATACGCGCGCTACAGCGGCTAAGCTTGCGCCTTATATCAAGGACGGACAGATTATTGTGGATGTGGCAAAGGGAATTGAGGAGAAGAGTCTCCATACATTGTCACAGGTAATAAAGGATGAATTGCCGACAGCACAGGTGGCAGTATTATCCGGACCTACACATGCTGAGGAGGTCAGCCGTTTTATACCGACCACATGCGTTATCGGTGCCGAGGCTGAGGAGACAGCCTGCTTTTTGCAGAATCTCTTTATGAACGAGAGCTTCCGTATATATACAAGCTCCGATGTGCTTGGCATTGAGCTTGGAGGTTCACTTAAGAATGTAATAGCGCTTGCTGCAGGTATTGCGGATGGACTTGGCTATGGTGATAACACGAAGGCTGCACTCATCACAAGAGGTATCCATGAGATATCAAGACTTGGCGTTGCAATGGGAGGAAGACTTCAGACATTCTATGGGCTTACAGGAATGGGGGATCTCATCGTGACCTGTGCGAGCATGCACAGCCGCAACAGACGCGCAGGCATTCTCATGGGACAGGGAAAGTCCATGCAGGAGGCAATGGATGAGGTACAGATGGTTGTAGAGGGAGTGTACTCTGCTAAGGCAGCACTTATTCTTGCGAAGAAATATAATATATCTATGCCTATCACCGAGAAAATCAATGAGATTTTATTCGAAGGCAAGAATGCGAAGGATGCCGTACGTGAGCTTATGCTTCGCGACAGGAAGGTTGAGTACGAATAGAAACCGTAGTTACATAGAAAGAAATTAGTTCTATTATATAATCTCCCCCGAATATAATTTATCAGTCATAAATTATATTCGGGGGAGGTTTTGATTTTTGGATACATACAATATCTACAAGGATATAAATGCCAGAACACAGGGCGAGATATACATAGGTGTTGTGGGACCTGTGAGAAGCGGTAAGTCGACATTTATAAAGCATTTTGCAGAGAAGCTGATATTACCGTTTATGAGTGATGGCGCCGGGAAGGAACGCACCAAGGATGAGCTTCCGCAGTCAGCGGCAGGGAGGACTGTCATGACCACGGAGCCTAAGTTTATCCCGAGGGAGGCGTGTGTGATAAATCCGGCGCAGGATATCTCAATGAAGATAAGGCTGATTGACTGTGTAGGCTTTATGATTGATGGAGCGACCGGTGTTGTCGAGGACGGGAAGGAGCGCCTTGTAAAGACACCGTGGTACGATTATGAGATTCCGTTTTCGGAGGCGGCGGAGTTCGGGACACGCAAGGTCATCAAGGATCATTCCACTGTGGGAATAGTTATGACCACGGACGGAAGCATCGGTGAGCTGCCGCGTGACAGCTATAAGGCTGCGGAGGCTGCTACGATAGAAGAATTGAAAAAAATAGGAAAACCTTTTGTGGTGGTTGTCAATTCCAAGAACCCGGCAGCGAAATCTGCGGCAGAATGTGTGGATGAGATAAAGAAAGCCTATGGGGCGGAAGCGGTAAGCCTTGACTGTGAGCAGCTTACTCTTGATGATGTGAACAGGACACTTGAGCTGCTTCTTAACAGTTTTCCTATAAACGGGATAGAATTCTATTTTGACAGGTGGATAGAGACACTTCCGGATGACAATGAGATAAAGCAGGCGATGGTTGAGTGTGCAGGACAGATACTCGACAGGATTACATATATTAAGGATTTCAATAAGGACAGTATTAAGGTTGAAAATAAATACATAGAGGATGTGAGGAGTGAGCCTGTGGACATGGCGGATGGAATAATACGCCTTAGCTTCAAGGTTGACGAGAACCTGTATTATGATATGCTAAGCTCCATTGCAGGCGAGAAGATAGACAATGAATATGAGCTTATCAATCTGATAAAGGAATATGCCAAGGAAAAGAGCGCTCTTTCAAGATATACCTCGGCAATCGACACTGTGCGTCAGAAGGGCTATGGCGTGGTATCACCTTCAAGGGACGAGATAAGCATCTCAGAGCCTGAGGTCATCAAAAATGGCGGACGCTATGGCGTGAAGATTAAGGCGGAGAGCCCATCCTACCACATGATTAAGGTAAATATCGGAACGGAGATTGCCCCTATTGTCGGAAGTGAGGAGCAGGCGAATGACCTGAAAAAGTATATCGATGAGAATACGAAAAACGGCGACGCGTGAGTACACAGTTTCTATCACAAACGCATCTATCTCTTATGATGACCCAGACGAGGGTATCAATCCACAGATCGCTCTTGACGGCGACTATGCTGTTGGCGCTCAGGGTTGCGTAGTAATGTGCGTTGATATCATCGGTCTTCTTAACGGCGAAAAACTCAAGGGCACAGGCGATCCTAAGACTGATAAGGAAACTCCAGGTAAGTACAACGCTGACGATCTCAAGGTAGAACTTAAGTCTATCAAGGCTGACGGTCAGGAAGTTGCATTCGATAACGCTAAGATCAAGTATGGCAACATCGAGGACAACAACAACCGAATCCGCATCCAAGAGCAACAGCGGCAGAATGACCGCGATGATTTTTGGGGCGGCATTTTCAACAACGATTCCCAATACAACAAGCGCATTGAGGAACTGCGGAAAGACAACGAAAATCTGGAAGCCGCACACAACGAAAAGCTGAAAGCCCTATGGACAGAGGAAGTCGAGGCGCAAGCCGCCGCGAACCTCAAAATGGCAGCGCAGCAGCTGGAATTAAATGGCACGTTAAGCGGCGAGGCGGCACAGATGGTGGAAAGCATTCTGACCGTCTATGACCACCTGAGCGACGAGCAGAAAGAGAAGTTCCAGCAAGCTTGCCAAGGTTCCCTGGACACCGTCCTCAAATACCAGCCGGTGGTGGAAACAGCCGCCAAGGAGTTTGGGCGCGGATTGCCGCAGGGCACTGCAGCGGGGGTTCAGGCGGGCAGTGTGGAACT
>ENA-ORCM01003219-ORCM01003219.1-human-gut-metagenome-genome-assembly--contig:-NODE-3219-length-10875-cov-3.833210_pt1 | contig 10875 bp, 9 predicted proteins | sample MGYA00242906_ERZ507928 | MGnify/ENA primary metagenome ERZ507928 (study PRJEB26167, sample SAMN06115497) | human gut metagenome | host: Homo sapiens | place: China:Shanxi | collected 2015-05-07...
GAGTGATGATCTGTTTTTTCATTTTTTCTCTTCGTTTTTGCTTTCGATGTGGTGTTGTCTCTCTTCTTTTGCTTCTAGGTTTCAGGGGAATATTGACTTTAAGAAATTAAAAGAACAGGGCGTTGAATTTGCCATGTTAAGATGTGGTTTCAGAAGCTATGGCAATGGAATCCTGAACACTGATTCTTCATTTGATACATTTGCAAAAGACGCAATAAAGAATAATATTAAGATTGGCGCATACTTCTTCTCATCTGCAATTACGAAACAGGAAGCTATAGAAGAGGCTGATTATGTTCTTGATATTATCAAGCCTTACAAGATTACATATCCTGTAGTTATTGACTTTGAGGAGATTTCGGGCGATTCATACAGACAGGAGAATCTGACTACTGAAGAACTTACAGATATCATAATCGCATTCTGCGACAAGATAGAAAAAGCAGGCTATAAGCCAATGATATATTCCAACCTCAAGGGATTCGTTGGAAGACTTGACCTTACCCGCTTAGAAAAATATGAGAAGTGGTTTGCCTACTATTCAGACACACCTTACTTCCCATATGAATTCTCTATATGGCAATACACTGAATCAGCTAAGTTAGACGGTGTCAGTGGTAATACCATAGATCTTAATATTAGTTTTAAAGATTACAATTAATTGTGACTCACATGCTCACTGCGGAATTTCTCAATCATTTCCCTTGTGAGACTGATATGGTCATCAATTACATCTATATCATCTGCCTTGACCCATGTGCCGACCGATAACTCATCTTCTTCAAGAGTTATTGTGTCGTCACCGTCAAGCTCACAGAAGTAACCAAGAAGCTGAGAACCGCTGAGTCCCCAAGGCTGGCTCTTATAATAGGTGATATTTTTAACCTTCACACCTACTTCTTCCATAACTTCTCTGCTTACAGTTTCCTCTGTTGTTTCACCAATCTCAGTGAATCCGGCAATAAGCGCATAATTCCTATAAGTTCTTCCTGCATATTTAGTAAGAAGAATTCTGTCCTTATCTGTAACTGCAACAATAACAGCCGGACATATCTTAGGAAATACCATATTCTTACAGCAGTCACAGCGTAACATTCTCTGCTTGTCATCATGCTTGAGTGGTTTTCCGCATCTTCCACAGAAATGATTATCCCTGTACCAGCCATACAGATGAAATGCAGTAATAGCCGCATAAGCATGCTCTCTTGGCTGTGCCTTACGGAAAGAATCGACTCCTATGAATTCATATCCTCTGACGAAAGAATACATATCCTTGTGTACAGCTGAATCAGCCATCTCTCCCAAGAATGTGCCTCTTTCGAGGCTTCCTGTCTTTCTTGCGAGAAAAAAATGTTCCTCATCAATTGACAACAGATATATGAATTCAAAGTTATCCACAGCTTTGTCTCCATAAGAGGACTTTATCCCCTGAACGAACTCATCATACTGTGGATATATTAATACATTTTCTTCAGGATTCTGTGAGTTAAAATGTCCTGATGGTCTTGCAAGCAACGAGGAACCCTGAAAATAAAACACAGTGTCCTCATTGCCTGGCTTAAGATTCTTATACTGATTGTCTAAAACTTTTGGAAATATATCCTGTATCATATTAGAAATACACCATCTCTTCCACTGGTGGTTCTGCTGGCTCTACCTTTTCTACATAAAGAACAGGACCCTTTTTCTTATATGCCATCTGGAATTCAACCTTAACAGTTGCTGTAACAGTTATCCACTGCCTGTTTTCCAATGAAGCAATGTCATTATAGAAGCTGATATAACCAATAAACTGTGTATCTTCTGCACAGCATGTCATAACCTTTCTTCCAGGAACGAAATTCTTATCCTTAAAGTACTTGTTCTTAAGAACCTGTCCCTTGAATCTTACCTTCTTACCTGCGTATACTTCCGGTCTTTCAGACACATCCATATACCAGATACCATAATCTTCGTCATCAACCTGAATAACATCAGCATTGATATCGTATGGAAGCTGTTCAGATATAGCAACCTGGTCACCCTTCTCATCCTCGAAGATAATCTGAAGTGCAGGATTTAATGCTCTCATGCTTCTTCTGTAGCTGCCAAGATCCATACCTGACTTGCATCTGTTAAAAATAACCATGTCCGCATATTTAACAGACTCTGCAATAATGGACTTCATGTTAGCCCACTGTAATCCAAATGAATTGGCGTCAACTAAAGTTATAGACTGGTATACCTGCCATCCTCTTGGCTTTTCACTTCCAAGTAAAAGTGCCGGATCCCACATTCCATTGTACTCAACAATAACAAGCCATGGATCATACTTTTTATCCAGTTCATTAAGAGTCTTGATATTAAAATCTTCTTTCTCAACAACAACCATATCAATTCCGTTGTCTTTAAGAAGCTTCTCACTGTACTCCTCTTCGCCTTCTTCACACACAATAAGAAGCTTGTTCTTAGCATCCGCAAACTGTCCCATTGCTATAGTATCGGAGATAAATCTTGTTTTACCGCTGTCTAGCTGACCGTTAATCAAGAAAATCGGAATCTGATATTCCTCATTTGCCATATTTATCCTCATTTCCGCGCATTTGCGCTATCATTTCATTATAAATGCGTTGTAAAAATGTGTTCTTCTATTAAACACTGATTAAACTTCAAAAAGTTCCTTAAGAGCATCTTCCTTAAGTTCAGAACCGATTACGCAGATTCTGCCTGTGAAATCAGCACTTCCCTCACGAATCTCATATTCTTCTGGTACAAGGTCAAAATACATCCATGTTCCATCTGTGCAAGGAAGCATACCCTTAGAACGGAGAACCTTACCATAATCTTCACTCTCAGAAAGCTTCTTTAATATGCTGTCAAGCTCTGCCTTATCATACTTCTTAGGAGTCTCGGTACCCCAGCTTGTGAATACGTCATCTGCATGATGATGGTGATGATCATGGTCATGATGATGTTCATGCTCGTGGTCATGGTCGTGATGATGCTCATGTTCCTCGTCATGATCGTGATGATGTTCGTGCTCGTGGTCATGGTCGTGATGATGCTCATGTTCCTCATCATGGTCGTGATGATGTTCATGCTCATGCTCGTCATCATCATCGTCATGATGTCCGCCACAGCAGCAGCATTCTCCATCTTCATGATGATGGTGGTGATGCTCCTTCTCATGCTCTTCATAAGCCTTCTGTGCTGCCTCTGCAAGCATGTCTAACTCAAGGTTAGTAACATTCTCCATTGCTCCAAGAATCTTAGTTCCATCAATATCATCCCAAGGAGTTGTGATGATATGTGCATTAGGATTAACACTCTTTATAAGTTCAATAGCTGTCTTTAACTTCTCTTCAGAAACATTCTGTGTTCTGCTTAAGATAACAGTTCCTGCATGCTCAATCTGGTTATTAAAGAATTCGCCGAAGTTCTTCATATATACCTTAACCTTAGATGCATCTGCAACTGTTGATGCACTGTTAAGAACGATTTCATTCTCAATGTGAAGGTCTTTAACAGCCTTGATAACATCTGAAAGCTTGCCTACACCTGAAGGTTCAATAATAATTCTGTCTGGGTGATATTTGTCCACAACTTCCTTAAGAGAAGTTCCGAAATCACCAACGAGTGAACAGCAGATACAGCCTGAGTTCATCTCTCTTATCTCAACGCCTGAATCTTTAAGGAATCCACCGTCAATACCGATTTCACCGAACTCGTTCTCAATAAGAACTACCTGCTCTCCCTTTAAAGCTTCCTTTAAAAGCTTGCTTATAAGTGTTGTTTTACCTGCTCCTAAAAAGCCTGAAATTATATCTACTTTAGTCATTTTAATCAACCTTTCTGCAGTATATGACTGCTCTTTTCTCTCATATTTTTAATTATACACTTCTTGTCAATCCCTATTTGAAAAGAAAATGTAAAATTTTATTAAAAATATTTAATCAGACAGAAATTCCCATGCTCTGCCTTAATTCATCTGCCTTCTCGCCAATCTTCCTTAACCTGTGATTCACACCGGATTTACCAACCTGAGGGTCTAACAGCTCACCTAATCCCTGAAGACTCATGTCAGGATTCTCGAGTCTTAAAAGAGCAACCTGCATCAGACTGTCACTTAAACTGTCAAGCCCGACAGTATCCCTTATAAGCTCAATATCCTTAATCTGCTTGACTGCCGCTTCAATTGTTTTGTTTAGATTGGCCGTTTCACAGTTTACCTTCCTGTTGACATCATTGCTGATTCCTTTAAGAATCATGACATTATACAGATTCATCTGTGAAACAACAGCTCCCATAAGATTAAGGGTATCCGTTATATTATTCCCCTCTTTCATGTATACAACAAAACTGTTTTTTCTTACAATAACCTTTGCATCAAGACCAAAGAAACGAAGCATGTCCATAAGAACGTCCGCGTCCTCTTCATATTTGCATACAATCTCATAGTGATAGAACTTGTTCGGATCGCTTATAGAACCACGTTCCATAAAAGCGCCTCGTATAAATGCTTTCTTGCAGCAGTCCATTGCTACAATCCTTGGGTCAACGAACACAGGCTCAATCTGTGTGAACTGCTCGTCACACCATTTTAATGTCTGTAATATTCTGGCAACATCACTCTGTCCTGTAATCCTTACAACAGTTTCCTTGCCATTCTTAATCACTTCATTCGTATCAGCATCTGTCTTAATGCTAAATATTTTCATTAACAGATCACTGAATTTCTCGACTGACAATTCATTTTCCGTAACGAACTCCAGACACAGCTCACCGTTATCTGTCTCGCTTACATTGCCAGACATTCCCATAAACGCAGCAAATTCCGCAATCTGGCAATGCCTCGCGGAATCTGTTTTCTTAACTAACTCTTCTTTTACCTCTGATGAAAATGACATACTTAACCTTTTCTCTTAGAATCTTTCTCAATATCTCTGTGTTCAACCTTACAGCCATATTCAGTCTTACTTATAATGTTATAAATCTCATTGGCAAGTGTAACTGAACGGTGCTTTCCACCTGTGCATCCAATTGCAATAACAAGACTGTTCTTTCCTTCCTTAACATAATTAGGCAGAAGGAACTTCAATAAATCATCTATCTTTTCCAGAAATTCTGTTGTCTCCGGAGCTTTCTTCACATAATCCTGTACAGGCTTATCATTACCGGTAAGGTGTTTAAGTTCTTCAATATAATATGGATTAGGCAGAAATCTCACATCAAACACAAGATCCGCGTCTGCAGGTATTCCATATTTGAAACCAAAAGAAAGAACTGTAACAAACAGATTCTTGAAATTCTTATCGTCAAAGAATATGCCCTCAAGCTCTGCCTTAAGTTCCCTTGTAAGCATCTGGCTTGTGTCAATGATAACATCCGCTCTTTTCTTTAAGAACTTCAGTTCCTCTCTTTCCAGTTTTATAACATTATCTATCCTGTCATGATCGTCCTTAGCAAGCGGATGTGTTCTTCGTGTCTCTTTATAGCGCTTTACAAGTACCTCATCACTTGATTCAAGAAACAGAATTGTATAGTTAAAATGCTTATTAAGCATATCATCAAGAACAGAATCCAGCTCCACAAGTGCATGACCACTTCGTATATCAACTCCAATTGCAATGTTGCTATATCCGTCCTCTCCTGCATTGGCAAGCTCCGCAAACTTTGGAATCAAAGATATTGGCATATTATCAACGCAATAATATCCCTCGTCCTCCAGCACATTAAGTGCTGTTGATTTTCCTGCTCCTGACATACCTGTAACAATAATCATCTTCATCTTATCATCTTCTCTTTCTTATCAGTCTTTAATTACCATTCTCTTCAACTATCAGACGGCTCAGAATCCGACCTTTACAACCTCCAGTTCAAGTTTGACACCGAACTTCTCCATAACAGTACTCTTAATATAATCTGTAAGCTCACATACATCTTTAGCTGTCGCATTGCCTTTATTGACAACAAAGCCGGCATGCTTTTCAGAAACCTGTGCCCCGCCTCTGCTGCAACCCTTAAGACCTGCATCCTCAATAAGCTTTGCTGCAAAATATCCTTCCGGTCTTTTAAATGTGCTTCCGGCACTAGGATACTCAAGTGGCTGCTTCTGCCTTCTCTTAGCTGCCAGCTCTGATATATTATTTCTTATTATATCCGGTTCACCTTTTCTTAATTTCAAAGTTGCTTCAAGAACAATCATATTGCTTTTCGCTACAATACTTGTTCTGTATCCAAGCTCAAGTTCATCTGCTGAAAGCTCCCTGATAACACCTTCATCATCAATAACCTTTGCACTGACAAGAATATCCTTGAACTCCCCACCATAAGCACCTGCATTCATTCTTACAGCACCACCTATGCAACCCGGAATACCTGTTGCAAATTCAAATCCGGCAATTCCATTAGCAGCAAGCTGGTTGCCAAGTCTTGTAAGCTTCATACCTGCACTTGCTTTGACAAGCACTTCATCTGAATTATCCTGTGAATCCTGCAGAAACTCATAATCTGAAAAACCATCGCCAAGCTCAACTACAACTCCCCTGAAGCCTTCATCACTCACAAGAATATTACTGCCATTTCCAATAACAATATATTTAATGTCCGATTTTTTCAAAAATGCGATAACATCTGCTATCTGCTTTTCTGCCTGTGGTGTTACATAATAATCTGCAGCACCTCCGATTCTGAATGTAGTATGTGGCTTCATTGGCTCACTTATTCTTACATTCCCGGCACCAAGCATTGATATTAATGCTTCTGATAACATTTTATTATCCATATAATCTCACTATCCTTAATACTAATTTCCAAGAATAAGCTTTGCTGCTCCATACATTCCTGCATCATTACCAAGAGCAGCCTTAACTATCTTAGTCTGTCTGCTCGCATGGAACACACATTCCTTATAATACTTATCAATAAGATTGATAAAATATTCCCCTGCGGCAGAAACTCCGCCACCAATTACAAATACCTCCGGGTCAACCATTCCCGCTGCACATGCAAGTCCTTTTCCAAGATATCTGCATACATACTCTGTTACCTGTATAGCAAGGGCATCTCCTCCCTTAGCCTCGTCAAATATAACCTTTGCCGATATGTATGGCACACTTCTTAAAGATGAAGGCATGTCACTTTCTGCAAGCATACGGTTAGCCATTCTTACAATTCCAGTTGCAGAAGCAACCTGCTCAAGACAGCCCTTTTTTCCACAGTTACAGCTCTCAGTCTCACCTTCAACAAGTGGAAGATGACCTATCTCACCTGCTGCACCGTTAAATCCATAAAGAGGCTTTCCATCAATAATAACTCCACCGCCTACACCGGTTCCAATTGTCACCATTACCATGCTGTTATATTCGCTTCCACCGCCTACCCAGAATTCTCCGAGTGCTGCCATATTGGCATCATTACCAATCTTAACAGGAATACCTGTAAGCTCAGACAATACATTGGCTGCATTAAATACTCCCCAGCCCAAGTTGATACATTTGTTGACAGTTCCATCCTCAAGACATGCACCAGGAAGTCCCATTCCGATTCCTGCCACATCCTCTGTTGTCATATTCATATCTGCAAGAACGCCCTTGATATACTCACTTATATCAGGCAGAATCAGGCTTCCACCCTCATCCTTTCTTGTAGGAATCTCTTCTTTTCTTAACAGCTCACCTTCTTCAGAAAATGTACCACATTTGCAGGTTGTTCCTCCAACATCAATTCCAAATATAATCTTACTCATCGTCATCTTCCCCTCCTCTCATAAGATTTTCCTGTACTCTTCTGTATAATTCCTTCGCTGCATTATATCCCATCATCTTCTGTCTGTGGTTTACCGCTGCTGACTCAACAATTACAGCAAGATTACGTCCAGGTCTTACCGGAAGCGTATGGCACACAACCTTATTTCCAAGATATTCTATATATTCTTCCTCAAGTCCAAGGCGGTCATACTCTCTGTCCTTGTTCCAGTCCTCAAGCTTGATAACCATATCAATTTCCTGAGTTTCCTTAACACTTTCAACACCGAAAAGTGTCTTGACATCAATAATACCAATGCCTCTAAGCTCTATAAAATACTTGGTAACTCCCGGTGCGCTTCCAACCAGAGTCTCGTCACTGACCTTTCTGATTTCAACCGCATCGTCAGTTACAAGACGGTGTCCTCTTTTTATAAGTTCAAGTGCAGCTTCGCTCTTACCAATACCAGACTCACCTGTGATAAGTACACCTACACCATATACATCAACTAAAACACCATGGATTACGATACATGGTGCAAGCTGGACCTTCAGCCAGCGTATTACTTCTGCTGTAAATGAAGATGTTGCCTGGTCTGTCATAAGTAGAGGTATCTGATACTTAACCGCAAGTTCAATAATCTTAGGCTCTGGCTTTATACTCCTGCAGAATATAATACATGGAATATTACTTGACAAAAGCTGCATATATCTTTCATATCTCTCCTGCTCAGAAAGACTCGCAAGATAAGCATGCTCCACATTACCAATAATCTGTAATCTGTCATTATCAAACTGGTCATAAAAACCTGTAAGCTGCAAAGCCGGTCTGTTCACATCAGGCAGATTAAGCCAGATTCCTGACACATCTATCTGTGGTGTAAGATTAACAAGATTCATTTTCTGGATAACTTTAGATAACTTTACCCTCTCTTTACCATTATTCATATATTCTCTGCCTCCAAACTCATGTTTACGATTTCATATAACCTAAGTTTATCACAGACAAGCTCTAAATGCTATTATAAAAGTATTATCAATGAAAGAATTTGTATATATTCTCTGCCACATTTTCAGTAATACCATCAGCCTTCATAAGCTCATCCACTGATGCCTGCCGTATCTTTTCTATATCAAGAAAATGCTTCATAAGTGCCTTTCTTCTTACAGGTCCGATTCCTTCAATCGAATCAAGTACAGATGATACCTGTGCCTTATCTCTTAAGCTTCTGTGATAAGTTATTGCAAATCTGTGTGCCTCATCCTGCACCCTTGTAATCAGCTTAAAGCCCTCGCTGTGCTTATCTATCGGTATCTCAATATTGTTATAATACAGACCTCTTGTGCTGTGGGTATCATCTTTTACCATACCGCACACAGGAATATTAAGTCCCAGTTCCTTAAGTACATCAAGTGCAATATTCACCTGGCCTCGTCCGCCATCCATCATAATAAGGTCTGGATATCTCGAAAATCCGTGGCTTTCCTCCAGTCCTTCACGCTCACGCATGCCTCTTGTGAATCGTCTTGTAAGAACCTCTCTCATGCTCTTATAATCATCAGGTCCTTTCACAGTCCTTATCTTGAACTTACGATAATCGTTCTTCTTCGGTCTTCCGTCCTCAAAAACAACCATTGAACCAACACTTTCGACACCATTGGTATTAGATATATCGTACGCCTCTGCCCTGTGAAGCGTGCCAAGTCCAAGCCAGTCTGCAATCTCCTTCATTGCACCTGTCGTCCTGCTCTCCTCACGCTTAATCTTTTCTGCATCCTGCGTAAGAACAAGCTGTGCATTCTTGTATGCAAGCTCGACCATTTTCTCCTTGTCGCCCTTCTTAGGTGTGACAATGCTTACTTTACGGTCTTTTCTTGCACTGAGCCACTCTGCTATTGTATCTGCATCCTCTATCTCATACTGCACCATAATAATATTAGGTATAAATGGAGTTCCACCGTAATACTGCTTCATAAATTCCGAGATAATGTCGCTCTTAGTGTCACCTTCCGCAACCTTCATATGAAAATGATCTCTTCCTAAAAGCTTTCCCTGTCTGATAAAGAACACCTGCACAACTGCGTCCTGACCGTCACTTGCACACGCAATAACATCTCTGTCATTGACATCATCTGCCGTAATCTTCTGCTTCTGTGCAACCTGCTTGACACTCATTAACAAGTCTCTGTATCTGGCAGCTTCCTCGTATTCCATCTTCTCAGACGCTTCCTGCATCTGGGCTGTAAGCCTGTCCATAATCTTCTTGTAATCACCATTCAGGAAACTTACAACCTCATCAATTCTTCTTCTGTATTCCTCACCGCTTACATATCCCTGACACGGTGCGTCACACTGTCCGATATGGTAATTAAGGCATGGCCTGTCCTTACCTTCATCTTTAGGCAGATTTCTGTTACAGGTTCTCACCTTATACAGCTTGCATAGAAGTTCAATAGTGTCCTTGACTGCTGCCGCAGAAGTGTAAGGACCGAAATACTTACCTGCTCCATGCTTCATCTTTCTTGCAAAAAGTACCCTTGGATACTCTTCACCAACGGTAATCTTAATAAAAGGATAACTCTTGTCATCCTTTAGCATGGTATTGTACTTAGGTCTGTGCTCCTTGATAAGATTGCACTCCAAAACAAGCGCCTCAAGTTCAGAATCTGTGATAATATACTCAAAATACTGAATATGCGACACCATCTGCACAATCTTGGCAGACTTATTCCTGCTGCTCTGGAAATACTGTCTTACACGATTCTTTAAAATCTTCGCCTTACCTATATATATTATGTTGTCCCACTTATCATGCATAATATAAACTCCCGGTTTTGCCGGGAGTTTCTTAAGCTCTTCTTCTAAATTAAACATACTATAAGCTTCTTCAATCCTCTGGCTTTCTTAAGTGCGTAGCTTCGCACCTGTCTTATAGTATTTATTATCCCAGTTATGTCAGCTTTGTCAACACATTTTACATTACCAAATCTAACCGCAAGGATTGTCTGCACTGCTTTCTCAAGTCCCATATTCTTAAGATTCGCATCCTGTGCAGTTATTTCTAATATATATTCTTCATAATCAATTCCAGGTTCTCTCTTATATCCCAGACAAGCAAGAAGCTTTTCAAGATAAGAATACATTTTCATA
>ENA-ORCM01003220-ORCM01003220.1-human-gut-metagenome-genome-assembly--contig:-NODE-3220-length-10872-cov-7.630662_pt1 | contig 10872 bp, 9 predicted proteins | sample MGYA00242906_ERZ507928 | MGnify/ENA primary metagenome ERZ507928 (study PRJEB26167, sample SAMN06115497) | human gut metagenome | host: Homo sapiens | place: China:Shanxi | collected 2015-05-07...
ATTGATTATAGCGAATGCCTTTGGCTGGGAACAGGCATTAAGCGGAGGTATAGGCATGGCATTAATGCAAGGAATCATAATGAGCGCATTAGCAGGCTTAGAACCAAAAGAGGTATTTCATTATTTTGAAGAAATCAGCAATATTCCCCGTCCATCCTATAAAGAGGAGAAAATCAGCAATTATCTGGTAAACTTCGCAAAGGAACGGAACTTAGAATATTATCAGGATGAAGTAAAAAATGTCATTATCATCAAAGAGGCAGCACCGGGCTATGAAGACGTTGCACCACTGATGATTCAGGGACATATGGACATGGTGTGCGAGAAAGAACCGGGCAGCACCATTGATTTTGAAAATGACGGACTGACACTGGAAGTAAACGGAGATTATATCAGTGCAAAAGGAACAACCCTTGGCGGCGACGATGGAATTGCAGTTGCATACGCACTGGCAATCTTAGACTCTGACAGTATTGCGCATCCGCGTATCGAATTTATCTGTACCGTGTCCGAAGAGGTTGGCATGGAAGGTGCCGTAGCACTGGATGTTTCCCACTTGAAAGCAAAGAAGCTTCTGAACCTGGATTCTGAAAATGAAGGAATCATGCTGGTAAGCTGTGCCGGTGGATGCAGCACCGTATGTGAGCTTCCGGCGGAATGGGAAAAGAGCGCAGGAAATCTTGTTTCTATTCATGTGGCAGGCTTAAAGGGCGGACATTCCGGCGTGGAAATTGACAAAGGAAGAGCCAACTCCAACATTTTACTGGGAAGAATTCTTTTGGAATTAAAAGATGAATATCATTATCAGATAGCAGCATTATCCGGCGGAAATAAGCAGAATGCCATTCCAAGAGAAAGTGCAGCAGAGCTTATGGTACAGGAAGATGCCACACAGCTTGTCCATAAAATAGAAGAAATTGCAGAGAAAATCACCCATGAATTTTCCACCAGTGATCCGGATATTCAGATATCCGTAGCAGTAGAAGAAAACTGTGAGAAGGAAGTATTAACAGAAGCTGCGGCAAGAAAAACAGTGCTTTTAATCAACCTGCTTCCAAATGGAATTCTTCGCATGAGTGATGACATCAAGGGACTGGTAGAGACTTCTTTAAACCTTGGCGTTCTGACTCTGGAAAAAGACAAGCTGACTCTGCAGTATGCCGTAAGAAGTGCAGTGGGAACCGCAAAAGAATATCTTTTGAAACGTATTGCTGCGCTGGTGGAAGAGTTTGGCGGAAGAGTCACCAATACCGGTAATTATCCTGCGTGGGAATACCGCAGGGATTCTGTACTCCGGGATGATATGGTCCGCATTTTCAAGGAAATGTATGGAAAAGAGCCGACCGTAGAAGCAATTCATGCCGGACTTGAGTGTGGCATTTTAGCAGGTAAGATTGACGGACTGGATGCTGTCTCCATCGGACCGGATATGATTGCCATTCATACCACAGAGGAGAAATTAAGCATTTCTTCCACAAAGAGAGTATGGGATTATATCTTAAAAGTAATTGCCTGTAAATAAATTGCTTAAGCGGGCATTATAGCTTGTACCCTAAAAAAAAATATATTATAATATATTTTGGATGTGTGGGCGTATGCACAACAATAAGCAAAGAAAGGGATGCAGCAAATGAAAAGAATAGGTATGTTGACCAGCGGCGGAGACTGTCAGGCATTAAATGCAGCAATGCGCAGCGTGGTAAAAGGATTAAGTCATAATGTGGATGAGTTGGAAATCTACGGTTTTTATAATGGTTACAAGGGATTGATTTATGGCGATTACCGTCTGCTTACATCAAAGGATTTTTCAGGAATCCTTACCAAGGGCGGAACTATCTTAGGTTCTTCCAGACAGCCATTTAAACTGATGCGTGTGCCGGATGAGAACGGGCTGGATAAGGTGGAAGCAATGAAGCAGACCTATCATAAACTGAAACTGGATTGTCTGGTAATCCTTGGCGGAAACGGAACACAGAAGACTGCCAATCTCCTTCGGGAAGAGGGCTTGAATGTCATCCATCTGCCGAAGACCATCGACAATGATATCTATGGAACAGACATTACCTTTGGTTTCTATAGTGCAATCAATGTAGCATGTGCAGCTATTGATTGTATACACACAACAGCAGCATCCCATAATCGTGTCTTTATCGTAGAAGTCATGGGACATAAAGTGGGCTGGCTGACCCTGTACGCAGGTGTTGCCAGTGGCGCAGATATCATATTACTGCCGGAAATTCCATATGATATTGATAAAGTCATCGAAGCAATAGATAAGAGAACCAGGGATGGAAAAGGCTTTACCATTCTTGCGGTAGCAGAGGGTGCTATTTCCAAGGAAGATGCAGCACTTTCCAAGAAAGAATACAAAGAGAAGTTAAAGAATTATAAATATCCGTCTGTATCCTATGAGATTGCAGACCAGATTGAGAAACGCAGTGGCACCGAAGTACGTGTAACCGTACCGGGCCATACCCAGCGCGGTGGCAGTCCATGCCCATATGACCGTGCACTCTGTACACGGCTTGGTGCAGCAGCAGCCCAGGCAATCATTGATGAAGATTACGGATACATGATTGCGATGATTAATGATAAGACAAAGCGTGTTCCACTGAAGGATGTGGCTGGCAAGTTAAAGACGGTTGACCCGGGCTGCCAGATGATTAAAGAGGCAAAGACAATTGGAATCAGCTTTGGAGATTAAGAGAAGCGAGGATGGAATAGATGTCATACATGGCACTTTACCGTAAGTTCCGCCCACAGGAATTCGCGGATGTCAAAGGACAGGAGCATATAGTAACAACCTTAAAGAACCAGATAAAGGCAGACCGTATCGGCCATGCATATCTGTTCTGTGGAACGAGAGGAACCGGTAAGACAACCATCGCAAAAATATTTGCTAAGGCAGTCAACTGCGAACATCCCGTAGATGGAAGCCCTTGTGGAGAATGTGCAAGCTGTAAAGCAATTGCGGCAGGAAGTTCCATGAATGTTATCGAAATTGATGCGGCATCCAATAACGGTGTAGATAATATCCGTGAAATCCGGGAAGAGGTAGCATACCGCCCGACAGAAGGAAAATACAAAGTTTATATCATAGACGAGGTGCACATGCTCTCCATCGGAGCTTTTAACGCTTTGTTGAAGACCCTGGAAGAGCCGCCTTCCTATGTCATTTTTATACTGGCAACCACGGAAGCCCATAAGATACCGATTACGATTCTTTCGAGATGTCAGCGGTATGATTTCCGGAGAATTTCCATTGAGACCATATCAGACCGCCTGATGGAACTGATGGAAAAGGAAAATGTGGAAGTTGAGGAACGGGCAATCCGCTATATTGCCAAAGCGGCAGACGGATCCATGCGGGATGCCTTAAGCCTTTTAGACCAGTGCATCGCCTTTTATCTGGGACAGAAGCTGACCTATGACCATGTGTTAGAGGTGCTGGGTGCGGTAGATACGGAAGTCTTTTCTAAATTACTGCGGAAAGTGCTGGCAGAAGATGTGGCAGGAGCCATTTCGCAGTTAGAAGAGCTGGTCATCGAGGGAAGAGATTTAGGACAGTTTGTCAATGACTTTACCTGGTATTTAAGAAACCTGCTTTTGTTAAAAGGCTCAGACGATATGGAAGAAGTCTTAGATATGTCTTCTGAGAACATGGCACTTTTAAAAGAAGAAGCCCGGTTGGTAGAAGCAGATGTACTGATGCGGTATATCCGGATTTTCTCCGAGCTGTCCAATCAGGTAAAATATTCTTCCCAGAAACGAATCTTAATTGAAATCGCAATAATTAAATTATGTAAACCTGCAATGGAGACCAACATGGATTCCATTACAGACCGGTTAGCAAAGTTAGAAAAGAAGATGGAGCAGGGAATTCCCATGGCAGCACCGGTGAATACCGCGACACAGCCGGCCGAGGCAGCAGCACCGGTCAGCCGTCCGCCAATGCCAAAAGCAATCCCGGAAGATGTGGAACAGATTGTAAAGAACTGGAATTCCATCCTGCCGAAGATGAGCGGCGTGGTGCGCACCTATCTTAAGTCGGCACATTTAAGTCTTGGCGGGGATGACCGTCTGATGATTGTATTGGATGACCCGGTTGCAGCAGGCTACGTGGAAGAGGAAGACCACAGAAATGAAATTCGACAGGTGATTTCTGATTATATAGAAAAAGAAGTGGAGATTCAGATTCAGCAGAATCAGTCGAATCGTCCGTTTGAAGAATCCTATGTGGATTTGTCACAGATAATCAATATGGATATAACCATTGAAGATGAATAAAATACAGGAGGAAATGGAAACATGGCAAAAAGAGGCGGAGGATTTCCAGGCGGAATGCCGGGAAATATGGGAAACCTTATGAAACAGGCACAGAAGATGCAGCGCCAGATGGAAGAGGCATCCAAGGAGTTAGAGGAGAAAGAAGTAACAGCCGCAGCAGGTGGCGGTGCAGTAGAAGTTACAGTCTCCGGTAAGAAAGAAGTAACCAAAGTAAAGATTGATCCGGAAGCAGTTGACCCGGATGATGTAGAAATGTTAGAAGACATGATTATGGCAGCAACCAATGAGGCACTGCGCCAGATTGAAGAATATTCCCAGCAGTCCATGTCCAAGATTACCGGTGGCATGGGTGGACTTGGCGGCGGATTCCCATTCTAATCAGCTGAAGGAGAAGAGGAAGCAGAATGGACTATTACAGCAGTCAGATAAGCCGTCTGATAGAACAACTTTCCGGCTTGCCGGGAATTGGACCAAAGTCGGCGCAGAGACTGGCATTTCATATTTTGAATATGCCGGAAGAAAATGTGGAAAAATTAAGTCGTTCCATATTAGATGCAAGACAGAATATACACTACTGCAAAGAGTGCCTGACCCTGACCGATGATGAACTCTGCCCGATATGCAAAAATCCCCAGCGGGATCACAGCGTAATCATGGTAGTAGAGGACACCAGGGATCTGGCAGCTTATGAGAAAACTGGAAAATATGAAGGAGTATATCATGTACTTCATGGGGCAATATCTCCGATGCTTGGAATCGGACCGAATGACATTAAGCTCAAGGAGCTGATACATCGGCTGGAGGGTGATGTAAGAGAAGTCATTATTGCCACCAATTCAAGTTTAGAGGGAGAGACAACAGCAATGTATATCAGCAAGCTGGTGAAACCGACCGGAATCAAGGTCTCAAGAATTGCCAGCGGCGTCCCTGTGGGAGGGGATTTGGAATACATTGACGAGGTAACATTACTTCGCGCGTTAGAGGGACGTGTGGAGTTGTAATGGATACAAACAAGCTTATTCATGAGAAAGGTTAAGTAAAATGACGAATGCAGAGTTGGAAAAAAAGGCAAATGAAGTAAGACAAAGTATTGTTACGGCATTGCACAGTGCAAAATCCGGACATCCAGGCGGATCACTTTCCGCAGCAGATATTATGACATATTTGTATTTTGAAGAGATGAATGTGGATCCGAAGAATCCGAAGATGGCAGACCGCGACAGATTTGTGCTGTCGAAAGGACATGTAGCTCCGGCATTATATTCTGTACTGGCACACAAAGGATATTTTCCGGTAGAAGATCTTGTGACACTGCGTCATACAGGTTCTTATTTACAGGGACATCCGGATATGAAACATATTCCGGGTGTTGATATGTCTGCAGGTTCCTTAGGACAGGGACTGTCCTGCGCAGTAGGAATGGCACAGGCTGGTAAGATGGATGATAAGGATTACCGGGTGTATGCAATGTGTGGTGATGGTGAGATTCAGGAAGGACAAATCTGGGAAGCTGCCATGTGGGCAGGCGCACATCACTTAGACAACCTGACTGTAATCGTAGATAACAATAACCTTCAGATAGATGGAACGGTAGAAGAAGTATGTTCTCCATACCCGATTGATAAGAAATTTGAAGCATTCAATTTCCATGTAATCAATATCAATGGAAATGATATGGAAGAAATCCGTAATGCCTTTGCAGAAGCAAAGAAAGTAAAAGGCATGCCGGTTGCAATCATTGCAAAGACCACCAAAGGAAAAGGAGTTTCCTTTATGGAAAATCAGGTGGGCTGGCATGGAAAAGCTCCAAACGACGAGCAGTACGAACAGGCAATGGAAGAATTGAAGAAAGCAGGTGAAGCATTATGTCAGAAGTAAAGAAGATTGCAACAAGAGAAAGCTACGGTAATGCTTTAGTAGAACTGGGCAGGGAACACACAGACCTTGTAGTATTAGATGCCGATTTGGCAGGTGCAACCAAGACGGAAATCTTCAAGAAAGCATTTCCGGAACGTTTCTTGGACTGTGGAATTGCAGAAGCAAATATGGCTGGAATCGCAGCAGGACTTTCTACCTGCGGTAAAGTTCCATTCATGAGCTCCTTTGCAATGTTTGCAGCAGGACGTGCTTATGAGCAGGTGCGTAACGCAATCGGATATCCACACCTGAATGTAAAAATCGGTGCAACCCATGCAGGAATCTCTGTAGGAGAAGACGGTGCAACCCACCAGTGCTTAGAAGACCTTGCACTGATGCGTGAAATTCCTGGAATGGTAGTGATCAATCCGAGTGATGATATTGAAGCAAAAGCTGCAGTAAAAGCGGCATATGAACATGTAGGACCGGTTTACCTCCGATTTGGCAGACTTGCAATTCCTGTATTTAACGATAACGAAGATTACAAATTCGAAATCGGAAAAGGAATCGTCTTAAAAGAAGGAAAAGATGTTACCATCTTTGCAACCGGACTGGAAGTAAGCGAGACATTAGCAGCAGAGAAAATGTTGGCAGCAGATGGCATTGATGCAGAGATTATCAACATCCATACCATTAAGCCAATCGATGCAGAATTAGTTGCTGCATCAGCCGCTAAGACAGGCAAAGTCGTAACCGTAGAAGAGCATTCCATCATCGGTGGACTTGGAAGTGCTGTATGTGAAGTCCTTTGCGAGAAAGCACCGGTCAAAGTGCTCCGCATTGGCGTAAATGATACCTTTGGTGAGTCGGGTCCGGCACCGGAACTGATTGCAAAATATGGACTGGATGCAGAAAGTATCTACAAAAAGGTAAAAGCCTTTGTAAAAGAAAACTAAAAAGGACAAAAAGGAAAGCTGTCACTGAAAAAGTGGCAGCTTTTTTCGTAAAAACCTGTCAAAAACTTCATTTTTCGTCATCCATGATATGGCAAAAAATCCGCCGCCTCTGTGTTATGGTTGTCCCAGGACAAGAGGAAAGGGGCGGCAGACGTGATAGAGATTATACAACGGAAGGAAATAGAAAATTCAGCAACAGGAAATGCACCGGCAGGAAATACCGCAACAGGAAATATAGTGACAGAAAATAGAAGAACGAACGAGAAGACGGAGGATATGGCAACGTTTCCACGAAATTTCCGCCAGATAGGGACGCCAGAGGGTGAAAAACACATTTTCATAGAAGATTATGTATACACCTATCTGCATCCGGCATTTCTCGGAATGAATGAACGGAGGGTATGCATTCTGGTGGGCAGAACCGAAACCCATGGCAAAAACACGAATATCTATGTAAATGGGGCATTTGAATTGCCGGAAATTGCATATTGTGGGACAGCTCCGGTTTTTCAGGAGAAAATCCGGACAGAAATATGCATCTTAATTAAACGCTATTTTGATGGAAGCACCCTGCTGGGCTGGTTTTATGATGAGAAGGGGACAGCACCCTGCCTGACACCGGAACTGGAACGGATACTGAAAAATTTCTTTGGTGGAAACAATAGACTTCTGCTGCTGTCGGATTCCCTGGAAAAAGAAGAAACGTTATACATATATGAAGAGGGAGCCGTTCATAAAAAAGAAGGCTATTATATCTATTATGAACGCAACCAGGCGATGCAGGAGTATATGATAGTATCGCGGAAAGACACACCGCAGGAAGTGAAACCGGAGGAAGTCCGGGATGAGGCATTAAAAAACTACCGGGAGCTGGTTTTAAACAGACCAAAAAAGAATTTTCAACTGCCGGCATTTCATTCATTGGTTTATGGAAGTGGTCTTCTTGTGGTCATTGCAATCATAGTTGTAGGCATCAGCATGTTCAATAATTATGAGAAAATGAAGAAATTAGAAACTGCGGTCAGTGTCATGGAACAGAAAAATGATTCATCAGGAACAGACCCTGCACTGGATACGGAAACCCAGACAAAGCTGGTCATCGAGGACCTTGCGGGACAGGTAGAACCAACGGAAAAAGGGAATGCAGAAAACTTACAGGTTGCGGACAACACGGCAGCACCGGATAACATGGCAGCACCGGACAGCACGGCAGCACCGGATAGCACGGCAGCACCGGATAATACATCTGACCAGGCAGCATCAGCAAGTACACAGCCGCAGTCCGAGGCGGAAATTATATTGCAGCAGGGCTATTATATCGTGCAGCCGGGAGACAGCATGATTTCCATCAGTAAAAAGATATATCAGGATGCTTCCCATGTGGCAGATTTGTGTGCGGCAAATGGGATTGAAAATGTCGATAATATAAAGGTTGGCGAAAAATTAATACTTCCATAAGAAAAAAATAATGCCGAAACATGGAATATAGGCTATAATCAATAGAAGAGTGAAGAGAACAGCAGGAGTTAAGAAACAGAAATGGCAGATAAAACACAGTTTCGTACCATCGAAACAGACGAAGAAGAACTGAATACCAAAATACGGAAACATCGTTTGAAAATAATAAAAATCATATTGTTGTTGCTGGCACTGGCAGCTGTTGCAGCATTGGGGATTTTCTTTTTTCAGAAATTGCGGAAATATAATAGTTACACGGTAGAAAAAAGCGTGGAACGTCAGGACACTGCTGGAAGCCAGTTTCTTGCATATGGAAATGGTTTTATCAAATATAGTAACGATGGGGCAATTTATACCGACGCCAATGATGAAGTGTACTGGAACCAGACCTATGAGATGAAAGAACCAATGGCAGATGTCTGTGAGGATTATGTGGCATTGGCAGATAGGGGCGGAACTGAAATCTATATCATGAATCAGGCGGGAATGCAGGGCAAAATTGAGACACCGATGAACATCTCCAGAATAAGCGTAGCCAACCAGGGCGTTGTGGCAGTATGGATGGAGAGTGACGGAGAGAATTACATCCGTATGTATGACCAAAATGGCAAAAATCTGGTGTCCGGCGCATTCTATACAGAAAAAAGCGGTTATCCGCTGGATATTTCCCTTTGCAATGATGGAAAGAAATTAGCAGTGTCCATGCTCACGGTCAATAATGGAGAAGTATGCAGCACAATCAAATTCTACAATTTTGGCTCAGTAGGACAAAATGAGATTGATTATATGGTAGGAAGCTTCGACTATCCGGATGTGATAATACCACAGATAGAATTTACCGATAACAACCGTCTGGTGGCATTTGGCGATTCCAAAATTATTTTGTTCAGAGGTACCCAGAAACCGGAGCCGGATGATGAAATTGCGCTGAACCAGGAAATAAAGAGTGTATTTACCAGTGAAAATTATATTGGCATCATTTACAATAATGATGTGCAGGCAGAATCCAATACCGAAAGCACAGAAGAAAGCCGCAATATGGAAATTTATAATACCGGTGGCAAACATGTATTAAGCAAGGATTTTACCATGGATTATGAAAATGTGGACTTCCTTGGAAATGGAGAAATCTGTATCCGGAACGCCACAGAGTGTCAGATTTACAATACATATGGTGTAAAGAAATTTTCCTATACATTTGATACACCGCTGTATGATGTAATTTCAGACGGCAGCCAGAATGGTTATATATTTATAATGGAAGGAACAACAGAGAAGGTAAGACTGAAGTGAATTGGTTATTGATATGTGTGATTGGAATCCTGGTAGTATGTGCCCTGGAGGGATACTTCCGTGGATTTATAAAAATAGTATTCTCCTTGCTTGCAATGATTATCACTCTTGCAGTGGTGTCAGTTGCAGCTCCAAAGATTACAACCTATATAGAAGAAAACACAGAGCTGGATGAGAGAATCACGGAGAAATGCTTAGAGCATGTGGAAAAAAATGCGCAGGACCGGCTGGACCGGGAAGCACAGGAGAAGTCCGAAGAGACCAGACAGCAGTTAGAAGAAAATGGTATCAGTGGCGGAGAACTGGATGCCCTTATGGACAAAGCGGCAGAAGCGGGAAGTGATGCGGTCCATCAGGCACTGGCAGATAGCGGAGTTTATCAGGCAATGGCACAAAAAATCACGCATTTTATCATCAGTCTGATTGCCTGCATAGTGACATATGTGGTGGTATATCTGGTTCTTCATATTATTTTGAATGTGCTGGATCTGGTGGTGAAGCTTCCGGTTCTGAAAGGAATCAACCGGTTCATGGGAATGTTGGCAGGCGGTGTGAAAGGATTTCTTATAGTCTGGGTAGCATTTTATCTGATACATATTATGGCAGCCACAGAATGGGGCACGCGGCTGGTGACATATATCAGAGAAAATGAGTTCCTCGCATTTCTCTATCAGCATAATCTTCTGGTACAGATATTTACCGGAATTTTCTAAAATGTATAAAAAAATTAAAATGACATAAAAATATCAGCAAATAGATATTGTAGGATGAAAAAACAGAATCCACAATATCTATTGCTTTTTGTTAGAAACCACAAACCGCCTGAAAAAAGTGTGTAAAAAAACCGAAAAAAGGGTGTTGACATCCCAAAAATGACGTGCTATTATAAAACTCCACCGCGCAGGAAACGCCTGCCGCGGCGGGAGATAAGAATTAAAAAAATAAAAAAAGTTGTTGACAAAAGCTGACAGACATGATATTCTGTAAAAGTTGCAGGTCAGCAACAAAACACAAAGAACCT
>ENA-ORCM01003221-ORCM01003221.1-human-gut-metagenome-genome-assembly--contig:-NODE-3221-length-10868-cov-19.215550_pt1 | contig 10868 bp, 7 predicted proteins | sample MGYA00242906_ERZ507928 | MGnify/ENA primary metagenome ERZ507928 (study PRJEB26167, sample SAMN06115497) | human gut metagenome | host: Homo sapiens | place: China:Shanxi | collected 2015-05-07...
TCTTATCCACCGCCGGGATGCTCTGGGTGCCGTAGGCCAGCGCGGCCACGGCCTGGGCGCCGCCGGTCTTGAAGATCTTGTCAATACCGGCAATTACCGCAGCAGCCAGGATGGAGGGATTTACCTTGCCATCCGGCCCGGCGGGGGTGGTCATCACGATCTCCTTCACACCGGCCACCTTGGCGGGGATCACATCCATCAGTACGGTGCTGGGGTAAGCGGCGGTACCGCCCGGCACATACACACCGGCTTTTTCAATCGGGGTATATTTCTGGCCCAGCACAATGCCGGGGGTATCGTTCATCACAAAGTTCTTGTGGACCTGGTGCTCATGGAAGGCGCGGATGTTGGCGGCGGCCATCTTCAGGGTAGTCACAAAATCCTCACCGGCGGCTTCAAAGGCTTCGTCAATTTCCGCCTGGCTCACCCGCAGCTCGTCCAGCTGGGCGTGGTCAAATTTCAGAGCGTAATCTTTCAGGGCGGCATCACCGCGGGCGCGCACATCGGCGATAATGGCATCCACGGTTGCTTCCACGCTGGCTTCCGCGCGGATATCACGGTTCAGGATTTCTTCAGGCTTCAAAGCGTCAAACTCAAAAATGCGGATCATTTGGCAAGCGCCTCCTTCATCTTGTTCAGCAGTTCGGTCAGCTGCGCGTACTTGAATTTGTAGCTGGCTTTGTTGGCAATGAACCGTGCCGAAATGGGCATGAACTCTTCCAGTACGGTCAGATTGTTTTCTTTCAGGGTGGTGCCGGTCTCCACAATATCCACGATCACATCCGAAAGCCCCAGGATGGGAGCCAGCTCAATGGAGCCGTTCAGCTTGATAATGTCAATATCGCGGCCAATGCTCTCGTAATGAGCGCGGGCAATGTTCACAAACTTGGTGGCAACGCGCAGGGCGCGGCTTTCATCGTCCACAAAGTTCCTGGGGCCTGCCACGCACATGCGGCACTTGCCCATGCCGGTATCCAGCAGCTCGTACACATCGGCACCGGATTCGGTCAGGATATCCTTGCCCACAATGCCAATGTCGGCAGCGCCGTGCTCTACATAAATGGCAACGTCGCTGGGCTTGACCAAGAAGTACCGCACCCCGGCTTCGGGGTTCTCCACCACCAGCTTGCGGGTCTCGTTGTAGTTTTCGTTGGCTTCATACCCGGCGGCGGCCAGCAGGCCATAGGCTTTGTCGCCCAGGCGGCCCTTGGGCAGGGCGATGTTCAGCCACTGGCGCTCGGTGCCCTGCTGCTGTACCGGCGGCAGGGGAGCGCTCAGGCGTTCCAGCTCGTCCAGGTAAAGGGCAAAGCCCAGGGCGCAGGCACCGGGGGTAAAGCGCTGAGCCAGCAGGTCATACCGGCCACCTTTCAGTACGGCACGAGGCACCCCGGCCACATAGCCGCTGAACACCAGGCCGTTGTAATATTCCATATCACCGGCAAGGCTCAGATCCAGCTGCATGCCGCGTCCGGCATCGCCCAGTTCATTCTGCAGGCTCTGCAATTCCAGCAGGGCATCCCGCTGAGCTTCGCACTGGCACTGGCTGCGGGCGGCGGCCAGCGTGGTGCCAAAGGGGCCGTGCAGGCTTAAAATGGTGGTCAGCGCGTTGGCGGCGGCTTCATCCAGCCCGCTTTGCAGCGCGGCGGCATGCAGCTCGTGGGCGTTTTTATCGCGCAGCAGCTCCAACAGGCGCGGGCGGGCGGCGGCATCCACATGCAGGGTGTCCAGCAGGGCGGTCACAAAGCCCATATGGCTGACTTCCAGCACGGTGGGAACTTCCAGACTGGCCAGGCTTTCCAGCGCAAGGCGCACAACCTCGGCCTGTTCGGCAGCGCCAACCGCACCGATGCACTCCAGGCCCATCTGGCTGATCTCCGAGAAGGTGTGGCTTTCCCGGCTGGGGCGGCAGATCTGCTCTGTATAATAATACTTTTTGCATTCCCCGGCGGCTGGCTGGGCGTTTTTGGCGATGGAAAGCGTTACGTCCGGCTTGATGGCGCGCAGCTTGCCGTCCAGGTCGGTAAAGGTAATGACCTGGGAATCCGAAAGAAAGCGTTCATTCTGCTGATAGAGCGAATATTCCTCAAAATGAGAGCAGCGAAATTTGCGGTAGCCTGCACCCTCGTATAATACACGCAGCTGCAAAGTGCTGCGCTCAGCCGGTGAAAACCGGGAAAGATCAAGTTGCATGAATATACTCTCCTCTTCTAATCTCTTCCGAACCTCTTCCATTCCTCTTCATCCACAACCCACCAACTTACGCGGGAATAGATGAATTTATTATACTTTTATGCATTAAAGATGTAAAGAGATTCCGCGCAAAATAATAGAATAAAAATACGGCCATCCCGCGCCCCAAAGGGCACAGAACGGCCGTATGCTCAATGTTTGATGCGCTGAACGTTGTATGCTTTGACCATCAGCACGGTGTACCACAGCAGCAGTACCGAAAATACCACAAAGCTGCCGGAAGAAGCCTTGCCCAGCGGCACGCTGGCAGGCGCAGCAAGGCTGGCAATGCGCAACACCGTGTGGGCAGCCAGCAGCACCCCGCAGGCAACCAGCATCATGCGGGTGGAGCGGGTGTATTTCAGGTCGTCCACAGCGTGGCGGATTCTCGGATTTTTCCTTGCGGGTGATGCGCTGGATCGTTGCCACCATCTCCCTTCGACAGGCTTCCAGCAGGTTTTCTGCAACGGATTTTTCAGGAATGCGGCGGCTGGATGCCGTGCAGCCACTGGTCAGTTCCAAATCTACCGTGTAGAATTTCTCCGGCACAAAGGCGACAATGGCGGCTTCCCGCACCACCGTCATGGCAAGCACCGGGGTCATAACACGCCCCACCGCCAGCGGTTGTCCGTACAGGCACGAAAAAAGCCGGGACGCATTGATGCCGACCATCCAGTCGGCGCGTTCCCGGCAGAGTGCAGCCTGATACAGTGCATCATATTCAGTTGACGGTTTCAGACTTGCAAAGCCTTCCCGGATGGCGTTTTCCTCCATGCTGGACAGCCACAGGCGGGAAAAGGGCTTTTTGCAGCCTGCTTGCCGATACACCAAGCGGAAGATCAGTTCTCCCTCGCGCCCTGCGTCCGTAGCACAGATCACGCTGTCCACATCCGGGCGGTGCATAAGTTTTTGCAGGATGCCAAACTGCTTTTTGGTGCTGGCAGACACCAGATACTGCCACTTCTGCGGTAGGATGGGCAAATCTGCAATGCTCCACTTGACGTATTTGGCATCGTAGACATTGGGCGGTGCCAGTTCCACCAGATGACCCACGCACCAGCTGACGAGATAACCGTTGCCCTCCCAATAACCATCCTGTCGATTGGTCGCACCGAGAACCTTTGCGTAAGCTGCCCCGACTGAGGGTTTCTCGCTGACCACAAGCTGATAAGACAATAAGCATCAACTCCTGTTCTTTTCAGATTTAGATATGTAAGGCGGCAAAACGCCGCCTTAAAATCAGATGGGTTCGGTGTCCTGCTCGTCCGGGGTTTCGTCCTCGTCCGGCACATCGGTGGGAATCTCAAAATCGCCCTTGTCCTCGGTGTAGTTTGCATCGGGGTCGAGGGCTTCTTTTTCTGCCTGCTTTTTCTGCTTCTGCTTCGCAAAAACGTAGAAGCCGCCGCCTGCCGCCAGCGCAATCAGCACGACCACACCCAGAAAGCCGGATGCGATCTTTGTGACCTTGTTTTCCTTGGGCTGTTCTGTGCCGGATGCTGCCGCTTCTTCCGCAGCTTTCTTGGCTTCCTCCTCGGCTTTCAGCCTGTCCTGCTCTGCCTGCGTCGCCGCTTCTTTTTCAGCGGTATAAGCATCGGCAGCATCTTCCTCCATCAGAGCCAGAAGGTCGGCTTCGTCCACAAGATTCATAAAGTGGACGGTCTGCTGCCCCTTGGCGTTGCGGTCAATCACCAGATAGAAAGTCGCACCTGACTTCGACACCAGCGTAATGAACTGCTGTCCAGAGCCGTCCGAGTAAGAGGTGTGATAGTCGTCCACCAGCGTCAGATTGCCCTCCGGGGTCAGGGCACCAGAGATTTCATCTGTGATGGTGACAACATCCTCCTCCACGACTTCTGGCAGAACAGGCTGTTCCACAGGGGCGGCTTCGCCCTCAAAAGCAAAAGCAGGAGCCGCCATGCCAGCGCACAGTGCCGCCGATACCAGCAGTGCACCCAGTTTCTTAATCTTCATCTGCATCGACCTCCTTCTCAAAAGTTGCACCCACGGCAGACAGCGCAGCCGGGTTCGGGGTGGCGGCAGCCGACTGCCGCAGCAGAGCAGCAAGCTGTTCCGGGGTTACATTCGCCGTGCGGACCATGTTGCTGACCTCAGCGGCTTCTTCCTCCTGAATCCGACGCTCCAAAACCGCAATGCGGTTGTTCAGCCTGATGCGGCGCTCCTGCTCTTTCTTGAGCGTTGCCCGCAACTTATCCAGTTTTTCGCTCATAAAACTCCTCCAATCATTTTGAAAGCCGTCCGAACCCGGCGAGATGCTTCTCCCAGTAGGACGAGTGAATGTTTGCGTACTTGATGGGGTCTCCGGCACTGACCATCATGCCGTTGCCCAGATAAATCCCAGTATGGCTCATGCCGGGGGTGTCGTAGGTGCCTTTGAAAAAGACCAAATCTCCGGGCTTTGCTTCTGCTTCGGAAATGTGCTGGCTTTTCTGCCACAAACCGTTGGCGGTCGTTCTGCCCACATCGTAGCCGTTCTGGTTGTACACCCAGCAGACGTAGCCGCTGCAATCAAAGCCGGTTTCCGGGGTAGAGCCGCCCCAAACGTAGGGGGTGCCCACATACTTTTGGGCTTCCTTGTAGATGGCGGCAAATTCGCTGTCGGTCAGGGCTTCTGCCGGAACCTGATAGTCGATGCCCGGTGTGCCGGAACCATCGGAGCCACCGGGCGGCAGGCCTCCGTTGAACAGATAAGGCCGACCGCCCAGCGTGTCCTGAAAGATCTCGTACCGTTTCCACTGGTCGTTATTCAGTTCTTCCCGAATGACCACTTCCAAGCCACGGTTCACCAGCTTGGTGTGGAAGATGCGGTACTCATAGGGCACCTGCGTGGGAACCGGGATTCCTGCCGGGCTGATGACCCAGACGGTCTTATACCGTATCTGCACCTCCACCCATGTGGTGAGCTTATACTGCTTTTTGAAGGTCTCCTTCAACTTGCCCTGCACCTCCGACCGGGTGTAATCGTCATACAAGGTGGTCAGGAACGAAGTCAGCTGCCATGGGTCATGCTCGATGGGGTCGAGGTGGTACTGGTACTCGTTGTAGCCGGGATGGTCGGTGGGGGTGCGCTTGATTTTCTTGTCCAGTTCTTTTTCCAACTTTTTATAATCCTGCTCTGCACCCCGGATGTCCCTGTCCTCGGCAGAGTACATGGTCTGCCCGGACACCTGTGTACCGCCCGAAAAGAGGATGCCGCAGGAGGAAAAACCAGACATGACCATGAGGATGAGCAAAAGAAAAACGCCCACGATCACCAGAACGTGTGCGTTGCTCTTGGCGGCATTCATCAGCCCCTTTACAGCGGTGCTGACGGCAGTTTTGCCTTTCTCCACCGCCTGTTCCACGCCAGACCGGGCGGCAGATGCACCGTTGGATGCCGCTTTGCCGCCTGCGGTCTGCGCCGCCGTGCCCGAACGGGCGGCGGCATAGTAGCTTTTGTGGATTTCTTGCCGCTGTTTCCAGCGGGAAAGCCAGTTGGAGCCGCCCTCGCCGGTGCTGGATGCGCCTGCATCTTGTGGCGCAGTCGGCTCTCGTGCAGAAGATTTTGCGGTTTTGGTGCCTTTCTTGCCCTGCATCTTGGCTTTCTTCTTGAGCTTCCGGGCATAGCGGCTTTTGGAAATATCACGGACATTTCCTGCCGCTTTTTCGCCCTCGCTCAACGCCTGCACACCGACATTTTCATCCTCGTACTGGTCAACTTCGTGATGCACCGCAGACCGGGCGGCATGGGCAGCGTACATCTCCCACTTCTGCGCCTTACTCAACCGGCTCAGTTCGTCCGGGGTCAGTTCCGCCTTGCCGAACCGCAGGTGCTGGTTTTTTTCGGCGGTCTTTTCTGCATCGGTTTTCAGTTTCTTCTTTCTGGGCACCGACTGCTCCACCTTGGTTTTCTTCGGGGGAGAACGGGTCTTTTTTGCGGACGACTCTTCTTTGATGTTCAGTTTCGGCTCACTCATTTCTGTGCGCCCTCCGAGATCTCGTTGAGTTTGGTCGTGAGGATGCGGTAGAGTTCAAGGTCTTTCGGGAAGTGGTCAACGAAGGGCAAAATCACGTTGCCGAAAAACAGCAGCCCTTCGCCTTCGCCGGAGTGGGTCACATAAGAAAGCTGGTGAGGCGAAATATTGAGCTGCTTTGCGAGAATCTGTCGATCACCGTTCGCCTGATTGAGCATATACACAAAGTCCGAATTCTCGAAAATGTTCGATACTTCAGGGCTTGCCAGCAGATCTTTGACGTTCTGCGTTAGGGCTGTGGGGATGCCGCCCCACTTGCGAAAACGCTTCCAGATCTCCACGGAATAGGCGGCGGTCTGCTCCTCTTTCAGCAAAAGGTGGAATTCGTCTGCATAGTACCGGGTGGATTTTCCGGCACTGCGGTTGGCGGTAACGCGCCCCCACACGGCATCCTGCACGATGAGCATCCCCAGTTTTTTGAGCTGTTTGCCGAGCTGCTTGATGTCAAAGCAAACGATACGGTTGTGGATATCCACGTTGGTGTGGTGGTTAAAAATGTTCAAAGAACCCTTGACGTAGATTTCCAGCGCAGCCGCCACATGACGGGCTTCCGGTTCGTCCTGCGTCAACAGCGCATTGTACAGATCTTCCAGCAGGGGCATATTTTCCGGGGTGGGATTCTCAAAATACTTGCGGTAGATCACATGAACACAGCGGTCAATGACCGTCTTTTCTACCGGCTGTAAGCCCTCTTTGCCGCCCACCACCAGCTCACACAGAGAAAGAATAAAGTCCGCCTTCAACGCCAGCGGGTTGTCCTCCTCACTGTAATTGCTGTTGATGTCCATGGGGTTGATATACTGAGTGCTGGCAGGGCCGATGTGAATAACCTGCCCATGCAGACGCTCCACCAGCGGAGCGTACTCTGCTTCCGGGTCGCAGATGATAATATCATCGTCTGTCACCAGAAATGCGTTGGTGATCTCACGCTTTGCCGAGAAACTTTTGCCAGAACCGGGAGTGCCGAGGATCAGCCCATTGGGATTTTTCAGCTTCTTGCGGTCAACCATGATAAGGTTGTTGGACAGAGCATTCAGCCCATAGTACAGGCTCTCTTTGCCGGACTGGTAAAGTTCCTGCGTGGTGAACGGGATGAAGATGGCGGTGCTGCTGGTGGTCAGCCCTCGTTGAATTTCGATCTGACAGTCTGCCAGCGGCAGGCTGCTCATCAGCCCCTGCTCCTGCTGAAAGTCAAGGCGGCACAGGTTGCAGTTGTGCTTCTGTGCAATGCTGGATGCCTGAAAAACATTGTTTTCCAGTTCCTGCTCCGTGCGTCCAGTGTTCAGCACCAGAAAGGTGACAAGGAACATCCGCTCGTTCTGGCTCTGCAATTCTTTCAAAAGTGCCTTGGCATCCCTGCCGTAGGTTGCCAAATCCGACGGAAATAGCGATAGGTAAGTCTTTGAAGTCATCTCCGACTTTTCCCCCGCTTCACACCGGACATGCGACTTTCACCGCATCCGGCGTTCCCTCAATTAAACAGTTGTCTTAATCTCCTTAGTCATACCATTGTGAGACTGGTTTTCTAAAGCTACTTCTTCCAATTCTATGGGTTTTACCTCAGCCAAAATCCTCAACTTATTCAACTTTGCCAACTGCTGTTGATTCAGTTTTAGAGATGAAAGACTCGAATCTATGGTGCTTTTGTTTGTAGCGTGAATCAGCTCATGCACAGGTGCTAAGACCAGCACAAGATTTCCATACTTGTCAGTTCCACCAAGGCTTCTCGGCCTCTTGTGGTGACAGTGGATGTCTGTCACGCATTCAAACAGCTTTCCCGTGATTGCACATTTTCCCTGCTGGGCAGAGAAAAGCGAAATACGGTTGTCCATATATTCTGCGCTACGGCTGTATGCGGTTGCTTTCATAAGCTGCAAAAGCAGGGTAGTATCTATCCTCAAATCATTGTGGATTTCACTTCGACCCTGCGGGGTATAGGCACATACATTCCGCTTTAAGTCCATCGGCTTTTTACACCGCACATAGCTTACCGGATAAACTGGCTCTTTTGATTGGGCGAGATATCTCAGCTTTTGGGATTTCCCATATCTTTGAAATTCGCTTTTAGTCAGGTCGCGGCCTTCTTTTTTCAGACGATGGGATTTTCCGGCTTTCAGCCTGTTCTTAAGAACAATATCGACTGCTCTGCCGATGTTGCTACAGTCAAGACTAATGTCTGTTGCTAATCGGTAGTAGTTTTGGATTCCCATGACCATAGAGTTGAACAGGTGAACTTCACCCGATTCTCCTCGGCAGGCTCTTGGAAACTTAATATTTCCAACCTGCTTTACAAGGTCGGCTTTGACCCGTTTGTATGCCTTATCGCACATGTGCGACTGCACAACATGCTTTTTCCCTTTTTTGCGCAATCGAATTTTGAATCCGAGAAATTCCGAATAGCTCCGCCTGACATCAACAATCCTCGTTTTCTCTGGAGAAACCTCAAGTTTTAAGCGTTCAGTCAACCATTTTGTCACCGCTATCAGCGTTCGATTCGCTTGTTCTTTCGTTCTGCAAAGAATCCGAAAATCATCTGCATATCGCACGATATACATTTCTTTCAGGTTTGTATTCCGCATAGCCCGGTACGCATGACTGTGTATCGGACATCCTGCTGCATTTTCCCTGTAGGAGTATTTCTCTATAACCGGATGGTTCTGCCATTGACTTTCGACCCAGTGGTCAAGCTCATTCAGCACAACATTTGCCAACAGGGGAGATATTATTCCACCTTGCGGTGTTCCTTTCTTTGGATTTTCCAGATGTCCATCGGGCATCTGAATTGGGGCTTTTAGGATTCTGCGGATAACGTAGAGCAACTCTTTATCTCGAATATTCATCGACCACAGTTGCCGTATCAGTTTCGAGTGGTCTACATTGTCAAAGAAGCCTTTCACATCGAACTCTACTACATAGTAAAGTCCTGACCTCTGCATCAGACGGTACATCGCAGCAATTGCATTTTCAACCGACCTGTTCGGACGGAATCCATAGCTATTACTGCTGAATTTTGCTTCACAGATTGGCTCCATGACTTGCTTGATACATTGCTGTATCAGCCTGTCCCAAATGCACGGTATTCCCAGTGGTCTGGTCTTTCCGTTTGGCTTCGGGATTTCTTTTCTTCTTACGCTTCTGGGGGTATAGCCGTTCCTTCCTCCGTTGACAATTTTTCGTACCCTTGCGACAACTTCATCGGCAGACAGTCTGCCAATATCCGTTATCCGCAGTCGGTCTGTTCCCGGAGTTGCACTTCCAGAATTCGCCTTGATGTTCCGATACGCCAACATGATATTTTCTCTTGAAAGAATCAAATCCATCAGGTCATCAAATATTTCTCCGGCCTGACTTCTGGCGTATAGTTCATCAAAGGTACGTTGCATGTCGTAGTATTCTGCATGGCGAAGGGATTCCATGCTTCTTGCTTTGGGGCGTTTCTCACGTGGCATTAGGCATCACTCTCCTTTACGGCGAGTGACTTCTTTTTGTCATACTCGCAATCCTAATTGCGACTAAGTGTTAAGGGTGTCTGTTTAACTGACTTGAGGCCATTCCTGTGCTTTTCTCTTTTTCGCAAAAAGCATTATCGGTTCGACCTCTGCTTTTCAGTAGTGATTCAGAGGCTTATATGATTCGCCCTCTTGCTTTCAACTGAGAAAGCTCACTGCCTTTCCTCGTTCCAACAATCCTATCTCTCCATATACCTTTAGGTTTCCGCTTTGGTCCTGCCAGCTTGAGCAGGCCTGTAACCTGCTATGGTGTTTCATAACATCAATTCTTACTTCACCACACTGACTAGCGATTGACGCTACCGGCACATTTCTATGCCGTCATCGTATAGACCCGTACATTCGCGGTTTTCGTCAGTTATCTTGCAAACATTCTAACCTTGGGTATCTTGTAGACCTCCGGCCTATAGGCAGCACCGTCCACCTCTGGACGGCTTTCGTGGGGCTGGTGACTTTCCAGCATTTCTTACGGCTGCTCTCGGCCGCCTTCACCGAGCTTCTGACACCGGATGTTTCCATCTTTGGTGCCAGTCGGAGTATTAAGGGGGCGTTTCAGGGCGTTACCCCATCATTCCACCGCTTGGATTGTTAGTTCTCCTAACTTTAGAACCTCGTTCTTTTGTTAGTGCCTGATTTTATCCTTCAACCACGAAGGTTTTGTTCAGGAACGAGTCGCACGGATGTCGATATCATATCCGGCACGGATGGCTTTCTTCTGCTCCTCGATCTTGCTGCGATCCAGTTCCGTGATGGTGCGCTTGACCGTTTTGATGGCACGGTTCTGGTCAACGGACTGGATGTGCATGGTGACGATCTGGCTGGAGTCCATGTCCAGAAAGTCCTTCAAAAGCTGGTCGCTGATGTCGGATGCCGTGATGCTCAGAAAGCTGGCGGCACAAAAAATGCCGCCCATCTGAAACGTCCGGGAGTTTTTGAAGGCAAAGGCGGTGGGCGCAATGGCATCCTTCACCGAAAGGCCGCTTTTTACAAGGTCCTTCCAGTCAAAATGAAACTTGGATGCGCCGTCCATGTTGAACATATCGTGCATGAGTTTCAGCCGCTGGACACCGTTCAGGGGCTTTGCCTGCACACCCAGCCG
>ENA-ORCM01003223-ORCM01003223.1-human-gut-metagenome-genome-assembly--contig:-NODE-3223-length-10859-cov-2.712484_pt1 | contig 10859 bp, 6 predicted proteins | sample MGYA00242906_ERZ507928 | MGnify/ENA primary metagenome ERZ507928 (study PRJEB26167, sample SAMN06115497) | human gut metagenome | host: Homo sapiens | place: China:Shanxi | collected 2015-05-07...
CGGGTATCGAAATACATTTTCGTTCCGTCAACAAAAGGGATAACCGTGAGGCTTTTATTTGTATAATCGATATGTGAGTCGGCGATCCCGACCTGTGCTTGAAAGCGTGACGCATTCTTGTGTAAATCGATCTTGATATGGCTTTTGGCTTGTACCCCGATCACGTCATCATACGTTTTTCCTTGTATGGAGGCGGGCTCGTTGGTAACTGATTTCCCTTTGACGGCGCCACCGTAGGTTTGGTAGGATTTATTTAGGTCCATGTCCATAAGCCGGATTTCGTTCTGGCCCATGGCGTAGAGACCGGCAAATCCCGAAAGGATAGCTGTAAAGATAAGTTTATTCATAAAATCCAGTGATAAAAGAGCGTGTTATCAATGATAAAAATAAGGTGCTTCAAAAAGACTTCTTTTGAAACACCTTATTGGGTTTATAATCTAGTTTCGTTCTATTATAATGTCGTAAGTTTTAAATTACGCCAAAGAACCTTGATGCCTCCACCGTCGTGAATCTGAAGGGCGATGCGGCCTTTGCCGGCTCCGATCTTCTCGTCATTCAAGTTTACCATTTCCTGTCCGTTCAGCCAAGTCTGTACGTTGTCGCCTTGTACCTTGATACGCATCGTGTTCCAATCGCCCTCTTTCAATATATTCTCTTTCTCGTCCGGAATCTGAACCAGCCAGCCACGTCCGTACGACTCATAGATACCACCTGTATCGTGACCCTTCGGAGCTACTTCTACCTGCCAGCCGTTTACTTTCACGCCTTCCTCTACGAAAGAGCGGATGAATACGCCGGAGTTTCCGTCAGCCTCTTGCTTGAACTCTACGGTTAGATCGAAATCATCGTAATAATCACGGGTAGCGAGATAACCGTATTGTTTGTCGGGACCGCTTTCGCAAACCAATAAGCCGTCTTTTACGTACCATTTCTCCGTACCGTATGGTTCCCATCCCGTCAAATCCACGCCGTTGAACAAGTTCACTTCCTTACCGGTCTTACGGGGAAGTTCCTTGATCTTCAAGTTACGGAAAGATGCGGGATAACCATGATCTTGCAAACAAAGCACACCTTTTTTCGCCAATCCGTATTCCGGTGCGTTGGCCCATTTACCGCTATTTTTCTTAGCGTGCCAATCGTCTGTCCATGCCTCGAACTCAACGATCTTTTGTCCGTTCAACCAATGTTCCACATGTCCGTTATCGAATACGATCTTGGAGTTGTTCCATTCGCCTTGCGGATTCACCTTCATCTTGGATTTATCCGGCAAGTGCATCGCGTAATCTACGCCTAATTTCTGCCACTCTTCCAATGGCTCCGGGAAGTTCGGCTCGTCGATCAATTGATACTCCGGCCCTGTTACGTAAGGAACAGCGTATTGGGGACGCTCTACCACGTGGTACAACATACCGCTATTGCCCCCCTTGGACAATTTCCAGTCCCAAGAAAGCTCGAAGTTCTCATACTCTTTATCGGTTACGATGTAGCCACTAGCGTCGCTGCCATCACCTTTGGCTTGGATACAACCATCCACTACATGCCAAGGCTGTGTCAATGTAGTCCCGTTGTAATCTTTCCAACCATCCAATGTCTTTCCATCAAAAAGCAGGACCCATCCGTCAGCGATTTCCTCGGGAGTAAGTGTGTTTTGTTCTTGACTGGCACAAGAGGAAAACAAGGCCAGCGATACCGCACAAGAGGCTAACAAGCTTGTGGCGGCTGTTTTTTTCATTACAGATTCCATGTAAATAAAGAATTTAGGTTGATAAATTGTAACTGAATGGCAAATTTACGTAAATATCTTTGATATCTCTCTCTGTTGGAGGAAAAACGCTTCTCTCCCTAGGAAATACTTCTCCAAGAGCCTATATATTCTTTGTCGGATAAGCTCTATTTCTTAATTTGGCGGCGCTGAATTTATATTCACAGCCGCTGAATATACAAATGCCGCCGCTGATTGTAAAATCAGTGGCGATAATTTAAGAATAGAATAGGTACCGATCAGGTTTACCTATAGGTACGCATAAGTTTTATTCTGGCACAATCAACTTTTATATGTTTTTGTGGAAAAGAATCTGGATAATACTTGTTTAATCGAAGAATAATATAGATATTGCATGCATCTAATAAAGACTGAAATACCCTGCAAACCATATGATAACAATAGGCACCTTAAAACTAGATTTAGTTGCGGATCGGGAACCTTTCGTTCATGATTTATATGGTCGTTGGGATACCTTTAACCGAACCTCTTTAGAAGGGATCGTGGATGAGATTTTAAGCCGTTATGATACGGAAGATGAGTTGATCCGGATCGAGAGTTTAGATTTGGATCTAGGTGAGCTAGAAGAAGATGAATTCTATGAGCAATTCCCCCGTAGACTGGCGGAGAGACTGGACGAGACTTTCGCTTCTTATTTGCGAAGTAAAGAAGAGCATCCAGACCGAATAGCAGTTGTTCCCATCAGGCAATCTTGGCTGGAAGTATTTACCTATTATATGTCGCACGGGTATTGGCCTTGGCTGGAAGAGGAGCGACTCACCTTACCGGAGCTTCTGGATAAATTAGTACGAACATCTTCGATAGAATTAAGTCATTTCCTGCGTGAGAAGGGAAAGGCGCTTACCATTCGTAAACGTCTAGTCTTTCAATTGGATGATATCTATCAAGAACGTTTGGTACATGTGGTGGTACCCTCGGAAAGCTCGTTTATAAACGCTTATGCCCGTTTCTTGCAAGACTCTTATCCCGAGATAAAGCGTCCGGAGATAGGGAAGAATGATTACAGAAACGCTATCTGGATAATCCTATGGGGATATTTATTATCTCAGGATCAAGGCTATTTCAACCGGAAACAAATGGTGACGTACGCACTTCGGTTATTATCCGGCTATTATTCCATTTATTTTGTGGATTTACTGGGGATGCTGACGTATGATTTAGATAAGTTCGCCTCTACCCGCTTGTTCATGCCCGAGTTACTGTCGCTTTTGAAGGATATCCAGCTAGAGACATTATCGGAAAAGGAATTCACTAAAAATTTCTCTCTTTTTTCTCTGGAAGAATTGAAGGCTTTGCTCGTGCGGCGGGAGAAGAGCTTGACTTTCTTATCCGGGTATAATGAGGAACAGATTTACCTGATCGTGGAACAGGTGATCCCTGCGGAGAGTCCGTTTGTCATCGACTATGCGAGAGCGTTGGATAAGGAGAAGGAATTGGGCATGCTCGAAGGGAAAGCCGGGAATGATTTCCGGGTGCTGAAATGGGTGTTTATCTTCGAGGTTATTCTCGGTAGAAGTGGAAGCGTATATTCCCGCCATCAGTTCGCTTTCTCCGTGTTAAAGGAGTTGGCGGCGCATTATAATCTGACGGTGATGGAGTTGTTGGGATATTTTTACCGTACCTTGGCTAGTGGACTGCTAACGGCTTATCCAGCCGTTCGGGAATTGATCATTGCTTTGTACTTGAATGCTATCGATGATTCTCCCGCCGGTATATCCGTTTATTACCCGGAAGATTTGAAAGATCGGTTGGCTTGTGCCGTTGCTTTATCCGTTTCTTGCGCGAGGAGCAAATCTATTCGGTGGTCGAGCAAACCGTTCCGGTGGAAAGCCATTTCATTATACGGTATGCCCAGACGCTGGATAAGGGGAAAGAGCAAGGGCGTTTGGAAAGAAGGGTGGGTGACGAGTTCCGGCTGTTGAAATGGGAATTTATCTTTCTGGTGCTGTTTAGTGCGCCATTGTCCGCTTTTAGCCGGAAACAATTCGTACGTTCGGTGTTGGGACAGTTCTCTGCCCATTATAATATCACGGTGCGGGAGCTGATCTCCTATTTCCATGAGGGAACACATGGGGAACATCCATGGGTCCCGGAAGAGTTACGTGAGATAATAGATCTGCTGTACGAGGATATGGATAAGGAATCTCCCGAGCCTTTATTCTCTGTTTGGTTGAATGAGGAGAGGAAAGCCTATCGGTTCGGGCAATTTATAATCACGGGCCGTGCCGATGAACCGCTGGGCGATCTATTCGAGTACGTGAGGGACTTGGAGAAGACGAACCCGAAAGTCTTACTGGACCAATTACGGCAATTGAAGGATATTCCTTCATCCGGAATAAGGGTGGAAGAACCGATAGAGGCCGCTCGTATCTTCGCTTCCTTATTACTGCTTGTCATCCGTGAATACGGTCTGGCTTTTCCGAATCAGGTATCCTTGATCCAATACCTTACGAATGTAAAAGAGAATCGTACATTTGGAGATGCTGCTCGGCTGCGCTTGTTATTGCATGAGTGTATGTTGGAGAATATGGATGCGTTTACACGTACCATGGATGCTTTACTGGGCACGAAACCGGGGAAAGCGCCCGAGCTTCCCATCCGTACTGCTTTTCCCGCTATCTATCCGTCCAATTCCAAAAAAATGGAATTATTGGAGGAATTATATACAGGGGCGACTCCCGCTTTGCGCTTACTTGTAGAGGAGGTAATCCGCTTGTTTCGTCTCAATAGCTTCGGGTTGGAAGAGAACCTTTGGTTGGGGTGGTTACAGGCTCTTTCCGGCAACGTTTACCGGAATTATTCCAAGGATGGATTGTTGTTCCTCTTTTGGCAGCGTTTGAGGGAGTCTGTGCCAGAGGAGGAATTACGTAAGATCGAGACTTTTATAGGGCGACATATAACTAATTTACCTGAATTGTCAGTTTTTATATATCAACTTAAAAATAATATGAATATGAACGTTTTGAATGGCCAGTTAAAAGACCATGGCGTGTCTATTGACAATGCGGGCCTAGTGATCATAGCCGTCTACCTGCCAATGCTTTTTAATCGGTTAGGCTACTTGAGTGATGACAGGCGTGACTTTAAATCGAAAGAATGCCAAGTGAAAGCTATTTTTGTGTCCCAATGTTTTGTGACGGATGAGAAGGAAATCCCGGAGTCAGAATTATTCTTAAACAAAGTCTTGACGGGCTATGACAACAGCCCGGAACCGCTTCCTCGCTCGTGTGATTTAACCGAGAATGAATTGGAGATCATGGAACAATTGAAGAAAGCGGTACTTATGAATTGGGACAAGATGAGGCATACAAGCTGGGAAGGTTTTCAAAAAACTTTTATCCAGAGAAAGGGAATGTTAAAAATGGAAGAGGATAATTGGATGCTAACGGTCGAGGAGAAGCCTTTTGACATCTTATTAGACTCGCTTCCTTGGAACTTCAAGCTCGTTAAAGCTCCATGGATGGAAAAAATGCTTAGAGTAAAGTGGCGGTAAAATACTATTAAATGATAACATTATGAATGCGGATCGGATACAGATTCAAGAAGGACCTTTGCAGGTCTTTCAAAACCGTAAAGGTGAATCAACACAATTGATGGAAGATAATCGGGTACAATCTGTCTTGCAGGCTAAAATGGTGGAAACTATGCAACGTGACGCGATGGATGAGGATGATTTGCAGCAAGGTAAGTTCGCCGTTCAGCGGGATGTGGAAGATGAGGATGAGCTTCTTCAAGGAAAATTTGTGGCCCAACGGCAAACGAAGAACCAGACAGGGATTCCGGATTATGTAATCCAAGGCATGGAGTCTTCCTTCGGGACGGATTTCTCTTCGGTACGTGTACACCCGGATTCATCGAAAGCGCCGGAGGTTGGGGCTTTGGCATATACGCAAGGTACGGATATCCATTTCGCCCCGGGACAATTCAAACCGGATACGTCTGCCGGACAGCAGCTATTGGGACATGAGTTGACACACGTCATCCAGCAAGCAGAGGGACGTGTGCAGCCTACTACCGAGGTAGGTGGAATGGCCGTTAACGATGATTTATCCTTGGAACACGAGGCGGATGTGATGGGCGCTAAAGCTGCTTCTGTCTTATGAACGAGTGGATCGATTGGTTCCAGCGGGTATTGGATGTCTCTATTCGTTTGTATTTCCGGCAGGAGTGCGATTTATCTTCCGTCTATGATATCGCACTCCCGAAGGCTGGACCGCTTTGGAAGGCGTTGTTGCCGGAACAGGTCGATCCTACTTTCGATGAGTGGATGGTGTTGATGTTGGCCTTAATGCCTCATCTTTCTCCGCAGGTGTTGGATATTTTCTTTGTGCATAATAAGAATTTTGACCGTCCTTATACGGAATTTGGCGGTTGGAAAGGACTATCGCACGGAGGATTCTTGCCAACGGGCGAGACGGCCGTTTTCCTGTTGGCGGGCGATCGTGTGGAACGCCGTCTGGAAGTGGTTCGTCTATTTCGTGAGGAGCATTGGTTCCATATGTATCACGTCGTTGGCTTGGAAGGAGCCGGGAATGGTGAACCGTTCTTGAGCGGACAACTGCGTATATCGGAGGATTTCTTGTACCGTTTATCTTTTGAGGGAGAATATAAGCCGGACTATAATATGGGTTTTCCGGCCAAACGGATTAGTACGACTTTGAATTGGGAAGATGCCGTATTGCCTTATTATGTGCGTGAGGAGTTGGAAGAGATAAATAATTGGATTACGGGTCATCGAGTCATCCTTTCGGACTGGGGATTGAGTCGTTTTTTGAAGGCCGGTTACCGCACTTTGTTTTATGTCCCGCCGGGAATGGGTAAGACGCTGTGCGCGTCCTTGATCGGCAAGAAGAACGGGATGGATGTATATCGTATCGATCTTTCCATGATTGTCTCCAAATATATCGGCGAGACTGAAAAGAACCTTGCGAATGTATTCGACCAAGCGGAAAACCGGAATTGGATTCTCTTTTTCGATGAGGCGGATGCCTTATTCGGTAAACGAACCTCGACGAACACTTCTAATGATCGCCATTCGAATCAAGAGATCGCTTATTTGCTGCAACGGATCGAGGATTTCCCGGGAACCGTTGTTTTGGCCACAAACTTAAAGAGTAATATTGATGAAGCTTTCTCCCGTCGTTTCCAGTCTATTATCTATTTCCCAATGCCGGATCAAGACTTACGTGAGGAATTATGGCGTAGAATGCTTCCCTCTTCTTGGCTACCTGCGGATGCGGACAAAATGATTCGTATGGCAGCTACTTATGAGTTATCGGGTGGCTCCATCTCGAATGTGATCCGGCGTTGTGCCCTTCGGTTGCTAAAGCAAGACACTCCCCGGCTAGATTCCGATATCTTATCTATGGCGATCCGCCGGGAATTGAATAAAGAGGGCCGGTGGTGATTTAAGGCAACGGCTCTCTTTCCCGGTGCCCGATCGGTACGATGATTAAGAGAAAAAAGAAGAGTGGGAGCGCCAACAGTATCATTTGGGTCCATATGTCGAAAGTTTCCCGCGAGGATACGATATTGGTGATTAGGTATAATACCAATACGATCTCGGATATGAATACCAGTAATAGAGGCAAGACATATCGCTTATAATGTTGTGCCAACATGTAGAACTTACTGGATGTCATATACAGGTTGATTAGGATTAATAGTATGAGAAATAGGAATATATCACCCAATACGAAATAAATAAGCATCGGGTTGGAGAATTCCGTATTTGCCAGTTGCGCCAGATCATCGGAGCAACTGGTGAGTTGCTCGCCTTGCGGAAAAGGATTTAGCAAATAGAATAAAGAGTTGAAAAGATTATCTAGTAAGGATACCTCGCATTCTTCCTCATACATGACCATCTTGAGTACTGGTTCTTGCTTATTCTCTCGATTTTCGCAAGTAGTTACAGGAACGCCCATTTCATCGTAATCGACAAAACAAAGGCGGTCTACCAATTGGTATTTCAATAGAATGGATAGATAACCGATATGCTTTTTCTCCTTGATAGGGAATATGACATTTAAATCGTAGTTTCTATATATTTTATTACCCATCACACAAAAGGAATCAATTACGAAACTGGTGGACTTCACGAATTGTACAAGTTCTCTCCGGTTCTCCAGCTTAAAATCGAAATCAGGGAAGTAAAGAGTCAAGCCGTTGAGTTTCCGGAGAGACGGGTTCCGGTTGATCGTGCCGGTATCCTTTGTGAATAAGTTATTTAAAAGAGCCATCTGGGATTCTTTCGATCTTAGGAAATCATTCGTCGCTTTTGAGTTTCGGAATAGGACCAGCAAATCGACAGGCGTATCCGAATAAACGGGCATATCTACCAGACACTCCTGTTGTTGCCAGTCGCTTACTTGACTAGGTTGCCCGCTTTCTGTATCCACTACATACCCTAGATATTCCATCCGGCTGAATTTCCGGATAAGGCCTGCCGGTAATTGCAACCAATACGGCACGATGGGAAAAGCTCGTTGGTTGTATTGACTTAGGCGTTCGGATAGGCGTTCGGTTTCCGATGATGCGCCATCTACCTTGAATACGGGAATACTGCAATTTCCCTTTTTCTTTTGTGTGGCGATCTCTTCTTTGCTACGTTTATCGAAATAACAGAAGAACGTACGAATCGTGGAGGGACGCAGCTCACGCACGGATAGCAACCAGTTCTTTACGGCTTGCGTGTAAGTGGTGTCGTAAACGAATGGGATGAAATCGGTTTCCCGGTATCCAATGGCGTCTTCTTCCCAAGGCGTGATGTTGAGGGCGATGGAAAGGGGAGCTTCTTTGATGAAAAACTCAATCGTTCCGCTTCCTCTGATGGAGGGATTCTCGTCCGGATTATCCAGAACTCCTGTAACGTCTTCTGTCCATACGGGGCAAATGATATAGCCTTGTTTATCGGAGTTGAGCAACGATTGCATATTATCCATATCTCCGGTTTTGCCCTTGAAGAAATACATATTCTCGACGGTAGGGGGAGGCAATATCCTTTCCGGTTCTCTTTTATTGAAATAATACCACAAAGCTTGCGTTACTTTGACTGGGCCGGGCATTGCATCGAAGAAGCGGAAGAGAGGATCTGCGTTGGCCTTATTCTTGGATGCGGTTAATAACTCGTTTCCGAACAACCAAGGTGTATATGCACATTGTTCCACATGATCTGGTAATAAGGAACTCGGGGACTGTAAATAACCCAAACGCAATATCGCTTGGTTCGCGTCCGGATTTATTACGAAAGTGAAAGCGTTCCCCAATTCAGCGGGATAGACGATATAACTGCATTGCTCCGTTAAGATACGCTGGGTGATCGAGTCCATAAGAGCTTGATAGGAGACGATCGGGGTACGAATCTCTTCCAGTTCCAATTCGGTCCGCTCTCCTAAACTCCGGAAATAATCCAATCGCTCCGAGAGACTTCTTTGGGCGTTAACGGCTTGTGCCATGATTACATGAAGTAATAAGCCCAATAAAATGCCGTGGTAGGTAGTTCGATATCTGGTTGACATAAGGGTAAATTTAAAGTTCTATATTTATTCGTATCAGATTATTCTTTAAGATTTCTCCGGTGCGGTCAATCTCTTTGTCGTCTTTATCGGCCCACGCTTTTCGCCATGCCTTATAGTCTTTGACAAATAGGGCTAGCTCTTTCGGAGGAAGCCAATGAACCGTGAATCGTAGATGTGCCGGTATCTTCTCTCGCAAGAATTCTTCAAGACGAAGCTGAAAATCCGGCCGTTGCCGCGTACGTTCTGTTTGTGAGAGGATTGCCGTTAAGGTAAATTCCCGGGAGGGGACTGGATGATCAGTCGCCTTCGGTGAATGCAGGAGTATGTTTTCCAGAATGAAAATTTGCTCTTTCGCATCTTCCCATCCGAGTATGGAATAGAGATATCTTTCCAATCCGGAAAGGGAGTCTGCGTCGAATAGATTACAGCCTAGATACCGGTCCCGGATAAGTTCCGGTAGTTGTCGCAGGAACCGGACTCTTCGTTGACGGTTTATCTCTTTATGGGAGTAGCGGAGAAAAGGCTGGTTGCTATTTTCGCCGTAGATTTTATCCAACGTATCCAATAGCAGATCTTTGTTTTGTTCCATAGAAGCGGAACCGGGGGTTCCCATATTTAAGGCCATCCAATCTTTTAGATGGTTCATTTCTTTATGTCCCTCCGAAAAGAGATGGTCGAATATAGAAAGATATGCCTTGAATGAATCGGTAAACGAGTCCTTGTAGCAAATCGGGAAATCATTTGTGACGCTATAATCATTCAGATGGATATGGCGACTGTCCATGAGGATCGATTTGGCTTGTTTTTTCTGTTCTCGTATCGCATGGTTGATATTATTCCGCGAATGCAAACGATTCAATACTTTTGTGGCATTAATCTCTACTGCTTGTTGGTTTTGGTAAAGTCGTATCTTGATTTGCTCAGGGGAAGATAATGCCAATGTATAGGCGTATTCACCCTCTTCAAAACCTTGAAATTCCAAAGAGTGTATCGATAGAACCCCTTGTATCTGCTTGATCCCTTTGAAAAGCTTGTATATGGGAAGCGCACTACCTGTATAATGACTTCCCGGTGCGAATAATTGAATCGCCTCCGTATAAATGGCGATCAAGGTTTTTTCCGGAGAGATGCTACCGTCTATATCGATATTTCCAATAAGTAATAAAGGTTTTCTGCTTACGAAATGGATTGCGGTTCGCGTGATATAGTTCCTCAATCTTTTCCTTGATTTTCTTTTCTTCCTGTTTGTGTTGATCTTCTGAGATAAAGGACGAGAGTTCTATAAATAGGTCGAACCATCCGTGGCAGATCTGATCATTGGATCTATAAGGGTGGATTTGCAGGTCCGATAAGTTCATTAAGTAATCAGTGTTATCTAATTGATCTAAAAAATGGTCTCGGTAATCTTTGGGTGTCACAGGGGCCATCCCGGAAACCCGTTCAGGACTGAACAAGCCGTAATCCTCCGGATTGAAACGATTATTCGATCCGGTGAGATATTGTTCTAATGGGAAACTCATTTGGTAATCCAATTCGCTTAAGGCGTAATTTAAGATGTC
>ENA-ORCM01003224-ORCM01003224.1-human-gut-metagenome-genome-assembly--contig:-NODE-3224-length-10849-cov-5.272001_pt1 | contig 10849 bp, 12 predicted proteins | sample MGYA00242906_ERZ507928 | MGnify/ENA primary metagenome ERZ507928 (study PRJEB26167, sample SAMN06115497) | human gut metagenome | host: Homo sapiens | place: China:Shanxi | collected 2015-05-07...
AGCTGCTCCTCAGTCATGGCCCGGGCTTCTTCCACGGAAATTGCCATGGCTCAGCCCTCCAGCACCTTGCGGACGTGGTCCAGAACGGCCTTGCCGTTCATCATACCGTAGTCCTTCATGTCGATGACTTCCACCTTGTTGTTCGGCAGCTCAGCCTGGACCTCTTTCAGGCGGTAGCGGACCTGGGGTCCCAGCAGGATCATGTCAGCGCTCTTATAATTCTTGGCCTCAGACACCGAGTGGGCCGAAATATCGCATTCATAGCCCTCGGCCTTGGCTGCGTCTTTCATCTTGCGGACCAGAGCGCTGGTGCTCATGCCAGCAGCGCACAGAAGAACAATTTTCGTCATAGTTGGGTACCTCCGTATCAATCAGCAATGCAAAGCTCGGATTTATTGTTTTTGTTTCTTATTCCTCGGACTGCTCAGCGACTGCGCCGGCCTTTTCCTCGGCCACAGCCTGGTTGTCAGCGGCCTTGAAGAAGGGATACCAGATGGCGGCGCTCATGATGGTCATCAAGATCTGATAGATGCCGATCTTCCAGGAACCCTGGATCACACCGTAGATGAAGATGGGCATGGTGTTCATGCCGATCAGGCCGGTGGGGCAGGGCATCAGGCCCAGGGTGATGGCGGCCCATGCAAAGACCAGGGAGAGGATGGGGGTGACGATGAAGGGGATCAGCATGGTGAAGTTCAGCATCAGGGGCATGCCGTAGACCAGGGGCTCGTTGATATTGAAGATGCCGCAGGGCAGGACGATCTTGGAAAATTCCTTGTAGCGCTTGGACTTGGCAAACAGGAACATGACGATCACCAGGCCCAGGGTGCAGCCGCAGCCGCCGTTGCAGGCGAAGTCGTACATGGAGGTGTTCCACATGTGGGGGATGGGCAGGCCGGCTGCAGCGGCAGCGGTGTTTTCGGGCAGGTAAGTGAACCACAGAGGGTAGAGGATAGCCAGCACGGTGTAGGAGCCGTGGACGCCGAAGAACCAGAGGATCTGAGCCAGCAGCAGCAGGATGATAAAGCCGCCCAGGCTGCCGGTGATGTTGGCCAGAGGGGTCTGGAGCAGGGCGTAGACGGCGTCGATGACGTTGCCCCAAGGGGTCAGGGTGAACAGGCCCCGCAGCAGGCTGGACACCAGGGCTATAGCAGCCCCGGGGATGATGGAAGTGAAGCACTGGGTGACGTTCTCAGGGACGCCGGCAGGCATTTTGATGGTGATGTTCCGCTCCACCAGGGCAATGTTGATCTTGGTGGCCATGATGCCCAGGATGAAGGCCAGGAATACGCCGTGGCTGCCCAGGTAGTCCAGGACGACGACGGTACTGCCGACCTCGTTGGTGGCCACGGGCACCATGATCAGGTAGGACATCAGGGACATAAGGCCGTTGTTGAAGGCCATCTCATCGTGGCCGAAAATCTTAGCCCCGGCGTAGCCCACACTGAACACCATGAACACGCCCATGAAGTTCATGCAGGCATTGTAGACGGCGTTCAGGAAGGCTGCGATTCCTGTCGCCTGGATGAAGCTCTGGTAGGGGTCAATCTGGATGCTGTTCAACAGATTGAACACTGCGCCGATCATGATGATGGCCATCAGGTTTTGGGAGCCTGTGCCGATGCAGCGGACGTATCGGTTCTGGGCGAATGCGGTGGAGATGGGCACCAGTGTGTTCTCAATGAACCGCCCGATGGGATTTTTCTTTGTCTCCGTCATGGGAAGATTCCTCCTTCTTTCTTGAAACGAACGCTTTGGGAAGGTAGCAGCTCTGCAGATTCGCTTTTCCTTCTTGCACCAAAAGTATATCACATTCGGCATTTGATTTGGTTACAAGCACAGCTCCAGCCTTTCAGGGTGGCCGTTTCCATTTCACGTTTTGAAAAGCAGAAAAACATTTTTGCTGGTTTTTGTACAATTTGACCGCACGAAACCCAGCGCCCCGGGAAGCCAAATGCTCCCGGGGCGCTGGGTTTTCTGTGGCTCAGCCGTTCACCTGACGAGGGTATTCAGGCCCGTGGACAGCATGCCGTTTTTCAGTTGACAGGAACCCAGGCTGCAGGGTCTACCAGATCCCACATCTTGGCGGCATCTTGGCCGAAGTAACCCACGCTGTCGTAGGTCACGCTGGCCACATGGCCGCCGATCAGCAGGCCTTCCACCATGATATTTTCACCCCATCCGAAGAAGGTGAACAGGCACTTGCCGCCGTCGGCAGTGGTGTAGACGTTCACCGTCACGTCATCGCCGATGGGGAACCAGTTGACATGGATCTGCTGAGTCAGGGTGTACTCAGCAGGGATCTCGCCGGTGAAGGGAATCTCGGCATAGCCCATCACCTTCTGCATGTACAGGTCGCAGGTCTCCATCCAGGTCATGGAAGAGGTGCCCTCCATGCCGGCGCCGAAGCCGTGGCCGTTCAGACCGTAGACATGGAGTTCGGGGTCCAGGCCCAGGTCATAGGTCTGTTTGAACAGCTCCAGGCTGCCTTCCCACTGGTCGTCAGCACCCACGGCGATGAACATATGGGGCAGGTTGGGGTTCTCCGTTTCAATAGGGGCGCCCGAGTAGATCAGATGGGCCACGTCCACATCGCTGTTGACGGCGTCCACGGCGTCGCAGACGTAGTCAGGGTCAAACTGGCTGGGGGTGATGTTGCCGTAAAATTTTTTCAGCATGGTGCGGATGTTGCCGCCGCTGCCCGAGTAGCCGGACACAGCCAGTAGCGAACCCTCCAGGTCAATGCCCCACTGGTCAGAATAATATTTTACCATACGGACAGCCCGCTGCATATCCATGACGATGTCGTCATTGTTATAAGGCGCCACCCGGCGCTGGAGCAAAAAGCAGTTGTAACCCAGCTTGTTGAACTCGGGGCAGACGGCGTAGGCCTCCACCGGGTTGCTGCGGCTGGTGTTGCCGCCGCCGGAGGCGACAATGATGGTACCTTTGGCCGAGCTGGGATCATCCAACAGGTAAGGGATCAGGAATGGCTGGAAATCGGCGTTGTCGTAGACCGACTCACCCTCGTAGTTCACCAGAGGGAACTGCAAATCCTCCGCCAGGGTGGTGACAGGCATATCGTCGCCCCACAGGTAGATCACTTCGCCGTTGATGCCGTCGCTGTAAGGCTTGAGCTGATGGTCAGCCAGGGCGGCAATGGCATCACGGGCTTCCAGGATCTGCTGTTTGTTGGCGTCGGTCAGGGATTCGGGATGAAGGCCCATCATGACGGTGCCTGCGCTTTGGGCCGCATCCCAGGCATCTTGGGTGTACAGGGTGGGATAGTTGCGGACCATCTTGTAGTTGTAAACCTGGGTTTCCCACTCAGCCTGCCAGTAGTTGGGGTCGGATTCAGACAGGGTGTTGATTTTGTAAGGGGCCTGACTGTCGAAATGCCGGGGGATCTGGATGCCCAGCCAGTCCAGGATCTGGGCGCAGTTTTCGCTGGAATCCACCGACTGGGCAGAGGGAACAGACATACCCCCGGGGCTGACCGCAAAGGCGGACGCCGGGATACCCATCATCAGCCCGACTGCCAGGACGCTTGCCACCATGGTTTTGACGCTCTTGTTTTTCATAACAATTCCTCCTTGTATCTGAGATTTGCATACCACAGGTCATGCAGGGCCGAAAACCATCACCTCCCGCAGGTTTCCCGAAGCCGTTTTTTCACACGGCCGATTTGCAGTTCACTTGCCTTTGGCCCATCATGCCACAGGCTGCCAGTTGTTCTGGTCAGCGGCATTGTAGATGGCCTGGGCGTCATTGGTCATAAAACCGGACTGGTCATAGGTGACGGTAATGATGCCGTCGTTCAGCACGCCTTCCACCACCTGCTGCTGGTCAAAGGCCACAAACGTCATATACACTTTGGTCTTTGCATCGTCCACGGCGCAGGTCACATCTGCCTTGCCGAAACCGCCCTCAAAGGTATACTGCTGCACCTGGGTATAGCCCTCGGGGATTTCTGCCGCCTCGCCGACGCCGGCCTCACCGCGACCCATCACCAGGTCAATGAAGGTGTCTGCCATGGGAATCCAATAGGTGGAAGTAGTGCCTTGCAGGCCGGCGCCAAAGCCGTGGCCTACCTCGGCAAAGGTGTGAACTTCCACCACTGTCTTGCCCCGGACCGAATTGGCCAGAGTCCAAATGTCGGGCATGGCGCCGGTGGCGTCGTTTTCACCCACAGCCAGGAACATGGCGGGCAAATTGGGATTTTCGGTGACCAGGCCCGCGTAGTCGCTGGTATGCTCTCCGTCATACTGGGGGCCGTACAGGGGGCAGACCACATCCAGATCAGCGCTCATCTGATCCACTGCGTCGGAGGCATAATCTGCATCATACAGGGTGGGCTGAACATCGCCATACAGGTTGGCCACTTCTCCCAGGATGGTGCCCGAACCGCCCGAGAAGCCGCTGGCGGCGATACAGTCCATACCGCCCAGTCCCAGGCTGTCGGCATTATATCGCAGATACCGGACAGCCCGCTGCATATCCAGCCAGGTATCTTCCTGGCTGTAGGGGGCCACCCGTCGCTGGAGCACATAGGCGTTGTAGCCCAAATCCTGGAAGGCCTCGGCGATGGGATAGCCTTCCATGGCGTTGCCGCGGGAAGAATAACCGCCGCCAGCAATCACAATCATATTGCCCTTGGCTGCCGACTGGTCCTCCACCAGATAGGGCACCAGGAAGGGTTTCATATCGGCGTTGTCATAGCTCTCGGCGGTAAAGTCGGAGACCTCCACCGTCTCGGCTGTGGCCGGTGCATCCCCCCAGATGTACCACATACAGTCGGCTGCCGGTGCATCCTGAACCAGTGCTTCCCGCTGGGCCACCGCATTGTCAATCATACTCTTGGAGACATCGTTGATGTTGTCCGGGTCGATGTTCAGCAGGGTGTTGGCCGTTGCGGTATAGGCATCCCAGCTTTCAGCCTGATAGGCCGTGGGCACGTTGCGGATCAACTTGTAGTTATAGAGTTCTGTTTCCAGAGCTTTCTGGTAGTAATCGGGGTCGCTTGGGTCCAGATCCAGGGTCTGGACCGGCATATCGTGATAGGTCTCGACCGGGCCCTCCGTTGTTTCCTCGCTGGACGCTGCAGCCGAGGATACAGCCTGCGACGACACAGCACTGGAGGTGGTGTTGCCCTGCTGGCACCCACTCATCGACAGCAGCAGGGCTGCCAGCAGGCACCAGGACAAAAGTCGTTTGTTCCATTTTCTCATCTGATTGATCTCCTTTCTTTGCAATCCGCTCATCTGTTTTTTCTTCCAAACACATAGACTGTGGAAAGACGGCTTTTCACTTCTGCAATTTCAGTCATCTTGCACCAAAATTATAACATGTATGGAATACAATTTGGTTTCAAATGCATTTGCTCTGTTTCAGGAGCTGATTTTCTTTTTCAGTTTTTGAAAGATCGAAAAAAGTTTCAGCCGTTTTTTGTGCAGACCGCAAAAAAAGACCGCGGTGCGCTATGCGCAACTGCGGTCTTTAAAATGGTATTCCTTATTGAAATGCTTTGTCGTAGGCTCGCAAATACCCCATCAGAATCAGGTCGTTGGCCATCAGCGCCGCATATTTGCCCACATCATTGCGATTGGTCGTGCCGCACTGGAGGATGAAGTCTGCGGTGTTGAGATAGGGGCTGGCCAGGTTTTGGGTGATGATCAGCATCTTGCACCCGCTGGACAGGATAGCGTTGCAGATGTCGGGGTATCGGGTCAGATAGCTGCCGCCCACACTGCAGATGATGGCAAAGTCCTTTTCGGTTAGGCTGCGGGCGCATTCCAGCTGGGTGGCATAGTCCATGAACAGCTCCACATAGCGGCCCATCATCATCATTTTGCTCTGGAAGTAGTGGCCGATGTCCCACAGGAAGTGGTGAGAGAAGTAGGCGGCTTTGCCGCAGTCGTGGAGCGTCTTGACAATGTCGGGGATCACCTGGGCATTTTCGGGGGCAATGGTGGTGTAGATATTGCCGATCAGAGCGTCCCTGTAGGCGCTGATGGCAGTTTCTTGGTTGTTGTGGAGCATAGTATAGAACTGGCGGGAATAGTCGGTCCGCATGGTAAAATCCCGTTCCATCCAGGACTGAAACTCCTTGAAATTGTCCATGCCCAGAAACCGACAAAAGCGGGAGATGGATGCGTTGGAAGTATAACACAGGTCTGCGATCTGGCTGAGGGCCAGCCCCTTCAGCTGGGAGTAATTCCGCAGCAGTGCCACTGCTATGTCGTAGTTTGCGTCCCGTTCCGGCGCCGAGCTCACATAGCTGAGCAGACGGTCCAACAGGGAGCCCATCATTTTCACATTATTCATCCCTACAGCCCTCCCTGCACCATTTGTTCTAATCAGATTTATTGTAACACACCCGTCAGTATTCTGTCAAACTCAAACTTTCCCGGGATGCAGGCCGTCAAATCCAGCATGACCACCGGTCGACAAAATCCAGATTCAGCTTTACAGTATCCGTCAAGCAAAGGCTGATGAAGGCAGACCACAAGTTCTACAAGGCCCACGGCATCTATGATTTCCCCCAGAAGCAGAAAAAGCGGATTCTCCAGATGAAGCTGGTGGGGGCCATCTTGACTGTCTCCCTTCTCTCCAGAAAAAGATGAAGGGACAAATAAACCAGTACATCATCGGGTCCCATGAAAAAGTGATCCAAGAAGCGAGGCAATCACTATCGCTGCCTCAGAGGCATTATAAAAACACCTCGTTCAAGCAAACAGCCTGCCGGTCCAATATGACTGGCAGGCTGTAATTTTGCTTTGCCCGAAAACTCAGGCCTTGTAATAAGTTTGCCCGGGGCTGCCCGGGCGATCCAGGATCGTCATCTTCAGTTTGCCTGTTTCCACCAGCGGCAGTACATACTGGCGGATAGCATAGGAGGCCATCTTAATTCCCAAAAAGGCAGCAATTTCCTGCCGGGTGCGCGGAACTGTACAATAGGAAAGCAAGTCCGTCTGTGCCCCATCACAACTCGGTTCTGCCGGCTCCATGGAATGACGGAGAGTCACCACAAATTCTCCGCGACGGTTTTCAAACAGCGGCTCAGGCAAGCTATAGGCCGCCATTTCCCGCCGTATGGTGGGAATACCAGAATAGCGATTTTCAGCGTCGGTCAGGGTATCCGCCATCACAGCCAAAGCCGGATTCCGCAGATCAGGCCGGGAATGTCCCAGCTCTTCCACGGTGGTTCGTCCATACAAGCCACCTGGGCTGTGGACAGGCTGGCCCGCTGGATGGGGCGCTCATCGTCATGCAGATGCTTGCGGAAGGCTTCATAGCTGTACAATTCATAATCGGTCATCGGCAAGTCTGCATCGCCTACCCGGATATAGGAGCCTTTCATCCGGCCAGCACCTTTATAATAGCAGGGGCGCTCGGATAGATCGATGGCAGGTATTTCTGCTGAACAGACCGGCAGCCCATCCACTTCTGCAAAAGAAAAAGCAAATATCAACCCGTAGCCATGCTCAAGTCTCTTAGAGGATGAACTTTTGGCCTGGCTTGAAAAGTCTAAGGAGGACGAAGTCAAATCCCGATGGCCGCTATCGCTGCTCACCCTCAGGACAAGCCCCATATCGGGCTGGTCGAAAACACTGAATCCAATTTTTATCTTGACGAACTGGTAGACTCCATACTTGAGGGGACTCGATCATTTCCATTCAGTTGAGCAGCGTAACCAGGAAGATGTCAGAATCCGAGTAAAACACCGGATTTTGGGCGACTTCAGCGTAAGAGTTGAGAATCCGGTCGATGCCGCTGCCTCGCTGCTCCATGAAATTCAACTGTAAAAACACATCCGAAATAATTTGGTTTCGGCGCATGATGAGCAGCTTGCCGCAAAAAAACAGCGCACTGAACGTGTGACCAAGCGCATTCTGACCGAGGAAGAAATGTCGGCTCTGTCCGATAAGCTGATGAAAGTCACGAAAGGCATGACCATCACAGTGCGGTATTTCAAAGAGGATACCGCCCACCCGGAGGTTCCGGCGGTGGGCAACTACATCACCCTGACCGGAAGGGTAGACCGCATCGACCCGGTGTTCCGCACCTTGCAGGTGGGCGACACCGTGGTGCCCTTTGAAGATCTGGTAGAGGTCAGTGGAGAAGGTATCATGGAGATTGACCAATATCTTGGCATTACAGAGGATCGAGCGCAAAAAGACCACCAGTCGAAAAAACGGCTGGTGGTCTTGCTTATTTGTGATGAATCATCGGAAGCTGCTTGACCTTATTTCCGACTTTTTTGCGTTCCAGTGAGAACACCATGTCTGGAGTGCGCTCAAAGAATCCTATATCACGCCGCCAGCTTGTGCCGCATTTGCAGTGGAACAGGCCAATGAACTGCTGCTTCATTTTGCGACCACAGTTCGGACAAACTCGTTTGCTGGCTCCCATAATAGTTTACTGGAGCTTGGCGATAATGTCATCGGCAGACATACCGCTGGCAAGCAGCTTTTTCAATACAGATTCTGCTTCAGCTTTCTTAGATTCTTCAGCGGCCTTTTTTTCGGCAGCAATCTTTTTTGCCTCTGCCTTAGAAAGTTCCTTTGCTGCAACCTTCAAAGCAGATTTTTTACTTTTCAACTGCTCTTTCAGTACGCTGATGTTGTCAGACAGCGCAGCGATCTCGGCTTCAATTTGTTCCTTGGCTGCGGTCTTTTCAGCAACAATAGCCGGATAGTCAATATTTGCTTTCTTGGTACGCACTGCATTCTTGCTTCCTTTTGGTCTAGCCATAATAGTCCCTCCATCTAGTATTGGAATTTAGCTAATATAAGTATATTCTTCCTGCCTCGAAATGGCAATACTTTCTTAGACAACAAGAGCAGAGCTTTTGCGAGGCCCCGCTCTTATTGCTGCCGTTAAGCAGAAAATGAAGGAGATCTATCTTTCAAAACCGCCTGCGGACTGCTGCAGCGATGGGGAGCCACAACAAACCCATCAGACAGGCTTTGGAAGAAGCAAATAGGGATGTGAGAAATGCACTGTCAAAGGTTGATGCCGATTCCAAGGATCACGAATAGGATCGCCAGACAGATGCAGTTTAACATTTATCTGGAGATGGCTGCGCGGATGGGGGTATCGTGGTCTGCTATCAGGATCAGACTACAGCAGATGCAGGTCATAAAAGGCAAACCCATCCACTGCCATCCATTGGACATCATCCGATTTGGAGAATAAACATGATTCAGTCAAATAATCGTTCTTTTAAAAATAAACCGCTGAGCAATATACAGCAGGCACAATTCAGCATCGGCTGGAGGTTTTGCCCCGTTTGCGGACACGAGCTCTACCAAATGCCACACGAATGTGGCACGATTTATAAAATCGGGCGAAAGATTCTGATTCGGAAAAGCATCTTTGAAGAACATTTGCACGAACAGCGAAAATTTTAACGTTCATCCATAAAACACGATGCCCACCGGTTTATGGTTTTCATAAGCCGATGGGCATTGTTCGGGTTATGCATCCGTCACTTGCAGCACACAGGCGCAATAGCCGGGTTCGGGCTGATAGCAATGGATGGTAAGGTACTTATCTATTTCCGGGCTGTAATCGTGGAGGATGCGTTTTGTGCCGTTGAGTGCAACATCCGCATAAGCCACCAGCCACTTTTTGTCGCCGTTGCGGAACACCTCGTAAAACGAGCGGTTCAGCATTTCTTCAACAGGTACACCTTCCATCACTGCCATTTCCGCATTGCAGTACCGGAAGATGAAATCCACACCATGTCCCTCCGCATTGAAAACAAGCTCGATGATGCAGTAGGCCAGCGGCATATCGTCCAGCAGGCTGCATTTTTCCAGCATACTCAGGGGCTGGGGCTTTGTGCCTGCCAGCCCTATTTCTGTGCGCAGACGGCGATGACTGCTCAAGCCGCGCTTGCGTCCTTGAAAAGTGCGGCCATCCGACATGGTATAAACACCGTCCTTACTAATATCTACAATGTGGCTGCGGCATACGACAATTCCCTTGCTGATGCTCAAAAACTCGCTTTCCGGCAAAGCGGACAGAATACTATGTACCGGTATGAACAGTGCAAATTCCTCACCGTCCGTGCGCTGAATGACTGTTTTGCGGTCTTTGCGGTAAATGTACAGGATGTTCTCTGCACAAAGGTCATGCTTTTGAAAGTATGTGTTCAGATCGGTCATAGAGGCGCTCCTTTTTCAGTTGATTTGTCCAGTATACCACACTATGGCAGGAGGCGCAAGAAGTTCGTTAAAATTTGTTTCATCATGATGTTTATTCAACCTGTTGTGCAAGCTCTTCTAAAAAGTCGTTTTTACGTTGTTCATCTTCGATATATTATTGACTTTCAAATGCTGTTCATGCATGATACGGAGGAAGGTCATTACACCGGCGGCATCGTCGCTTTTGGCTATTTTGAAACAGTTTATCAAAGAAGTGCGTGTCGGACGTGACTATAATATCGAGATCGTTCTCAATGTACCGCTGGACGAATTTGAGGAGTTCAAGCGTCACGCAGTATCGGCTGGACGGGGCAAAAATCAGAAAAATAAGTTGCAAAATCCTCAAAAAGTTGGGCGTTGTACATCAAATGCCGGAATCGTCGTTTTAGACAAAACAGCAGGCGAAACCATAAGCATTGTGCCTGAAAATGCTGCGCACGCGATTTTGCGCTGTTAAGACGAATGATGCACGATTTTGTGAAGAATAGCAAAAAGAAACGCCGTATCGTATTAAACGATACGGCGTTTTATGGACTCAAAGGGAGTCGAACCCTCGACCTTTCGGATGCGAACCGAACGCTCTCCCATGCGGACCTTAAAGAAGCCCCCAAAGGACAAAACATTTCTTTGAGAAAACG
>ENA-ORCM01003228-ORCM01003228.1-human-gut-metagenome-genome-assembly--contig:-NODE-3228-length-10838-cov-5.279900_pt1 | contig 10838 bp, 11 predicted proteins | sample MGYA00242906_ERZ507928 | MGnify/ENA primary metagenome ERZ507928 (study PRJEB26167, sample SAMN06115497) | human gut metagenome | host: Homo sapiens | place: China:Shanxi | collected 2015-05-07...
GGTTGCAAGAGTGAAGGCACAGTTACGCCGTTATGAGCGCTATGGAGCAAGGACGGACCAGCCGGCAGAGAATATGTCTTTTGACGGTAATATAATAGAAAATACATCTGCAAATGGTTCATATGATGCGGCAGATGGAACGTATGCATCAAATCATGCAGGAACGGAATCGGATGATACTATTATATGCCGTGGAATTTTGTTAAAGAAATGTGCACATGAATGCTATCTGGATGGAGATGAGATTTCACTTACACCGACAGAATTTACGATTTTGCAGGCGTTGTGTGAAGCAAAAGGCAGGGTACTCAGTGCGGAAGAGCTGTTTCATATTATCTGGAAAGACGAATATTATAGCAAAAGCAACAATACCATAACCGTTCACATCCGGCATCTGCGGGAGAAACTTAAGGATACCGGTGAACGTCCAAAATACATTAAGACAATATGGGGAGTGGGATATAAGATTGAAAGATGACAATAATAAGAAAAAACTGGATTTTGCACCGGTAAGACGAAAAATATTTTCCCGGATTGTATTACTGATGGCAGGAGCTTTCTTTGGCATCTGGTTTCTCTACCAGTATGTGCTGCAGGGCAGATTTGCGGATGGAATTGTAAGGTTTCTTTATGATTTTACCAGCATGACTTATGAAGATGCGAGAGATTTCTATTGGCATAATATCGGAAATCACTTCGAACTGATTTTCTTTGGGGCAATTGCACTGGTATTCTGTCTGATGTTTTATTTCTTTTTAAATTCATTTACAAAATATTTTCAGGAAATTGATAATGGAATCAATGCATTGGTGCATCATGATGGCAGACAGATCCGCATGTCGAAGGAAATGGCTGCCATGGAAGAAAAGTTAAACAGCGTGAATGCAACTTTAAACCGGCAGCTTTATGATATTCAGATGGCAGAGAAGAAGAAGGATGAGTTGGTATTGTATCTTGCCCACGATATCCGGACGCCGCTTACCTCTGTGATTGGGTATCTGAAATTATTAGAGGAGATGCCGGATATTTCAAAAGAGCAGCAGGATAAATTTATCCATGTCACCCTGGACAAAGCACTGAGACTGGAAGTTCTGGTGAATGAATTTTTTGACATCACCCGTTTTAACCGGCAGGATATTGAACTGGCAACGACAGAGATAGATCTTTATTATATGCTGATGCAGCTGTCGGATGAAGTGTACCCGCTTCTTGCACCGGAACATAAGAAAGTGGAAATACAGGCTGATGAAAACTGCAAAGTATATGGGGATGCAGATAAGCTGGCGCGGATTTTTAATAACATATTAAAAAATGCCATTGCCTACAGCAATCCGGACAGTACCATTGTCATTTCCGCATGGGAGGAGCCACCGGGAACCGTTATCCTGTTCAGTAATCAGGGGCAGACAATATCACCGGAAGAACAGCAGCGTATTTTTGACAAATTCTATCGGCGGGATGAAGCGAGACAGACCAACAGCGGAGGAGCGGGTCTGGGACTTGCCATCGCAAAAGAACTGGTGGATCTGCATGGAGGAACCATCCGTGTAATGAGTGAAAACGGCCGGACAACATTTAAGGTCTGCCTGCCGAGACGAAAAATGCCGACAGCTTAGAAACGCCGGTTGTATTTTTAGGTGTATTATTTTATAATATTCGTTATGAGTAAAGAAGAAAAAAAGCTAAGACAACAAAATAAAGAGAAGATAAAGCAGGAGAAAGCTTTCGCTAAAGCAGAAAGCAAACAGGAGAAAGCCGCTGCCAAAGCAGAAAGCAAACAGGAAAAGCAGGCTGTCAAAGAGCAGAGCCGGCACGAAAAAGCCGCTTCAAAGGAATTGGAAAAGCAGGAGAAGCAGCAGCGGAAAGCAGAAGATAATAAGCGCCGTCATACCGATATCAAATGGGACCGGCTGGATAATACGGCACATCTTTTTCCGGTCATTGCAGGAGAATCAATGAGCAATGTGTACCGGATTGCAGTTACCTTAAAGGAAGAGGTGCAGCCGGAGTATCTGCAGCAGGCACTGGATATCGTACTTCCAAAATTTCCGGGCTTTAACTTAAGACTGCGTCAGGGGATTTTCTGGTATTATTTTGAAGAAAATGGCAAAAGTGCTCCAAGAGTACAGGAAGAAAGACATTTTCCATGCCGTTTTATCAGACAGAATAAGAACCACAGCTATCTTTTCCGGGTAACTTATTATAAATGCCGGATTAACCTTGAGGTTTTTCATGTACTGACAGATGGCATGGGCGGAATCAATTTCTTAAAGGAGCTGACCTATCAGTATTTAAGACTGGTGCATCCAAAGCTTAAGGAGAAACTGGGAGATAAGTTAAGCAGCGACACATCCATGAATCGTGAGGACAGCTTCCTTAAAAATTACAAGCACAGCTATGCCAAGGGATATAAGACAAAGAAAGCATATCTTATCAAAGGGGAAAAATTACGAACCGATGAATTTGGAGTGATTCATGGATTTGTAAAGATTCCGGCATTGAAAGGGGTATGTCATAAATATGGTGTCAGCATCAATGAGTATCTGGTTGCGGCATTTGCTTACAGCGTATATCGGGAATATCTGCATGGTATGCCGGACAAACGTCCGATTCGTGTAGCGGTTCCGGTGAATTTAAGACCATATTTTAATTCCATTACCACCAAGAACTTTTTTACGGTAGTATCTGCAGAGTTTGAACCGGTGGAGGATTCCTATACGTTTGAAGAAGTATTGAAGATTACTACAGAGAGTCTTCATCAACAGATTAATAAAGAGCATTTAGAGGAACTGTTTTCCTATAATGTTTCCAATGAAAAATTATTGGTTGCAAGAGCAGTACCGCTGTTTTTGAAAAATATTGCCATGCGTTATGTGTATACATCGGCAGCACTGGCAAATACATCCACTGTAACCAACATTGGAAATGTGAAAGTGGAAGAGGATTACCAGCCATATATCAAGATGTTTTATGCATTCCTTGCCATGTCAAAGGGACAGAATATCAAAGGAACGATTTGTTCCTATCAGGATACGCTGGCATTTACCTTTAGTTCTGTTTTAAAAGATACATCCCTGCAGCGTGGATTTTTCCGAAAACTGTCAGAGGATGGTCTGAATGTGGAAATAGAAAGTAATGGTGTGTATTATGAGTAAATGTAAGAACTGTAATGTGGAAATCTTAGACGACAGCCAGATTTGTCCGCTGTGCCACAGTGTATTAGAAGAGGGAAAAGAGGGCTGCAATTCCTATCCGGATGCATGGATTCCCACCAGAAGATTAAAATGTGTGACAAATATTATATTCTTTCTGGTGTTATTAGGCAGTGTGGCAGCAGGCTATCTTAATTATATCTGGTATCAGGGAAAACTCTGGAGCCTGATTGCAATCGCAGGTCTTTGGTATCTGTTCCTGATTTTCCGGCTGGATATTTTAAGCAATAGTGGATACCGGACGAAAATCATAGCAACTACATTATCCGGAATTTTATATGTGATTCTGATTGACTGGATAGTGGGATTCCATGGCTGGTCGGTTAATTATGTGCTTCCAGCAGGCATTATGCTGTTAGATGCAGGTATTGTTCTGCTCATGATTATCAATTCCAGAAACTGGCAGAGTTATCTGATGTTCCAGTTATTTGGAATTGTATGCAGCCTGATACCGCTGCTTTTGATAGCACTTCACATCGTGACCCATCCGGGCTTAAGTGAACTGGCATTTGGAATATCGGTATTTTTATTCCTCGGAACGCTGATTATCGGTGACCGCAGAGCCAGACTAGAGTTAAAGAGAAGATTTCATGTAAGGTGATTATGGAAGAAAGTAAGACGAGTGTACAGGGCAGAGTCATCCGTGACCTAATTGCCCGTTTTGCAAGTGATAACTTGATAGGAAGAAAATTAAAGACCGGAGAGCTTCGTAAGAAAATGGTGGAACCGGCGTGGAAATGCCCGGACTGTTTTCTGATGCAGAAAATTAAGATGCCACAGTTTGAAATGGAGCTTTTAACCTCCATGCAGAATCCAAGGGAAGATAAAGTAGTTCTGCAGCTGCATGGTGGCGGGTATATTGGAAAAATGCGAAATGCCTACCGTACCTTTGCCGGACTTTACAGTGAGGTGGGAAAAGGAATCAGTGTGCTGACCATCGATTACCGCGTGGCACCAGAGCATCCTTTCCCGGCAGCATTGGAAGATACGGTGGAAGCCTATGAATGGCTGCTAAGCTGTGGATTTAAGCCGGAACAGATTATTGTGGCAGGTGATTCTGCCGGAGGTGGACTGGCATTGGCACTTTGCATGTACTTAAAGGATCATGGGAAAGCACTTCCCTGCGGACTGATTGCCATGTCTCCCTGGACAGATCTGACTGCCAGCGGTGAATCCTATGATACGAATTATGAGCGGGACCCGTTATTTGGAAATACAAGGGACAGTCTCATTTATAATAAGGATTATGTGGGAGACGCAGACGAAACGAATCCTTATATTTCACCGTTGTTTGGTGACTTCATAGGATTTCCACCAATGCTGATTCAGGTTGGTTCTTATGAGATGCTTTTAAGTGATTCCACATCCGTAGCAGAGAAGGCAAAGAAGCAGGGCGTAAAAGTCCGCTTAAGCATTTACGAAGGAATGTTTCATGTGTTCCAGATGGCAATGCTTATGATGCCGGAATCCAAGCGGGCATGGGCTGAAGTCGGCAAATTCATTGAGATGATTTCGGAATAAAAATCCGCTGTATCGGAAAAGACTGATTAAAATGTCTTAACCGGGACAGCGGATTTTGAATATGCGGGTAACTAACGTTTGTTAGTCAGGTGTGACACGTTCATATAATTTGGCAGTCCATTTTCGTAGGAAATGGAAGTCTCGCCCTGAATCAGTGGGAGAAGATATTCAACCATTTCTTCAGTAACATCATTTCCGCGCTCGTTAATCCATGCTCTCGGAACGGATTTTGCTTCATTCGCAATGTTCTTGATTTCTGCATAACCATATTCGATGGTATATGGTGCATTGGAAGTACGGTTCATGGTTACCATGGAAGCGGTAATGCCCTGTTTTGCAAACGCAACAGCATGTTCACCGGAAGCAACTGCTTCATTTAAATCGGTGGCAGAAGAAAGGTGGGCAGCGCAACGTTGTAATACATTTACTTCTACAGAACGGACTTTTACGTTGATATTGTCTTTGATCAGATATTCCAATGCTTTACCGGCACCGCTTAACTGGCTGTGACCGAAGGTATCTTCCATGCTTTCTCCAGCACAGATATAATTGCCTTCTGCATCATGAATTCCTTCAGATACCGCAATGATAATATTGTTGTGTTCCTCTAAGAGCGCACGCACATCTGTTAAGAACTCCTCCTTGTCAAAATTGCATTCCGGAAGATAAATAAGATGCGGTGCATCGCTGTATTCATTTCTGGCAAGGGCGGAAGCGGCGGTCAGCCAGCCGGCATCGCGTCCCATAATTTCTACGATTGTTACACTCTTTACGGCATAGATAAATGTATCATGTGCAATTTCAAGTAAAGAAGATGCAATATATTTGGCGGCGGAACCAAATCCCGGAGTGTGGTCTGTTACCATCAGGTCATTATCGATGGTCTTTGGAATACCAATAATGCGGACATTGCTTCCGATTCGCTCGGCATATTCGGAAAGCTTTAATACGGTATCCATGGAATCATTTCCGCCGATATAGAAGAATGCACCGATATTCAGCTTTTCAAACTGCTTGAAAATATAGTTATAAGAAGAATCATCATCCATAAAATCCGGCAGCTTAAAACGGCAGGAACCAAGGTACATTGCCGGTGTGTGAATCAGACGCTCTAATGCATTTTCGTCCGCTTCCATAATTTCGGAAAGGTTAAGATAATGTTCATTTAAAATACCTAAGATTCCATTTACGGAACCGTAAACAGTGCCATAGCAGCCGGCAGCACCTTTAATGACACCGGCAAGGCTTGCATTTATTGCAACAGTTGGTCCGCCGGACTGGGCAACCATGCAGTTTTGAATCGATGTATTCATAGTCAGACTCCTTTGTGATTTCAAAGATTTGTGTTAGGATATATAAAAAAGTTATAGTTATTATAAGAAAATATCCTACAAGAATAACTATATATGATAGAATCGGAAAAGGCAAGACTAATCCGGCGGGAGTGGGAAGAACCGCAAGAAAAAATAAAGGAAAGGCAAAAGAGATGGAAAATTGTATGCTCTGCCCAAGAGAATGTGGCGTAAATCGTAAAAAAGGTGAAATGGGAGTCTGCGGTCAGACAGCAGTTATAAAGGCTGCAAGAGCAGCACTTCATATGTGGGAAGAACCGTGTATTTCCGGGCAGAATGGCTCCGGAACGGTATTTTTCAGCGGCTGTAATTTAGGCTGTATCTTCTGCCAGAATCACAATATTGCCACAGGAAAAGCTGGAATTGAAATAAGTATAGAGCGGCTGGCAGAAATTTTCCTGGAATTGCAGGAAAAGGGTGCAAATAATATCAATCTGGTAACGGCAGGACATTTTGTACCACAGGTGGTTGAAGCACTGAAGCTGGCAAAGCAGCAGGGACTTTATCTTCCGGTTGTTTATAATACCAGCTCCTATGAAAAGGTGGAAACACTTCGCCTGTTAGAGGGTTATGTGGATATTTATCTTCCTGATTTAAAATATGTTGACAGCGCAATCAGCAGCAGGTATTCCCATGCAGCGGACTATTTTACTTGTGCCAGTGCAGCAATTGCAGAAATGGTGCGGCAGGTAGGCGAGCCGGAATTTGTTTTCGAACGGGCAGCAGGCAAAGAAGGCAGCAGCGTAGAATTTCTGGCAGATGAGAAAAAGAAAATTTCGGAACAGCAGAATAATATGATATTTGACGCAGCAGAATATCAGGAGCGCAGCGAAGCCGGGGAGCCTCTTCTGATGAGAAAAGGCGTCATTGTGCGCCATCTTGTTATGCCGGACTGTGTGGAAGATTCCAAGCGTGTGATATCTTATCTTTTTAAGACCTATGGCGGTCAGATTTTTATCAGCATTATGAATCAGTATACGCCGCTGCCACAGTGCAGGGAGTATCCGGAATTAAGCCGCCGGGTAACGGAAGCGGAATATGATGCGGTGGTGGATTATGCGATTGAACTTGGTATTGAGAATGGTTTTATCCAAGAAGGGGATGTGGCAGAGGAGAGTTTTATCCCGGAGTTTGATGGAGAAGGGATTGTACGGAAAGATGAAGATAGATAATTAAAAACGAACTTATTGAACATATGTTCTTCACATGGTATAATATTAATGTATAATTGAAAAAGAAAGCAGGATGTGTTTTCCGATTATTAGATGCCCTCTAGTTGGTAAAGGAGGGTGATGCCCTATGAACACAATAGAAGTTCTTACTTTGTTGCTAGTAATATTCGCGGCGCTATCTTACATAGATAATCATAATAATAAAAAGAAATAGCATCCCACTCGTCCAAAAGTAGATGCTATTTCAAAAATAGTTTTCACTGAGGGCAAATCGGAGCATATCCGATTACCTTTCTAAGTAAATTATACACTAGGGTACTTGGCTTTTCAAGTACCCTTTTTTACTTTACAGGAAATTGCTTTCCTGTAAAGTAAAAAACGCTCCGCGAGGATGCGCACTGCGGCGTATAAGGTAGATGCCGCAAGCGACCGCCGCAGGCGCGAGAATGTGCCAAGGCACATTCTTTATTCTCGGGCAGATTCTCCCTAAATGATAAAAAATCTTGACATCTTCCGCAAAAGTTCTATAATACATTTTCGGTAATGCGAGGATATAGAAAGATGAATAAAGAAAGAGACTATTTTTTTGATAATTTAAAAGCGGTATTGATATTCTTGGTTGTGCTGGGACATTTCCTGCTCCCTATCCGTGGAGACAATCCATTGGTGGTGGTGAAACGGCTCATCTATGTATTTCATATGCCGCTTTTTGTATTTATCTCCGGCTATTTTGCCAAGAAAATTTATAAAAATGGACAGTATAATTTTAAGAAAATATTGTATCTGCTGAAAGCATATGTTGTGTTTGTTGTGGCAATTCAGATAGTATATGCCATTGCGGGATTTGAAAAATTTACGGAGATAGATTTCCTTTCCCAGAGTGGTGCACCGTGGTATTTATTTGCAATGATTGTATGGTATCTGACGATACCACTTGTCCGTAAATGTAAAGCGGTGCCGGTTCTTTTGCTTACGGTAGCGCTGGCATTAACAGCCGGTTATTTTAAAAATGTGGGGGACTTTTTATGTCTGTCACGAATTCTGGTATTTGGACCGTTTTTCTATCTGGGCTATTTTCTGGAGCAGAAGACACTGGAAAAAGCATTGCAGCCAAAATTCCAGAGACTGGTTGTTCCCTGTGCAGAAGCAATCTGTATCTTTATTCTGGCATATGGAGCAAGGTTGAAAGATTCCCTGGGAATGGTATATGAAAATATATCCTATTATGAACTGGAAGAAGTGTGGAAAGGACCGATGGTCCGCCTTTCCCTGATGATTGCAGCATTTCTTATTTCCTGGGCAATTATGTTTTGCATTCCGAGAGGAAAGACAAGGTTGTCAGTAATCGGACAGAATACCATGCCGGTATATATGCTGCACCGGATTTTACGGGATATTCTGATGTTTGCCGGAATCTATGATTATCTGGGTGACTGGGGCTGGATAGCATTTTTTATCCTGTTAGGATTAAGTGCTGGAATCGTATATGTGTTAAATAATTCACATGTTGTCAATCAGGTCAACCGGATACTGGCATTACATACGCCGCAGTTGATCAGAAACTTAAAAAGGCAACGGGCACGTTAGTCTGGATGGAAGAACTTGATACCATTGGAATGATAAAGAGAGGTGGTCGTATGTCAGAAAATAGAAAAATTCGTGTTTTTTATCAGTTTAACGGATATGTTCAGGGTGTGGGATTCCGCTATCGCATGTCGCATCTGGCGGGGCATTTTGGTGTGACTGGCTGGGTACGGAATGAATATGATGGCTCGGTACAGGCAGAATTGCAGGGACTGCAGGAAGAAATTGATATGATAATTCAAAGACTCTGCCAGGACCGTTACATCGAAATCCGCAGCATGGACAGAAAAGAACTTCCACTGGATGAGACGGAACGGGGCTCTTGAGCTGCATCGGTAGCATAGCGCATGTATTACTCGGTTTCTACGTAGGAAAGGTAATACAGGATTGTAAAAAGAACAATGAGTTGATTATCCGTAATATCTTCATTTTCGGTACGATTATTCTTTTTGCCGGTTTCTTGCTAAGCTATGGTTGCCCTATCAATAAAAAGATATGGAGTAGTACGTTCGTATTGGTTACTTGCGGATTCGCCTCCTTATTCCTCGCTTTATTAATCTGGATCATCGATATAAACGGGAAGAAGAAATGGACGTTATTCTTTGAGTCGTTCGGTATCAACCCGTTGTATCTGTATGTACAAGGGGATATATTGGCCGTATTGCTGGGAATGAGCGGTATCTCCGCCTTTATGTATATGGATCTATTCAGGCCGATATTCGGCGATTTCGGAGGCTCATTAGCATGGGCTATCTTCTTCGTGGTACTAAACTGGATACCGGGATATTTCTTGTATAAGAAGAAGATTTATATCAAGTTGTAAAAAGAAATGATCTATGCTCTGTATATAGAACAAAAAATCACTATATTTGCTCTATATACAAAGCATAAATACAAAAATCAAATTAATAATTTAACTATGGAAAATGAACTTCAAGTTATTGGAACGAAAGAAGTAGAGGAACGTATTATTGAGTTAAGAGGACAAAAAATACTACTAGATAGAGATGTAGCAGAATTATATAAAACAGAAACATTAATTTATTATATAGAAAACTTTATAATAATGAATATGCCTGCAATAGGAAGAGGATTGTTTAAAATTAGAAGAGGATTTAAAAAATTAAAAAGATAGGCGAAAAGGAGTTATACAATATGAGTGAAACAGTTTTAAAAATAGAAGGGCTTTCAAAAGATTACAAAATGTTTGCAAGGAAAAAAGATAGGATAATAGAAACATTATTTCCAGGAGTTGAAAGACATGGAGTATTTGAAGCAATGCATGATTTTAATTTAGAAGTAAAAAAAGGTGAAGTACTTGGTGTCTTAGGAAAAAATGGTGCAGGAAAATCAACATTATTAAAAATGATAACAGGTGTTGTAACACCAACAAAAGGAACAATAGAAGCTAAAGGAAAAATAAGTTCACTTTTAGAGTTAGGAACAGCATTTAATCAAGAATTAACTGGATATGAGAATATATATCAACATGGACAAGTTATGGGATTAACAAATGAAGAAATAAAAGCTAGAGAACAGGAAATAATAGACTTTGCAGATATAGGGGATCACTTATATCAACCAGTAAAAACATATTCATCAGGAATGTTTCCAGATATATTAATTGTAGATGAAGTATTATCTGTTGGAGATATGTCATTCCAATTAAAATGTTTCAAAAAATTTGAACAATTTAAAGAAAGTGGAAAAACAATTTTATTTGTAACACATAGTATAACTGATATTTTAAGAAACTGTACAAGAACAATTATAATTGATGCAGGCAGAAAAATATTTGATGGAGATGTAAAAGAAGGAGTAGAAAAATATAAGAAAATTATAGTTGGACTAGATGATAAAACAAGTAAAGAAGGAATACTTACAGATAAACAAATATTAGAAAAAAATCCTAATTATCAAGCATTAAAAGAGAAAAATGGAGAAACATGGAAATCACACTTTAATGAAAATCCAAATTTAATTACATATGGAGATGG
>ENA-ORCM01003231-ORCM01003231.1-human-gut-metagenome-genome-assembly--contig:-NODE-3231-length-10827-cov-4.110884_pt1 | contig 10827 bp, 8 predicted proteins | sample MGYA00242906_ERZ507928 | MGnify/ENA primary metagenome ERZ507928 (study PRJEB26167, sample SAMN06115497) | human gut metagenome | host: Homo sapiens | place: China:Shanxi | collected 2015-05-07...
CTTCGTTCACGATACGAACCTGTTCTGCATACTGTTTGTTGGAGTTGGAGTGGTTTGCATCCACAACAACAGCCGGGTTTTTGAGATTTCTCTCTTTATAGAGACGGTCTACCAGGTTCAGGTCTTCATAGTGGTAGTTCGGGATGCAGTTGCCGTGTTTGTTTACAGCTCCACGTAAAATGGTATGTGCCAGTTCGTTTCCGGTTGTCTTCACTTCCCAGGAACGGTAAATAAAGCTGTGGCTGCACTGTGCTGCAACAACAGAGTTGAGCATAACGCTTAAGTCGCCGCTGGTCGGGTTCTTCATACCGGCCGGTACGTCCATGCCGCTGACTACCAGACGATGCTGCTGGTCTTCTACAGAACGTGCTCCAATCGCTACATAAGAAAGCAGATCGGATAAGTATCTGTAGTTTTCCGGGTACAGCATTTCATCTGCTGCGGTAAGACCGGTCTGCTCGATTGCATGAATATGCATTTTACGAATTGCCAGAAGTCCTGCCAGCAGGTCCGGTTTTTTCTCCGGGTCCGGCTGATGCATCATTCCTTTATATCCTTCACCTGTTGTACGCGGTTTGTTTGTATAAATACGCGGGATCAGGATCAGCTTGTCGCCGACTTTTTCATTTACTTTTGCCAGGCGGCCTGCATAATCCAGAACTGCCTCTTCATTATCTGCAGAACAAGGTCCGATGATCACCAGGAATTTATCGGATTCTCCGGTAAACACCTTGCGGATCTCCTCATCTCTTGCTTTTTTGATTGCTGCCAGTTCTTCTGACAGAGGATATTTTTCTCTGATCTCCTGCGGAGTCGGTAATTTTTTGATAAATTCGAAACTCATGTCATTCTCCTCATCTGTTTCATTCTAAATTCAGCTTTCGTGCCTGCTTTTTAAAAGCAGGAATTCTATTTTCCTCTGATACCGAAAGCAGACTTTTCCACGAAACGATATCCACGAAAACAATTCCAGTCTATTATATCACAACTTGTATAAATATCCACCCTGTTTTATTCGCTAAAAATTATGGAATTATGATCTTATTCTTTAAAAATATTTCGTTTTGTGATGAAATAAGCGAAATTGTGTCTATAAATTGTAGGCGAAAGGTCATCGTTCCACCCTGTGCCTGAGCTGTTTTTTCTGCCGCAAGCTCCCCTGCCAGACCGACAAATGCACAGCACGCCGCCACACTTTCCAGCGAATTTTCGATTGAAAGAAAGGCTCCTAAAAGTGCCGAGGACATACACCCGCTGCCTGTGATCCTTGCCATCAGCGGATCGCCGTTCTTACAGTACCACAGACGTTCGCCGTCCGTCAGAATGTCCGTCTCTCCGGATGCCCACAGAAACAGTCTGTTCTGTCTGGCAAATTCCTGCATTGCCTGTGTATCGATCTGCTGCTGCATGGCATCCACCCCGACAACCGTTCCGTCATTTTTGATCAGTGCCGCAATCTCCGAATAATTCCCTCGGATGCAGTCCGCCCCGGCTTTTTTTATCAGCTCAATACATTTTGTCCTGCGGTAAGTGGAGCCGGATACACCGACCGGATCAATCACGATCGGATGCCCCAGCCTTGTTGCCATAAGTGCCGCACTTTTCATCGCTTCATAATCCGCAATCGCCCCGAAATTGCAGACCAGTGCATCACACCCAGCGGAAATCTCAGCAGCCTCCTGCGGATGATGTGCCATGGTCGGGGACGCACCGGATGCCAGCAGAATGTTGGCACAGTCATTGACGGTCACCGCATTGGTGATGCACTGCACCAGCGGACGCCTGTTTTGTATTTCCTGATGCAGCGAAGCAATCTTTTCTGCAAAAATTCCGGTATTTTTCTGATCTGAAACCTCCATCCGCATCTACACTTCTCCGTTCTGCAGCTTAGCAAGCACACCCATTTTCGCCATCGAAACGGTGATCACAGCTGCCAGGACCGTACCGCCGCAGGTACTGACAAGGAACGGCACAACAAATGTAAACAGTGCTGCACTTTGATTTCCCATGATCAGAGATGCCACCGGATAAGAAAGCATGCCGCCGATGATGCCCGTTCCAAACACTTCTCCGATGTAGGCAAACGGCAGTTTTTTCCCATAGCGATACAGAAGTCCGCCAAGCAGTGCCCCGCACATGCTTCCAGGGAATGCCAGCGGGCTTCCAAGCCCGGTCAGATTGCGGATCAGTGCCGCTAAAAATGCCTGTCCAAGTCCCCACCACGGTCCGACTGTCACTGCACACAGAACGTTGACCAGATGCTGCACGGGTGCACATTTTGACCCGAATATAGGGAAGGAAAACATACTGCCGACCACTGCGATCGCCGTAAACAGAGCCGTCAGTGTCAGCTTTTCAACCCTGCTCCTGCTGTTGTATTTTTCGTTGTATGAATGATTATTCATCTTATTATTTTTCTTTTTTGCGTTATCCATGTTACCACTCTTCCTTTATCGCAAATCCATGATTCATCGGACCGCTGCCAGATCCAAGATCCAGCATCGCTGCCAGTGCCCCGGAAATATAGCGTTTTGCCGCCTCAACCGAAGTTTCCAGATCTCTGCCCTTCGCAAGATAGGATGCGATCGCAGAAGAAAGCGTACATCCGGTTCCGTGCGTGTTTGGATTGTCGATCCGCACTCCATGGAACCACACCGGCTTCTTATCCTTCTGCCAGAGCAGATCGCTGGCATCGTTTTTCTGATGACCGCCCTTTAAAAGAACGGAGCATCCATACCGTGTTCCGATCACTTCTGCTGCTTTTTCCATATCCTGCACTGTCTCGATCTCCATATCCGCCAGCACTTCTGCCTCCGGAATGTTCGGCGTGATCACCGTTGCCAGCGGGAACAGCTTTTCTTTTAACGTCTCGATGGCCTCCTCACTGATCAGTCTTGCTCCGCTTGTAGAAACCATGACCGGATCGACCACGATATTTTCCGCCTGATACTCCGTCAGTTTCCCGGCGATTGTCCGGATCAGAGCTGCGGAGGCAACCATACCGGTCTTTACCGCATCCGGCCGGATATCTGTAAAAATGCAGTCCAGCTGCTCTGCCAGAAACTGCGGTGTCACTTCCATAATATCTGCTACTTTTGTGGTATTCTGTGCCGTCAGTGCCGTGATCGCACTCATCGCATACACACCGTTTGCCATCATTGTCTTGATGTCCGCCTGGATACCGGCTCCGCCGCCAGAATCGCTTCCGGCGATTGTAAGTGCTGTTTTCATTTTCATATGCATTCCTCTTTCTGTTTCAGGTGAATTTGCTTTTATCTTTTATTCACAGATCCTGTCTGCTTTCTCTCGCAGATCTTCTGCCGCTTTTTTGATATCTTCACAGGCAAACAGACCACTCACCACTGCCACACCTGCCATTTTCCTGCCTTTCAGCAAAAGAATGTTGCCGCCGTCAATGCCTCCGATTGCCACCACCGGGATCTTCACGCTCTCGCAGATCTCCTGTAAAAGTGCATGATCCATCGGTTTTGCATCTTTTTTGGTGCTGGTTCCAAACACGGCTCCGCTGCCAAGATAATCTGCCCCGGCCGCTTCCGCTGCCTTTGCCTGCTCCACCGTCTTTGCCGTCACACCGATGATCTTTTCCTTTCCAAGGATGGCTCTCGCCTTTTCCACCCCCATGTCCGACTGACCGATGTGTACGCCGTCCGCCCCGACTTTTGCCGCCAGTGCCACATTGTCATTGATGATCAGATTTACGTTGTATTTATGGCAAAGCTCCAGCAGTTCTTTTGCCTCCTGCTCAAAATCCGCTTCCGAAAGTTCCTTTTCCCGCAGCTGCACCAAAGTCACGCCGCCTTTTAATGCCTTTTCCACCTGTTCATACAGGGTTTCTCCATGAAGCCAGCTGCGGTCTGTCACTGCATAGAGTCTTAAACTTTTTTTTGTAAAATTCACGCCATCGCCTCCCGATTTTTCTGCTACTCCGTTTCATTTTATACCGCAGCCCTCCCTTCTGTCCACAGAATTTTCCGCAAAAAACTTTGACCAGTACTTTTTTTTATTATATAATGATGCCAGGGTTAAAAGGTCAAAATGCCCATATTATGTAACACAGGAGTAGAACATGTCAAACGATAAAAAACCTTATTTTCCGCTTTTTGTAGATTTAAATGAGAAACAGATCGTCGTAGTCGGTGCCGGAACGATCGCCAAGAGACGCATCCGCACACTGGTTTCTTTTACCAACCATCTCACAGTCATTGCACCGGAAGTCAACCGGGAGCTTCTGGATATGGAGAAAGCCGGGATGCTCAGGATCAAAAGAAAAAACTACGAACGCGAAGATATTTATGATGCCGATTATGTGATTGCTGCCACAAACGACCATCAGATCAATTCAGACATCTACAGTGCATGCAAATGCATGGGGATCACCGTAAATGTCTGTAGTGATAAAACAAAATGTGATTTTTATTTTCCGGGCATCGTGCAGAACGGCAACGTTGTCATCGGCGTGACCGCCAGCGGCTCCGACCATAAAGAAGCCCGCAAAACCGTCGAAAAGATTCGCAGCATTTTCCCGGAAGAAGAATTAAAATAATTTCCGATATCCATTACTATCTCTAACTTTCTGTTTATGGCTCATCCAGGCATTAATCTGCCCGCGGATGTGCCTTCTTATAGGAAGCTCTGACTTTTCCTGCTGCCATCTCCATATAGATCTGCGTTGTCGAGATGTCCGAGTGGCCCAACATCTCCTGCACATCGCGAAGGTCGGCTCCGTTTTCCACCAGATGTGCCGCAAAACTGTGACGGAAGGTGTGCGGCGTAATATCTTCTTCAATCCCGGCTTTCCTTGCATACTCTTTCAGATTTTTCCAGAATCCCTGTCTGCTCATCGAATTTCCCTGACAGTTCACAAACAGATAATTTCCTTTTTTTCCGCAAAGCAGCCTGTCTCTTGCTTCTTTCAGATAAAATTTCAGTGCTTCTTTTGCTTTTCCGCCAAGCGGGATCACCCGCAAACGCTCCGTGTCACGGCAGACAACATACTCCAGGCTGAAATTGACATCTTCCATCTGCACTGCGATCAGCTCCGACACCCGCATTCCGGTTGCATATAAAAGCTCCAGCATCGCTTTGTCACGGATGCCTTTGGCTGTGTTTCGTGACGGCTGCTCCAAAAGCCGTGTCACCTGCTCCTGCGTCAGCACGCCCGGCACCCGCTTCTCGATATGCGGTGCCTTGATTGTTCTGGTCGGATCTTTCTCGATCAGCCTGCGTCCGAACGCATAGTGAAAATATGCCTTCATGGATGCCACATTTCTTGATACAGTTGAAATCGAAAATCCCTCTTTCTCCAGATAAAGGATGTAAGAATTCAAACTGATCGGCGTGACATCATCCGTCTTTTTGATGCCTTTTCCGTCGAGAAACTGAAACATTCTTTCCAGATCCCGGCAGTAAGAAGACACAGTACTTTTGGATGCATTCCGCTCATTTGTCAGATATGTAATAAAATCCGGCATTACCTGTTCCATCGTTTCCCTCCCTGTTGCATAAAATCTCTGTTTTTGTGATGTGCTTCTCAAAAAATGCCATTCAGACTGTTCCGTTCTTTGCACTCACATGGCACTCTGTTTTCACATAAACCACAATGCAAGGTCACAAAAACACTAAATTCCAATCTATTCCATATTTCCAAGTATAATCATTTTTTTGTTGCTTGCAAATAGGGAAAAATGCCGAAATTTTGGGGTTTTTTGTCCCTACAACATCCTGATTCTCCCTTTGTTTTTCTACCAGATATAGTGATTATTTTACATAACTTTGCTGTTCTTTTAGTAAACAATTCTTAAAATCATCTGAACAAGCCCGGAGCCTGCGTAACTTTCCGTCAAAATTCCCAAAAAAAGTACCGGCAAAGCCACAAAAAAGCACAGAAAATACCGCCTGTTGTTCTTCCCTGCCGTCCCGATCTTCCGAAGATACGCAAACTGTCTGCTTTTTTTGTCTGCTTCTTCCATCATCCACAGAAACAGCGGCACATAAATCAGGATCTGCGGCACCTGAAATAAAAGTCCCAGTCCGATCCCGGCAATCCCCATACCGGCAAACGCCTGTGCCAGAAATAAAGTCCCAATCACGCCCCAGACTGCCGGAAACAGATAAATACAGAATCTTCCCACCGTGCTGAATCCGAGTGCCCACAAAAGCAGCAGCCATTTCCCCCTCTCTTTTGCCACGATCAGCATCAGTTTTCTGCGATCAATATCCAGATAGGCATATTCTTTTAAATAGTACGGACTGAAAATCCCGGCTGCACCGTTGCCGGTTCTGCATTTTACTGCAAGAAAAATCCCCGCCAGAATCCCTGTCAGCATCGATATCGCACACAAAAGAAGAAATTTTTGATCCGGCTTTTTCAATCGCATGATCTGCACCCTGCTTTCACTGTTTTATAGCTTCTCTGTTCCGGTCGATACAAAGCCATTGTCCGTGGAACATTCAAGAATGCCTTCGGCCTCCTTGCGAAGCGTTTATCTTTCCTTCTACTTTATACAGTACGCTGCATGTTTTATGCCTGAAACTGAGCAAAACTGCTTCCTTCATTGCAAAACAACTTCAAGTCAAACACATACAGAATCTGATGCAATCAGCACAAAAAAATCCCGCAAACCATATCGCTATGGTATGCGGGGTATGTTTAAATGCTATTTTGCGTAATCAACCGCTCGGCTTTCACGGATCACGCTGACTTTAATCTGTCCAGGATATTCCAGCTCTGCCTCGATCTGTTTTGCAACATCTCTTGCCAGAAGAACCATATCAGCATCGCTGACCTGTTCCGGAACTACCATGATACGAATCTCTCGTCCTGCCTGGATAGCAAACGATTTGTCTACTCCCTTGAAGGAGTTGGTAATATCTTCTAACTGTTTCAAACGATTTGTGTAAGTCTCAAGTGTCTCTCTTCTCGCACCCGGTCTTGCTGCTGAAATCGTATCAGCTGCCTGAACGATGCATGCGATCAGACTCTCAGGTTCTACATCTCCGTGATGTGCTTCCACCGCATTGATGACAAGCGGAGATTCTTTGTATTTCTTACAAAGATCTGCACCAATCTGGATATGGGAACCTTCAACCTCATGGTCGATGGATTTTCCGATATCATGCAGAAGTCCGGCACGTTTTGCCATGCGGACATCCACACCGATCTCACCTGCCAGAAGTCCTGAAAGCTGTGCCACCTCGATGGAATGTTTCAGTGCATTCTGTCCATAACTGGTACGGAACTTCATACGTCCAAGGAGACGCACCAGCTCCGGATGGATGCCGTGCACACCAACTTCAAGTGTTGCTGCTTCACCTTCCTCACGGATCATGTTCTCTACTTCTTTCTGTGCTTTCTCAACCATCTCCTCGATCCTTGCCGGATGAATCCTGCCATCTACGATCAGTTTTTCGAGGGCGATACGAGCCACCTCACGGCGGATCGGATCAAAGCCGGATAAGATCACTGCTTCCGGAGTATCATCAATGATCAGATCCACACCCGTCATGGTTTCCAGTGTACGGATGTTTCTGCCTTCTCGTCCGATGATCCTTCCTTTCATTTCGTCATTCGGAAGCTGTACTACAGAGATCGTAGTCTCTGCAACATGATCTGCCGCACATTTCTGAATGGCATTGACCACATATTCTTTGGCTTTCTTGCCGGCTTCCTCTTTTGCTCTGCTCTCAAGCTCTTTATAAAGCTTGGCAGTGTCATGTTTTACTTCATCTTCAACCGTTTTTAAAAGATATTCTTTCGCCTGCTCGGAGGTCAATCCTGAAATTCTTTCAAGTTCCTGTACTCTCTGTTCTGTCAGCTTTTCCACTTCATTGCTTCTCTTTTTGATTTCCTCTTCCTTTGCCGCTAAGCCTGTCTCTCTTCTTTCGATTGCGTCCTTGAATCTGATATATGGCTTGGCATTGCACCAGAGCATCAGCAAACTGCTGTTATTGTAATAACCCAAATCCGTCAGGTTACAACATTCCGTCCTGTCACCTGTAACCACATCCCAGCTAATCACTTTATTTTCTGATATATAATAAATTCTGCTGCCATGCATCACCACCGGTTTCATAATTCCATTATCTTCAATACCGCCCAATTTTCTAACCGAATTACTGTCCTTATCATAGTAGACCATATCAACGCGCTTTTCGTGGTTCATATATATCGGAAACAGATAGTCCCCATCCTGTGTTCTTATAGGACTACGAAATTTTGAATTTTGTGGTTTCTGATACTGATTGAGCAGATTACCCTCACCATCAAACACGTAGAGAAAATTGACATCGTAATATTTATCCATCGGTAAATAATATATACAGCCATCGTCCGCCAGATAGACCTGATTTTCTCCATTTCCAATAAATCCGGCATCCAGAAATAAATCATTATCTTTTACAAAAGAAGTCATATCCATCTGTTTGACTATTTTTTTATCCTCTATGTAGGACCAATAACGATTGCGTACCAGTTCTTCATCAGCATTATAATAGCCCTCCTCCAAATCAAGCATCAATATGCCTTCCTCCGGCATGCAGGCTCCAAATACCAGATAATACGGTGCCATGTAGCCTATATCGCTCATTGTAAATTCGCTGTGTACCGACCTTGTCATATCCGTAAGATTGACACTGACACAGGCATACCTGCTGTTCTGGCTTTCTTTGTTATACAGCTCGTAAAGATAATATACCTTTTCACCAAACTGTCCCAGATATATACTCATAAAAACACTCTCATCCGAACTAAGCATATCCGAAATATCAATCAGATTAAACTTATCCATCCATATTGTCTGATTATTGGCAACATTCTCCTGTACCTGAAACTCCTGCCCACGCCAGTCCACCGTACTTTCCTCTGTCCCATATGTACCTTGCTCACTTACCTTTTCCTTGGCACATGCGGACAGACATAATAAAAGTAATACAACCCATATAAAACGTATTTTCTTCAAATCTGCCCCTCCTTGGTAAAAATCATTTTTTATTGCAACTCATCCAGATAAATCTGCACACGGTCATCAATAACAGACGCTGTCTCCTCAGCGGTCTTATCGCCTGAATAGTATGCCTCCAGCTCCTCCCAGACAATTTGTTCTATCTGAGGATATTTCTTCGGAGCAGGAACACATTTTTCCAACAAATCATTCACCTCATCCAGCGATGTACTGCCATCATCAAAAAGCGGCATCTCCTGTCCCTGCCAATACGCCTTATCCTCATCAAATACTACATTCTCCGTTGGCAATGGAATTATCGGCATACCTTCACCGAATGAGACAGCGTCCTGAACTTCCCTGCCCAAAAAGCACTCAAGATAAGCGGCTACAGCCTCATTCGCAGTTGTGGCTGCATTGACAACCAGCATACCTCCAGCTTCAAGATAATTTCCACAACCCTGCCGCGAAGGAAATCCTACATAATGCCACCCTGTATTTCCCCTTATTCCTGTGAAATAATTTATCCAATCAAGACTTGATATTGAGGTTAGAATCAACGCATCAGACGGTTTATTATCATCTTCATCCAATTGTTCTGCCTGACAGTTGCCAAGATATTCAATCAGCTTTATAAAACGTTCATCCTCAAAATGGCTTTCATTTTTCTCCCAGTCAATAACAAAGGAGTCTGCCAATAAATATTCCAGTAAAATCTTAATGGATATCCTTGAAGCATGCAATGTTCCACCATCAAACAGCCTTCCCGATATTCTCCCATCCTCAAGCAGCGAAAGCATATCGTCCGGTGTCCAGCTATCTCCGTTCCATACATCATCCCTAATCATTAAGGACGTAGCCGTTATATCGGAGGCAATTCCGATTAGCACTCCATTATCCATTCCAAGCTTCAATACTCCCGGAATAACCTTATTAAGTGATTCCTCAGAAATGTATCCACGCAGATCGGCAAGAAGCCCCTTTTGACCTAGCAGTTCCATATTTTCTGCCGATACATACAGGATATCAGGTCCCTGTCCCGACATCAGCTCTGCCATAATTCTGGCATAAAAATCTGTCTCGTCAATGCCATTTTTATCCTCATATTTATATGAATACTCAGGATTCTTCCTTGCAGCAACTCTGGCACAGATTTTCACCCTGTTTGATTCATTAGTAAGGCTCACAACACGAACCGGGTCATTCTTATCAACCGGTTTATCAGACATAACCAGCAGCCAGTCCTCAAATTCTCCGTTTATCTGTCCGTACACCCTTAACACCGTAGTGTCATCGCTTCGCAGTACCAGCTGTTTTTTATAAACATCCAAAACCCCATTTTCTTTGAACTCAAATATGAGCTTTCTCGTTCCCGATGTAACGTCCCATCTTATAATACCGTCGTTATTCTCATAATATAAATTATTTTCCTTCAAACCATACAATTGCAAAATGATGTCGTTTATTGTGGCCAGAGTTTTTATATTTTCATTTTTAACATCTACCCACAACAAGCTTGTTGTTTTATCATTTTTATTATAACATGGAAAAATCAACTCTCCATCTTCCGTGTTCATCGGCTTTCCAATCTGTTCTCCCGCAGAGCAGTAGTATTCTGAAATATTTTTTCCATCCATATCCAGCACAAACAGACTATCCGAATTATCTCCAATCACATAGCTGTTTCCAAAAACATCAAACGAAAGCTCCTGACTGCGAAACACAATGCTGTTATATTTTTCACGAATCAATCCCTTTTCAATATATGCCGGAAGAAGATTCGTCTCCACCTTGCCGCTGTCCTCAGTTAAATACACCAGTTCATTAGCCTTCTGCACAAAGTCGTCCCCGTCATATCCATATTTTA
>ENA-ORCM01003236-ORCM01003236.1-human-gut-metagenome-genome-assembly--contig:-NODE-3236-length-10812-cov-7.761435_pt1 | contig 10812 bp, 9 predicted proteins | sample MGYA00242906_ERZ507928 | MGnify/ENA primary metagenome ERZ507928 (study PRJEB26167, sample SAMN06115497) | human gut metagenome | host: Homo sapiens | place: China:Shanxi | collected 2015-05-07...
ATACCGTGATCAAAAAATAACGACACAGATATTCCAGACAATAACTGCTGCACGGTGCACAGCAGCTATGCAGAAACAGGCGGGGCGGTCGGTAATCCGACGCTGCCTCGCCCTTCTCATGTAAGGTATTTAAAATTTTCTCTAATTCTTTCTGATAATTTACCTGATTCATACGGTTCTCTTTTCGTATATCTATACTCTATCTATACTCCACATATCTTACTCAATATCTCCTGCAAACAGTCATATCGTGCAAGGCATGCATGCGACGCTGTTCATGATCTGCGTTCATTGTACCATTTTTTTAAGAGATACCGCAATAATTTTTCAAAAGCTCCTCCGCTACGACAGACTGATCATCCACTTCTTTTAAAATATATTCCACCACCTACAACAGATAAAATCCGGCGCTGCCCCCGGGCACAGTAACCTTTCCGCCTGCAAATGCAGCTTCCCCGCCGAAGGTATACAAAGCTTCCTTTACCGCATAGTCTCCGTCGAAGCTGACCTCTCTGTCCGCCGGATTGATGATGACCAGAATCTTCTCGTTGTCATCACTGCGCAGGTAGGCCAGAGGATATTGTTTTTCCTCGGCATAGACGAACTCGATCTCTCCACGGCTCTGCAATGCACTGTGCGCCTGACGGATGTTAATTAATTTCTGAATCTCATGATACAGAGAATCCGGATCTGCCATCTGCGCTTCCACCGTGGGACGGTCTGCAGATTCATCTTGTTTGACATAGAGCTTTTCCTTCGGTGCTGCGCTGAAACCGGCGTTGGTGGTATGATCCCACTGCATGGGCGAGCGGGAACCGGTGCGTCCGTAACCGCCCTCTACGGAGTGCAGATTTTCCACATAGCGCATACCAATCTCATCACCGTAATACAGGAACGGTGCACCTGGCATGGACAGAAGGAATGCAAATGCCACCTTTAATTCCTCCCCATGAATGCTTCTCGCCAGACGATCCATATCATGGTTGCCGGAGGGAATACAGATCAGACCCTTGCGCTGTGCCTTTTCATAATTTTCCTTATATTTCTCCACGAAGGCTGCCACATCGCCTTTACCTCTTCCGGAGAAGAAAGGCTCCTCGCAGCGGAACAGATCGTTATAATGAGACGGTCCAAAATGAAGTAAAAAGTCCATATGGAAGCCGCCCTGCAGGGACTTGTCCGGTTCTCCCCATTCGGATACCAGCACTGCCTCGGGGAACTCTGCATCCAGGAACGCTCTTACCTTTCTCCACAGAGCAATGTTTCCCTTGCTGTCCTCATCATTTTTCACCAGAGAACCTGCCATATCCACACGGAAGCCGTCACAGCCCATGCCGATCCAGAACCGCATGACATTTTCCATCTCTGCAAGCGTCGCCTTAGGACCCGGATCATCGGGATCCTGCTGCCAGTCCTGTGTCTTTTTATAAAATCCGTAATTGAGTGCCGGCTGGTGTGCGAAAAAGTTCACGATCACTGAGCCCTCTCTCTCGGAGATACCGCACAGACTTCCCATGTTTTCCAGCTGTCCCCAGGTGCTGTCGGTCCAGATATAACGATCAGTAAATTCATTACGATCTGCCTTACAGGACTCCTTAAACCAGGGATGTGCCACAGATGTATGTCCCGGCACCAGGTCTAACAGGATATGCATATTCCGCTTGTGTACTTCGTTAAACAGGCGCTTCAGGTCCGCATTGGTGCCGTATCTGGGAGCTGCCTGATAGTAGTCCGCCACATCATAGCCTGCGTCTCCGAAGGGGGATGCAAAACAGGGATTCATCCAGATCGCATTACATCCCAGTTCCTTAATATAATCCAGTTTTTCTATGATACCCTGAAAATCACCGATACCGTCACCATTGGTATCCAGAAAAGACTGGGGATAAATTTCATAAAAGATTGCATTATCAAGCCATTTTGCCATAGTGTACTCCTTCCTGTGTGCTTTATTTTTATTATAAAAACGTTTTCCGTATTCTTTCTTTTACCATATCACAGAATGGCTACTTGTACAACTGAGAAAAACCATCTATAATAAAGTAGCTTGATGCCCCGATATGCGAATAGCACAAAACAATCCGTAGGCATCCAACTAGGATAAAATAAGAACGAGGTCTATCATGTTAACACAAAAAGTAAGCACCATCGATGAACTCCTGCAGTTCGTCAGTACGTTACGCCAGAAGCACGGCGTCCGCCTCTGGTTCCGCGGGGAAGAGAACGCGGATCTGACTCTGATCCCTTCCATCCAGCGAAGCCAGAAAAGACTGGACTCCGAACGCTATATTGCCAATGATTTCTATATCCGGGCGAGACAGATCCTGGACAATCCTCCCGACAAACACAATTATGCCGGCTGGGTCTCCCTGATGCAGCACTACGGTCTGCCCACGAGAATGTTAGACTGGACCCAGTCTCCCCTGATTGCCGTATTTTTCGCCACGGAGACTTACCGGGAGACTCCGGACACCGATGCCTGCGTCTGGGTACTGACACCGGGTCTGTTGAACGAGAAGGAAGGCTTCGGCAACTGCATCTATCCCATTGATGCGGACACCACCCAGGAAATGCTGCTGCCCGCCTTCAAACACAACCACCACAATCCGGAATTGAAAAACAAGATCCTGGCTTGCAGCTCCACGGAAAACAACCTCCGCATGTACTCCCAGTACTCCAACTTCACCGTACATAACTCTCTGGAACGTCTGGAAGACATCTGCGATGAAAATATGCTGTATAAGATCATTATTCCCTCCGGGCGGAAACAATACTTTATAGAAAGCCTGCGGGTATTCGGCATCTCCGAAAGCTTCGTATACCCCGACCTGGATCATATATCGAATGATTTGAAAGATTCCTATGGAATCTGAAAATCATTTGCGATTTTGAAGGACTCCTATGGGATTTAGGTTCAAAAGCGTGATAACGCGGCTTTGCGAATGGCGCGGACTGAACTGGTCAGCCATTTTGAATTCATTAGATTCATTATAAGAAAGGAAATATACACATGAAAATCGTATTACAGCATCTGACCAAGAAATTCCCCGCCCGCGGTCCTGTCCGCGGCAGGAAGAACCGCGAGGATGTCATTGCCGTGAATGACTTCGACTTCGAGATCCCCGACGGCAAGCTGATCGGACTCTTAGGTCCCTCCGGCTGTGGCAAAAGTACTGCCCTGAATCTGATCTGCGGTCTGCTGAAACCCACCGAGGGCAAGATCTTTTTCGGCGAAGATGATGTCACCGGACTTCCGCCCGAGAACCGCGGTGTCGGCATGGTGTTCCAGAACTATGCCCTCTACCCCCACCTCACTGTGGAAAAAAACATTCAGTTCCCTCTGGAGAATCTGAAGGGTGCTGACAAGCTTTCCAAAGAAGAGATGAGTAAGCGCGTGCTGGAAGCGGCAAAGCTGGTACAGATCGATCACCTGTTAGAGCGCAAACCCAATGAGCTCTCCGGCGGTCAGCAGCAGCGTGTTGCCATCGCCAGAGCCTTAGTCAAGCTGCCTCGCGTTCTTCTTTTGGACGAGCCTCTCTCCAATCTGGATGCCAGACTCCGTCTCCAGACCAGAGAAGAGATCCGCCGGATCCAGCAGGAGACGCAGATCACCACCATCTTCGTTACCCACGATCAGGACGAAGCCATGAGCATCTCCGATATGATCGTCGTGATGAAGGACGGTATCGTACAGCAGATCGGCAAGCCCCAGAACGTATATGATGATCCCGTGAATCTGTTCGTTGCAAAGTTCCTCGGCACACCTCCCATCAATGTATTTTCCGGTGAGGTAAAAAATGAGCAGTTATATATTGGCTCCGAAGCTGTCCTGTCCACTCCCGGAGTATCGGATCAGCCCGTGCATGTCGGCATCCGCCCGGAAGGCTTCATCTTAAAAGAGGACGGACCGCTCTCCTGCGATCTGGTACGTCTGGAGGTCATGGGCCGGGATGTGAGCATTGTTTCCACCCATGAGAAGTCCCAGAACGTTACCATCCGTTCCATCATTGATGCGGACGAAGGGAAATCTCTTCCCACCGGAAAAGTGCATTTCGGCTTAAAGCCCGCAAAAGTATTCCTCTTTTGCACCGACACCGAAGAACGCATCCGTTTCTAATATTTTATCCGATTTTGCAGTCCGGCGGTATTCATGGGTTGCAGAAAGAATTGAGGTTTCTTATGGAAAAACAAAATCTGAAAGCCTGGCTCTATCTATTGCCGGCATTCCTGTTTCTGGGTGCTTTTATGATCTATCCTCTTATCGACGTATTCGTGTACTCCTTTGAAGAGGGTTACAATTCTGCATCCCAGACCTTTTACGGCATAGGCATGTACAATTACTCCTATGTGCTCCACGATCCGTACTTTTTACAGGCATTGAAAAATACCTTTATTCTGGTCATCATCACCGTTCCGGTCTCCACCGGACTGGCGCTTTTGATCTCCGCCACCTTAAGCTCCATCAAACCGCTGCGGGATCTGTTCCAGACCATATTTTTCCTGCCCTATGTGACCAATACTCTGGCGGTCGGTCTGGTCTTCATGATTCTTTTCAAAAAAACTCCTTACTCCGACGGTCTGATCAATCTACTGATCCAGTTTTTCGGCGGCAGCTCCGTGGATTTCATCGACGGACCCTACTGGGCGAAAATGTTCGTGCTGTGCTTTTACACCATCTGGATCGTTATGCCCTTTAAGATCCTGATCCTGACCAGTGCTCTCGCCAGTGTGAACCCCATGTATTACAATGCGGCAAGAGTGGACGGCACTTCCCGGTTCCGGATGTTCACGAAGATCACACTGCCCATGATCTCCCCCATGGTATTCTACCTGATCATCACCGGCTTTATCGGCGCATTCAAAGCCTACAGTGATGCCGTGGCGCTCTTCGGCACGAACTTAAATGCCGCAGAGATGAATACTATCGTCGGCTACGTCTACGACATGCTCTACGGCGACAGTGGCGGATATCCTTCCTATGCTTCCGCTGCGGCGATCCTGCTGTTTGCCATCGTCCTGACCATCACCTGCATCAATCTGCTGGTCAGCAAAAAGCATGTCCACTATGTATAGGAAAGGAGGTCTTTGTGATGTCTGATGTTACATCTGATTATGAAAGAATCGAGAAACGCACCCGGATCCACGGCAATATCCGCAATGGGATCATCTACTTTTTTCTGTGTCTGTGGGCGCTGATCGTACTGTTCCCTTTTTACTGGATGGTACTGACCTCCGTAAAAAGCTACGGTTCCTATAATGCGGAATATATTCCGAAGTTTTTCACCCTGTCTCCCACTCTGCAGAACTACGTGGACGCTTTTACCACTGTTTCTCTGGGAAGATACCTGTGGAACACTTTGTTTTTCACTGTGGTCACCACTGCCATTATGCTGGTAGTCATCACCCTGGCGGCCTTCGCTTTTGCAAGGTTGAACTTTGCCGGAAAAGATCTGATCTTTACGTTATTTTTATCTCTGATGATGATTCCGAACGAGCTGGTGGTCATTACGAATTTCACCACCATCACGAACCTGGATCTGCGCAATACCTTCACCGGCCTGATCCTGCCTTCCGTGACCAGCGTATTTTATATCTATCTGCTGCGGGAGAATTTCGCACAGATTCCGGACGAGCTGTATTATGCCGCCAAGGTGGACGGTACTTCTGATCTGCGATATCTGCGCAAGGTCATGGTGCCCATCTGCAAGCCCACGCTGATCACCATCGTGATTCTGAAGGTTATTGAATGCTGGAACTCCTATGTGTGGCCCAGACTGATCACCGATGATCCGGATTACTATCTGGTGTCCAACGGTATCCAGGAGATCCGTGAGAATGGTTTCGGCAGAGAGAACATCCCTGCCATGATGGCTGCGGTGGTCGTGATCTCCGTTCCTCTGGTGGTGTTGTTCCTCGTATTCCGTAAAAAAGTCATGGCAGGTGTTGCCAGGGGAGGTACCAAAGGATGAGTCAATTTAGCAAAAAGCTGGCACTCGTATGTGCCCTGGGCGGGCTGTCCCTGTCTCTGACCGGCTGCCATGGGTCCAAGGGGCTGCCGGAATTCGCTGTTCCGGAGGAATTCGATACTTCCAGAAACTATGAGATCACCTTCTGGGCGAAAAACGATACCAACAAGACCCAGACAGAAATCTACAAAAAAGCCATTGCAGATTTTGAAGCCTTGTATCCCAATATCACGGTGAACCTGAATCTATACACGGATTACGGCAAAATTTACAACGATGTCATTACCAATATTTCCACCAATACGACACCCAATGTCTGCATCACCTACCCGGATCACATTGCCACCTACCTCACCGGACAGAATACCGTAGTTCCTCTGGATGACCTGTTTGCCGATGAGAAATACGGTCTGGGCGGCACGGAGCTAGCCTATGACGGTCCTGCCAGAGAAGAAGTCATTCCCCAGTTTCTGAATGAATGCTCCATCGACGGTCATTACTATGCCGTACCTTACATGCGTTCCACCGAGGCCTGTTACGTGAATAAGACCTACGTGGAAAATCTTGGATATACTCTGCCGGATGTACTGACCTGGGACTTCATCTGGGAAGTCTCCGAGGCTGCCACCGTCCAAAATGCGGACGGCACCTATGTAGTCAACGGACAGAATGTACTGATCCCGTTTATCTACAAGTCTACCGACAACATGATGATCCAGATGTTAAAGCAGAAGAACGCAGGATATTCCACGGCTGACGGCAGCATTGAACTTTTCAACGATACCACCACGGATCTTTTGTATGGTATTGCCGGACATGTAAAGAGCGGTGCCTTTTCCACCTTCAAGATCTCCGGTTATCCTGCGAACTTCCTGAATGCCGGGCAATGTATTTTCGCCATTGATTCCACTGCCGGAGCCACCTGGATGGGTACGGACGCTCCGCTGTCGGATATCAGCGAGGATTCTCTGGTGCAGTTTGAGACCGCCGTGCGGATGATTCCCCAGTTTGACCCGGAGCATCCCGAAATGATCTCCCAGGGTCCTTCCGTCTGCGTTTTCAATAAATCGGACTCCCAGGAAGTACTGGCATCCTGGCTGTTTGCCCAGTATCTGCTCACCAACGATGTGCAGATCGCTTATTCCGAGACAGAAGGTTATGTACCTGTAACCTCTAAGGCACAGAACTCCGCAGAGTATCAGGAGTATCTGTCCGAATGCGGTGCGGATAACGGTACACATTATGCAGTGAAGATGGAAGCTTCCAAACTACTTTTGGATCATGTGGACAATACTTTTGTCACACCGGTCTTCAATGGTTCCGCATCCTTACGTGACGCTTCCGGACAGTTGATTGAAAACGTGGTGAAGTCCACCCGCAGAAAAGAGACTGTGGATGATACCTATATTCAGAAATTATACAGTGATGTAGAAAGCCTGTACCGTCTCGGTCAGGGAAGCGACGCCTCCTTCGGCAAAAAGGAACTGGGTGCCATGCCCCGGACTTCCGTGATCCTGTTAAGCACACTTGCAGTCACCTGGCTTCTGATCCTACTGTATGTAGGGCGGGAATATTTAAAAAACAGAAAAAAGTAATTTTTCAGCCCCATTCGTAAGATATCTTCTGATGGTATTTCTCCTGCGGATGGGGTTCTTTTTGCAAAAAGCCTTGATTTATCTTGTGTTTCAGGTATAATGGAACTGTTCGGTGTCTGAGCACACCGGATAAATTGAGGAGATGTCTGTGTATCTGCACAGACCCATATGCGCCACAAAGCGCAGGAATGGAGGATTATTATGAAAAAGAAGACACTTGCATTAACCATGGCTATGGCTCTGGTTCTGTCTCTCGCTGCATGTGGAAACAGCAACGCCGACGTTGCTACTGAATCTACCGCTGCTGCCACCACTGAGGCTGCTACCGAAGCTGCTACTACCGAAGCTGCTACAGAAGCTTCTACCGAGGGTGCTGCTGATGAGAAGTCCGAGGGTGTTATGACCTATGAAGAGTACATGGCTGCTGATCTCGATTCTGAAGTTGTGATCGAGGCTTATGTTCAGGCTAAACAGTCCTGGTGGGAAGACAAGGCTACCCTGTACACCCAGGATCAGGACGGTGCTTACTTCATTTATAATGCCGCATGTTCCGAAGAGGATTATGCAAAGCTGGTACCCGGTACCAAGATCAAAGTAACCGGTTATAAGACCGAGTGGTCCGGTGAAGTAGAAATTGCTGAAGGTGCTACCTTCGAGATCGAAGAGGGCAGCTACATCGCTCCCGTTACCGATGTGACCGATCTGTTAGGTACCGATGATCTGATCAACTACCAGAACCAGTTCGTAGCTTTCAGGGGCATGACCGTAGAAGCTGCTGGTCAGGATGCTGACGGCAACGACGTTGCTTTCCTGTACAACTGGGACGGTTCCGGCGAAGACGGTAACGACCTGTACTTCAACGTATCTCTGAATGGTCAGACCTATACCTTCACCGTTGAGTCTTATCTGTGCGACAACACCACCGATGTTTACAACGCAGTAAAGAACTTAAAGATCGGTGACACCGTTGATATGGAAGGCTTCCTGTACTGGTACGAAGGTGTGAACCCCCACATCACTTCCGTAACTGTGAAGTAATTTCATCTGGTGAAAATCTTATTAAAATAAAAGAGTTGTCCTCATTATGAGGGCAGCTCTTTTTTTACTCTGCCTGTCTGAATTCTTCCGTTGCCTGCTGTATGGCATCGTAATACACCAAAACCTCCGGCGTCGAAATCATCTCTCGCATGTGCTGCAATTCTGTCTGCCAGTCGGACCTGTAGAGACAGTTTAATTATCTTCTGCTCTCCCACCATTGTTTTGCAATCTGGAAGCCCTCCATAGGGACGCAGAACCTTTGGTCTCTGGGCGGCTGCAATGCGGTGTCCAGTTCCTCCATATCGAACCACTCCACGCTCTCCACTTCCTCTTTTTGCAGGGTAAGCTTTTTAGCATCTACAGGCTTGGTGTACATGTAGACGAATGCCACTTCATTGTCCCGGAACATTTTTCCATAGAATTCTTTTTCGTATTGAATATCAAAACATCCGGCGAATGTAAGATCCTCCTTTGCTGCCCGGATTCCCAGTTCTTCGTGAAGTTCCCGGATTGCGGACTCTTCCGGCTCGTCCCCCGCCTGAATATGCCCGGCAGAAGATGTATCGAACCGCCCCGGAAAACTGTCTTTCTCAGCGGAACGCTTCTGCAATAACAGCTGGGCTTTTCCGTCCTGTTCCCTCACGATCCAGATATGGGCGGTTCTGTGGCGGACACCTTTTTCATGCGCCTGTGTGCGTTCTATGGTCTCCCCTGTTGGAATGCCTTTTTCATCTACGATGTCAAATATTTCCATGGTGTTATGGCTCCTTTGTGTTTCTTTATGTTTTTCTAGGTTTCTTTGCTGTCCTCTGGGTTTCTTTGTTAATTCATCTGTACCACAATCATGCCGAGTTCTGCTCCGATATTGCCGCCTGCCCCTTCAATGGCCTTCGCATGATTACCGCGGCGATATCGATAGCTACTGTCTTTGCCTTCTCAGGTCTAATACCATCAGATCAAAATCATAATATGTTCCGTCCATCTTATAATACGCCGGTGAGGTCCCTATTTTCCGGAAGCCATATTTCTCATAGACATGAATAGCTCGTATATTATCGCTTCGAACTTCCAGATTGATCAGTTCTATCGTATGTTCTTTTGCATACATAATGCATTTTTGTAACAGCGCCCTGCCAATTCCCTGCCCCCATTCCGACTTGACCACAGAGATTCCGAATTCGGCGCGGTGGCTCATCCTTCTGGAGAATCCACTTAGGCTGGCATCTCCGATGATCTCTCCATTTTTCCATACTACATAGAGAACGGAATGTTCCTCCTTATTTATATTCTGTATAAATTTCTCTTCCTCTTCTATCGAAATAGGAAGCCCTTCTTTTCCAAAGGACAGATAATCTGTCTCTCCACCTACCTGTGCTAAATATGCGATGATCTTCTCCGCATCTTTCGGCGTAGCTTCTCTGATATCAAATTCTTCCATAACTGACTCCTCTTAGTAAGGTTACAAATTTTATTCATAATCAAAGATAGTCTTGGACTGAATAGCGTCCCCGTATTTTGCCTTCCATTCCTGATGAGCCGCGGAATCATCGTATACAGGCAGCGCCTCCGGAGCCATCTCCATCTCGATCATCAGGTCATGCCGGTTCGGTCTCGGCGTCACATTTTCATAAATGTTCACCGTATGAACGCCTTCTATCTGCTTCGTCCGATTGAAGATCTTCTTGATGTCCGCAAGCATCTCCCTGCTCGCCGCATCCTCCCGGTTCCATATATTATCTTTAAATTTTACAATGATCAGGTGCTTCATTTTGCATATCCCCCTTATTTTACTATTACTGATATGTTTTATCCTACCACGGCATCCCATTTGCTACAACCAAAATATTCCTGCAAGATCATTTCTACTTTGTCTGCATTCAGAGGACACTGCTTTGTTTCATAGGTGAGAATCAGATTTACCGAAGGAATGATACCATGTCGGCAATATAGCTTTATTTTGTCACAAGCATGATTGCAATAATCCGGATTATCCATCATCCCAAAGTGCTCCCAATAGAAATATTGTCCCGTAAAGGGATGTCGCATCACGAAGTCCGGATATAAAATTATTCCATCCAAAATCAGTTTTTCTTCATAGTGGAATGGTATTTTGTTTTGATATAGTGCTCTGTCAATAATTGCTTCTGATTTAGACCGCAACATCTTCCCATGCGTTCCTTGTACCAATAAATTTTCCGGATGCTTTGTACATT
>ENA-ORCM01003237-ORCM01003237.1-human-gut-metagenome-genome-assembly--contig:-NODE-3237-length-10811-cov-75.717626_pt1 | contig 10811 bp, 10 predicted proteins | sample MGYA00242906_ERZ507928 | MGnify/ENA primary metagenome ERZ507928 (study PRJEB26167, sample SAMN06115497) | human gut metagenome | host: Homo sapiens | place: China:Shanxi | collected 2015-05-07...
CTCCACACGGATATCCGAATAACGATAATCCTGATTTTCATAGGTCGGATGATGGTCAATGCATAGAACTTCGTTGCCCTGCATATCTATGACATTCGCGTTGCCCTTTTGGGAATCCACCAGAATAATCTCGGATTCTGCGGACATATCCGTAATTTCCTCCTGCTCAACAATGTCAATTGCAAGCAGCTGTGCCATCTTTGCCGTAATCGTATCGTCAATTCTTCCTTTATAACAAATCGTTGCCCCAATTCCCTTTTTTTCAAGCAGTACCTTTAACCCGTATGCACTTGCAATCGCATCGGGGTCCGGGAAGTTATGTGTCTGTATAAAAATGTGTTTATCATGAATACATTCTAAAATGTGTTCCAAATGCTGCATATTTTATCTTTATTTTATGCGTTCTATCGTAAATATGATTTTCCTTATATAGTATATCTATTCTTTGCGCGATTTGCAATTGCATTTGACACCGTATGCCCTATTTTACCATAAAATATATCAAAAGGATTGGAGGCTGCTTTATGAATCCAGTTTTAACCCTTGACCATGTATCTTATTCATACCATACGCCCTCCGGGGAAACACCTGCATTAAAAGATGTTTCTTTTTCTGTCCGGCCCGGCAGCTTCACCTCGATTGCCGGTCCTTCCGGCTGCGGAAAATCAACACTGCTTTCCTTAATTGCCGGATTAATCGCACCAGAAAAGGGCTGTATCCGCTTTTATAAAAGTGATGCAATGCCTGCCGCTGCCCGGATTGGCTATATGCTCCAGCACGATACTCTTTTAGAGTGGCGTACCATTTATAAAAATATTCTGCTTGGTCTTGAAGTAACCCACCAGTGTACGGAACAGAAAAAAAGACTTGCCGCCGATATGATGCATGACTACGGACTTGCTTCCTTTAAAAATGCCCATCCTTCTGAGCTTTCCGGCGGCATGCGCCAGCGGGCGGCACTGATCCGCACCCTTGTTTTAGAACCGGACATTCTGCTTTTAGACGAACCGTTTTCCGCATTGGATTATCAGACAAGACTGGAAGTAAGCGACGATATTTTCCGCATTATCAAGGAGCAGGAAAAAACGGCACTTTTAGTCACGCATGACATTTCCGAAGCGATTGCCATGGGTGAACAGGTGATTGTTTTATCCAGCCGTCCTGCCGGTATCAAAAATGTTTTTGACATTCACCTCTCCGTGGATAAGCGCACACCGTTTTCCTCACGGACTGCCCCTGAATTTTCTGCTTATTTTCATCAAATCTGGAAGGAGTTGTCATAATGTCTGCCATTCAAATGCATTATCTTAAACAAATGAAACGGTTAAAATACAAAATTACTTTAGCAAGGATTCTGCTTTTTGCCGGTTTTATCACACTTTGGGAAGTGGCTGCATACACAGGCTGGATTGATGATTTTATTTTCAGCAGTCCGTCCCGCATTATAAAAACCCTGTTTGCAATGATTTCTGACGGCAGTATTTTTTACCACACTGCCGTTACCGTAGCCGAAACCGGTATCAGTTTTGCACTAATTGTACTGCTCGGTGTCGGCACTGCCATTTTACTCTGGAGCAGCAAAATGATATCTGCCGTATTAGAACCGTATCTTGTGCTGCTGAACAGCCTTCCAAAATCTGCCCTTGCGCCTATGATTATCGTGTGGCTCGGCAATAATGCCAAAGCCATTATTGTCACCGCCATTTCCGTCGGCGTATTCGGAACAATTTTAAATATTTACACCAGCTTTGCAGAAACCGATTCCGACAAAATCCTGCTAATTCAGACTTTGGGCGGCTCAAGAAAAAACATTTTAACCAAAGTCGTCCTGCCCGCTTCATTAAAGACAATTATCAGCAACATAACTGTAATTCCTACAGAATATGAGGAGCTTATAATAGCAGAAGATGGATTTGTTCTTGCTTGCAAGCAGGATAAATGGGGGGCTTTGGATATATATGGGCGTACTATATTGCCTTGTGTTTATCAATGGGTATATTATGATGTATCGGCAAAGGTCTGGATTGCCAAAAGTCTTGCAATGGGGCTATATAATAGTCAAGGTGCTTTATTACTACCGGGAAGGATTGATTATATAGGTAGTTTTGTGGATGGCAAAGCACCTGTTTGGCTGAATTCCGTACTCGGTTGGATAGATACGAAGGGACAACTCTCTGATGGCTTTGCAGAGGATGTGACAGAATCCTTTTTGAAAGAAGAAAAAAAGGGAGTGGCAGGTGCTTGGGGTATGTTTAATTTATTGACAGATTTGATTCCGGACTATGCCATGGCCCACTATTATATGGGAAAAGGGCAAGTGACTGATGGCATTTATTCTAAAGGAATGGAGCATCTGAAGATAGCGGCAGAATTGGATCCGGATAATGGAGAAGTAGCGTTAGCGCTGAAGCAAGCCAAAAAGGACAAGAAGAAAAGAACGTTGAATACGATTGGTTACATTGCAAGTGTGCATAATGATTTGGAATCTACAAACTCTAATTCTTTTAAAGATGAAAGCAGAAATCAAAATAAGCCTTCATCCGGAATTAATCTGGGAGTTTCTATGGATGAGGTAGATGCCCTTGGGGGTCTACAGCTACTGCTATAGCAGGAGGTAGTAATCATTGTGGTTTTTTGAAATATGTGTTAGAAGATCTTGAAGAAAAGATTCAGAAGAATACGGGCGAATTGATGGGAGAGTATTATCGGAAAGTGAAGGATGAATATTTGCAGTTTGCCGGTAAAGAAGGGTGTGAACAATAATATATAATTAAAGAATAGAATTATGAGAGTAATGAATGTGAAATTTGTCGGTAGAATCATTATGACGGTTCTTTTTGTATTCATCTGTATTGGAGCGCACGCAGGTGATGACCCTTTAAAATATGAGATAGAGGGAGAAGGAGTAGGTGCACAAGGTACTTATTTGGTAAAAGTGACAGTAATCCAGAAGAAAAGTAAATTGGATGCCGATGTGATCAAGAAGTGTGCAGTTCATGGGGTGCTTTTTAAAGGATTTTCCAGCCAGACTTCACGCACCCGGCAGAAACCTTTGGCAGGAAGTATGGTGGTAGAACAGCAACATCAGGATTATTTTGATGTCTTTTTCCAAAAAGGAGGTTCTTACATGAATTTTGCCAATATGGTAGGAGAGAATCTTTCAGTGGTGAAGATGGGAAAGCAGTATCGAATTTCAGCAGTGGTTTCCGTTGCGAAAGACGCCCTCTATCAAGAGCTGGTATCAGCCGGAGTTATTAAAGGACTAAATAATGGATTTTAGCTTATGTATAAGAGGTTGATTGTTACTTTTCTGATACTGGCTGACGGATTATTGTCTGCTTTTGCCCGGCAGGCTCGTGATGTGATTAATCTGAATAATGGTAACTTGTATCATTGAAATTAGACTATGAATTTTAAAGAAGAAAAAATTATGAAACATCTGTTTTATACGTGGAAATTGGGATGTCTGCTTTTACTTATCCTTGCCGGATGCAGCAGCAAAAAAAGTGTTTCTTCCTATCATTCCTTTGAGAGTGAATGTTTGGGAGTAGAACTGGATGGGTCGGAAACACTTCGCGCCTGGGGCAGAGGGAAAAATCGTACAGATGCTATAGAGCAGGCAAAGAAAAATGCAGTAAGAGATGTCTTGTTCAAAGGTGTTGTTGCCGGTAGTCGTGAATGTAGTGTGCGCCCTTTGATAACAGAAGTGAATGCACAGGAACGGTATGCATCTTATTTTAACGACTTTTTTAGAGACGGAGGGGAATATCTGAAGTATGTAAGTATGGAAGATAAGAAAACAAATTCTAACACGAAGGCTTCTAATAAAACCCAAATTTCTTATTCCACTACGGTGCGTGTGCTTCGTTCTCAATTACAGCAGAAACTGATAGAAGATAAAATTTTAAAACCATAAAGACAGAAAAACATGAAAAAATTATATGCTATTTTATTTCTTGTAGCACTTATACACACCGGAGTGTATGGGCAGGCTAAAAAACCCACCATTATGGTTGTTCCCGCTAATGTGTGGTGTACCCATAATGGTTATACACAAAAATATAACAATCAAGGCACTATTACCGAAATTCCGGATTATAAAAAGGCATTGGATAATGATTTGAACTTGGTGAATGTCATAACGAAAATAGGTGAATTGATGGCTGAAAAAGATTTTCCGTTGAAGGATATGGCATCTTCTATTCGTTCCATAGAGCAGAGTTCGGCGGAACATGAGATGACTACCAGTTCTACTTCGGGAGCTTCACTGGCAGAGTCTCCTTTGGATCGGTTAATGAATAGAGCTAAAGCTGATATTCTGATTGAAGTAGTTTGGAATATTAATACAATGGGTCCCAAACGTTCTGTTACTTATACTTTGCGAGGCTTGGATGCCTACACTAATAAGCAGGTCGCAGCGACGCAAGGTACGGGAGAACCTTCTATGGCTGCTGAAGTGGCAGTATTGTTGGAAGAAGCGGTAGTAGACAAGATGGATGCTTTCGTAAGTCAATTACAGAAACATTTTGATGATTTGATGGCTAATGGCCGTGAAGTGGCATTAGAAGTCCGTGTGTTTGATAATGGGAGCGGCGTTAATTTGGAAAGTGAATTTGGGGGGGCTGAACTACAGGAAATCATAGAAGATTGGGTGGCGCAGCATACGGTGGCTCATCGTTTTAGTTTAACTGATGCAACTGAGAATATGATGCTTTTTGAGCAGGTACGCATTCCGCTTTATCGTGAAAATGGAATGGCTAGAGATACAAGAAGCTTTGCAAATGATTTGCGCAAATATCTCAATCAGAAAGCCAATCTTACCTGCAAAGTAATGACGAAAGGGTTAGGTAAAGCTGAATTGGTTATCGGAGAAAAATAGAAAAGATATGAAAATAAGGAATATGATATTTGCCGCTTGGTGCGCATGTTGTGCCATGTCTGTGGCAGCACAGGATTGTGAGATAAGCCTTACCATAGCTAAAGCTGCCCAGAAAGAGGAACTTCCATCCCAGGTACAAGAGATTTTAGGAAATCGTTTAGCTGCGGCAGTGGCCGGTCAGGGGAGTGTTGCCAATTCCAATTTTACACCATTCTTTATCACAGCTAAGACCAATACTTTATATAAGGAAACATTGTCCGGTCCTCCTGTCAGTACAGCGCTTACTGTTCAATTGACTTTGTATATAGGCGATGCAGTAGGGCAGAAAGTATTTTCTACTCTCACTGTGGATGCAAAAGGAGTAGGTACTAATATTAACCGGGCATATATCAATGCTTTCCGTGCAATAAATGGCAATAACGTGAAAATACAAGAATTTATACGCGAAGGGAAAGAAAAAATTATCTCTTGGTATAATAGTAATTACAGGCAAATATTGGTAAAAGCGCAAAAAAGTGCTTCTATGCATGAGTATGATGCTGCATTGTATTATGTTACCTCTATTCCTGAATGTTGTGTCGGCTATGAGGAAGCTAGTAAACTGATAGACACTTATTATACTCAATATGTGAATTATAATTGTCAATTGATTATGCAATACGCCAGATCCGAATGGGCGAAGTCACCCGATGCGGAAGGTGCTTCAAAGGCTTTTGACTGGTTGGTTTTCATTGAACCGGGAAGCAGTTGTGAAGGTGAAGCTAAAGTTTTGTATAATGAAATAAAGCAAAAGGTGACCAGTGATTGGAATTTTGAGAATCGTGAGAAATATAAGGATGAAGTGGGGCTGAAAAAGCAGAGGATAGAAGCTGCCAGAGCTATAGGTGTAGCATTTGGTAATGGGCAGCAACCGGTTACTACTAATATTACTTGGCTCCATTAATTCAAGTTCAAATGATTTTAAATAAAGAGAATATGAGAAATAAAAAAGTTATCCTAATTCTATGTCTGCTGGTGCTGGTCAGTGGCTCTGTGCAAGCTCAGAGGTTGAAGACCGTGCAGAATGAAAAGGGGCGTTATGGCTTTATGACGGAAGACGGGACGGTAGTGATAAAATATAAATATGATGAAGCTACTCCCTTTAAAGACGGTATCGCTAAAATAGGAAAAGATGGAAAATACAGTCTGATTAATGAAGATGGTGAAATCATTACAAAACGGAAATATACATATATCGGTGAATTTTATAACGGGGTTTGCCCCGTCGCTGAAGGTGGAAATATTAAAAAAGGAGTAATGCTAACCACGGGTGGGCTCATAGGCAATAAAGCTAGTAGCAATACAGGTGAAAAATGGGGGTTGATTGATAAGACAGGTAAGGAAATCCTGAAAACCGATTATGAAGCAATGGGAGATTTGAATAAGAAACTGATATATGTCTTGAAAGGCAAGAAGTTCGGGTTCATTGATTCAGCTGGCAATATCATAGTGAAGCCTACTTATAATTTTATTGGCAGTTTCAATAACCAAGGAATCTGTTGGGTTAATATCGGTGGCAAATACGATAAAAAGAACAACATGGTGTCTAAAGGTAAATTCGGGTTAATCAATGAAAATGGGCGGGAAATAATTCCTGCCAAGTATGAAGATGTGGGCAACTTCCCTGTTTTGCGAGATAAGAAAACCGGAGCTTTGCTTGATGAGGCTGCCTTTTATACCAAGGCAGACCAGTCTGCATTTCCGGCTACCAAGCAGGAAATACAGAGCTTGCTGCTTCCCAAACCTCATGCCGCTGAGTCCCAGTTGCCTTCATCAAGGGTCGATTATTTTTATTTCATTAATAAGAAATCCCAAGGGTTGGTAGATGTCCATGGAAATACTATTATTCCTTTAACTGCCAATCAGGCTATTCTTCCTCCTTCAGACAATATGCTTAGGCTTGCTAAAGTGGAAAAGAAGCAAATAGCTAAAGCTTATTATGATTTGGATGCTGAAGTGATGGTCAGAATATCTTCTTCAGAAAAGGGAAAGTTTGGAGCTTTCAGCCATAATTTAGCTCCGGTTTCATTGGATGATGAGTTGTATTTCATAGATAAAAAGGGGAACAAGGTGATTGGTGGCCTGTCAAAGGCTTTCCTGAGTAATGAAGGATACCGGGTGGTACAAAAGGGATCGGCTTTTGGCGCTATTGATTCTACAGGGGCAGTTGTTATTCCTATTGAATATACCAATTCGCTTACCAGCGTGAACAATGGACGTTTGGGAGTACAAAAAAATGCTTCTTGGTTTTATGTGGATATGAAAGGACAAATCGTATCCGATAAGTATGACCGTATAGGCAATTTTCATCAGGGGTATGCATCCGTATGCCTGAACAAATTATGGGGGGCTATTGATTTGCAGAACCGGGTTGTCGTTCCTTTAGAGTGGCAAGGTGTAGCTCCTATAGTCGATCCGAAATTGATATGGGTGAAAAAGGATAACCTGTATTATCTTTATGATGGGGTGCAAAAGTCTATTCGTCTGAAGCAGGGATTTGCCAATGCGTCCAACTTTGATAATGAGATGGCTTATGTGATGTCTGATGGAAAGTGGGGGATTATTGATCCGGATGGCAAGGTACTGGTGCCTTGCTTGTTCGAGAAAGAAGAGGATATGGTCTTGGCCAAACAATATATGTTAGCGGAAGACAAGAAGAACTTGACCGAAGTAGAGGCTCTTCGAGTGATTGCACGTTTTGACCCGGATACAAATATGTTTAAGATAACCTCTGTCATTCCGGATAAACATTGGGATTATTAATTATTGAATGTTTGAAAAATGAAAAGATTCATTATAATACAGCTGTTGGCGGTGGTATTCGCCGCTCAAATTCAAGCCCAGGGAGACGGCGAAATAAAATATCGCCGCAGTTCTCTTTATAGCATGATGATCAATCACGAAGGAAGAGAATTTGGTGATGAAATAAAGGATGTTTTTCTCAAAATTCCTGTTCCTGATAAATACAATAACCATGATTTAAGTGTAAAAGTAATCTATACTTCTGAAAAGAAATTGGATAAAAACCATGAGGAGATAGATGAATTTATCAGAAACAATGGTATTGCCAGCCGTATGGTAGGACGCTGGTTTAACCGTGATTACATGACAGGGATCTGTGATGTGGAACTGGTGAAAGAACGAGGGCTGTATAACGCTTCCGAACTGGACAAGGCTCTGGCATCCAAGACTCAACGCGGAAACGCTCTGCTGGAAGATGCCGGTGAGGACTTGATTGGAAATACTTTTCTTATTGTGAATGACATTCGCTATATTGACCGTTCAAAAGGTTCAAGTGTGTGGGGAGGAATTGTCAAAGGACTGGGTGCGGCAGCGGCTATTTACACCGGTGAGACATCCTATATGGATTTAGGTAATTCTACGGGAGATATGGTTGCATCCTATAAGGGGTTTAAAGTAAATATTGATACTTATCTCTATCAACTGGTTTGGGATGAAGAGACCGCAACAAAATTCTATACTCAATATTATACTGATAAGGATAATAAGGAGAAGGTGAATGCTTTCAATAATAACCGTAAGATGTTCAAGTTGAAGTATGTGGGCAGCCAGCATAGTGATGGAAGTAACACTTCCTTTTTGGGTATTAACTTGGATGAGCCCCAGCAAATGGTGCGAAAGGCATGCCAACGTGCCATTGATGAAAATATAGCGAGTCTGCAAAAGAATTTTGACCAGTTCAAAGTGAATACTCCCTTAATCAGTGTTTCTCCCCTGAAAGCTTATATTGGCTTGAAAGAGGGAGTCACTGAAAAGTCTAAATTTGAAGTGCTGGAAGCTGAATTGAGCAAAGAAGGCAAAATGACTTATAAGCGTGTAGGAGTGATTCAGCCTAAGGAAAATCTGATTTGGGATAATCGTTATATGGCTTCCGAGGAACAGGCTTATGGTTCGGACTTTGGTTTTACCACTTTCCGAAAAGTATCGGGTGGCGATTTTTATCCGGGAATGTTGATTCGTGAAATAAAATAAGTGTTTAAGTTAGCCGGCTTCGTCAACAGAAGTGAAAATAGGTTACTTGCCAAAAAGATTTGTTGATATGGCTGAATAGTGAAACATAAAACAAACAGGCGTTTATTCTTCGGAAATGAACGCCTGTTTGTTTATGTTTTAAATGGTTCTATACTGCCAGCTTGGAGAGGTGTGAAAAGTAGAACTGTTTTTTTGATGGCTCTTCCAATTTCATATCATATAGAGCTGGAATGTGAAGCTTAATTTACAAATTTTCAAGCTTGTCTTATTGGCATAATTTATTTATTGTATATATAGTCGTTAATTTTAGCTGCTTGGTATCTGCTTTAGTGTGTTTAGTGTAAATCTTGACAAATGATGGTTTTTTGAATATAAAAGTTGCAATACATTTGCAAATGTAAACTTATAGAGTCAATTGTTACGAAGTATGGAAAAGACAATTATTGCAGCACTTTTAATGCTGATTTCGTTAACATCGTATGCACAGGGTTTAATGTGGACTGCGAAGGCTGAACTCAATATGAGCAGCATGTCTAACGTAGAGGAATCTAAAATGCATCCAGGTTTCTATGCAGGAATAGGAGCTGGGTATGTTATTGATGAAACTTGGTCTGTCCGTCCTTCTTTATTGTTCACTATGAAAGGAGTGAAACAAGATTACAAATTTTAATAAAAATACTGCATTATGAAGAAACTGTTTTTTATCATGGCTATGTCCGTATGTGCATTCACGGCACAAGCACAAACTACTTCCGGTATTCGTGTGGGGTTAAATATGACCAGTGCTACAGGGAAGTATAATGATCTTATGGCAGATCAAGATTATAATAATAAAAGCTATATGGGTTACAGTATCCATTATTTTATAGATGTTCCTGTGATTGGAAACTTCAGTATTCAGCCTGCTGTTGGACTTTCTATGAAAGGTATCACTTATGAGTACGATAAATTTACCACTAAAAAGTCGCATCGGCTCGATTTGGATTCTTATAAGAAATATGATGTGACGGAATCTCGCGGCACTAGTGTCACTCAAAAACATAATCTGGGATATTTGGACGTTCCTATTTTATTTGCTTATGCTTTACCTTTGTCAGAATCGTTTAGGGTTCAGTTGGGAGTGGGGCCTTACTTCTCTTATGGGTTGTTTGGTAAGTTTAAATATGAGTCGGATAAATATTTGACAGTATCCCCCGATAAATATGGAGAAAATAAACATACCATAACCAAAGATGATTGTCCCTCCTTTGGCAAGAATGATGATGCGGACGATCCTAAAGGTAATATTAACCGTTTTGATTGGGGAATTGCCGTACAGGGCAGCATTTATTGGAAACGCTTGTTTTTGAATGTCGCTTATCAAAAAGGTTTGAAATCGGCTAATATTACTGACGAGAAGAATGAAGGGAAAGATAAATTGGCCCTTTCCAATTTGTCGTTAGGGTTAGGCTTTATATTTTAAGTTGTGAACAGGCTGAGGAACTGCTGGAAAATAGAAGAATAGAGAGGCATCAGAAATTTGATGAAACTTGTCCACCCTTTCTTGCCGAAATGAAGAATCTGTCGGGTGTAAATAGAGGTTCATTTGGAAACGTATGTGTAGAAACCCGTTTCCGGTCACTGTTCCGTATCGTTCCGAAAGTCTTTATTCTTTTCGGAAAAGACAAGGACGTTTATAAAAAAGATGAAGACGTCTGATAAAAAGAACAAGACGTTTCATTCCAAAGATCTATATCTTTCAATCTTTAGTTTAAGTCTTTCCGGCTCTACCGGTTTATCCTTCTCCTCCGAAAGGGAAGGATGCTGGATGTGACGGCAAAACTTGGTACAGGATTTCGTGGAACTTGCTGCAAGATCCGACAGAACTTGTATCAAGATTCTGAATACTTTAGCAAGGAAA
>ENA-ORCM01003243-ORCM01003243.1-human-gut-metagenome-genome-assembly--contig:-NODE-3243-length-10802-cov-12.833473_pt1 | contig 10802 bp, 9 predicted proteins | sample MGYA00242906_ERZ507928 | MGnify/ENA primary metagenome ERZ507928 (study PRJEB26167, sample SAMN06115497) | human gut metagenome | host: Homo sapiens | place: China:Shanxi | collected 2015-05-07...
GACCCGCAAGGAGATGAAGAAGGTCCTGACCGAGATCCAGGACGGCACCTTCGCTTCCGAGTTCCTGACCGAGATGAGCCCCAACGGCGGCCGCAAGGTCCACTTCCTCGCTCAGCGCCGCATGGAGGCCGAGCACCCCATCGAGAAGGTGGGCGCAGAGCTGCGCAGCATGATGAGCTGGCTGAAGAAGTAAGAAAATCAGAAAAACCTCTCCGTCAGCGCTGACGCGCTGCCACCTCCCCTAACGAGGGGAGGCCTTGGCATATCGTAAAGCCTCGTCTCTTCGCCAGAGGCTCCCCTCGGTAGGGGAGCTGTCTGCGAAGCAGACTGAGAGGTTGAATCCCAGAGCGTCGGTTTTAGCAGAAAAACTGCTGATTCCGGTGCTTTTTTGTATCAGGAGGATAAAATGAGAAGTGACAACGTGACCAAAGGCTCGGAGCGCGCGCCCAACCGAAGCCTGTTTTACGCCCTGGGCTACACCCCGGAAGAGCTGGACCGCCCCCTCATCGGTGTGGTGAGCGCCTACAGCGAGATCGTCCCCGGCCACATGAATCTGGATAAGATCGCCGACGCCGTCAAGGCAGGCGTCCAGATGGCAGGAGGCACCCCCATCCTCATCCCGGCCATCGGCGTCTGCGACGGCATCGCCATGGGCCATGTGGGCATGAAGTACAGCCTCGCCTCCCGCGAGCTCATCTGCGACAGCGTGGAGACCATGCTGATGGCTCATCAGCTGGACGGTCTGGTGCTGGTGCCTAACTGCGATAAGATCGTTCCCGGCATGGTCATGGCCGCTGTCCGCATGGATGTGCCTGCCGTGGTCTGCTCCGGCGGCCCCATGCTGGCCGGTACCTACGGCGGCGAGGAAGTCAGCCTTTCCAAGATGTTCGAGGCCGTGGGCGCCTATAAGGCCGGCATGATCACCGACGAGCAGCTGGAAGACTGCACCTGCAACTGCTGCCCCAGCTGCGGCAGCTGCTCCGGCATGTACACCGCCAACAGCATGAACTGCCTGTGCGAGGCCATCGGCATCGCACTGCCCGGCAACGGCACCATCCCCGCCGTCTACTCCAAGCGCCTGCAGCTGGCAAAACACGCCGGTATGGCCGTCATGGATATGGTGAAGAAGGGTATCACCGCCCGCCAGATCATCAACGAGCGCTCCATCCGCAATGCGCTGACCTGCGATATGGCGCTGGGCTGCTCCACCAACACCGTCCTCCACCTGCTGGCCATCGCCTACGAGGCCGGTGTGCCGATCGATCTGAAGCTTTTCAATGAGATCAGCGCCAAGACCCCGAACCTCTGCCATCTGGCCCCCGCAGGCCCCACCCACATGCCCGACCTCTACGCCGCCGGCGGCATCCCCGCCGTGCAGGCAGAGCTGGCCAAGAAGGGCCTGCTGGACCTGGATGTCCCCACCGTCACCGGCAAGACCCTGGGCGAAAACATCAAGGGCGCTCACATCCTGAACGACAAGGCCATCCGTCCCATCGATGATCCCTATTCTCAGACCGGCGGTCTGCAGATTTTGTGGGGCAACATCGCCCCCGATGGCTGCGTCGTCAAGCGCAGCGCCGTGGCCCCCGAGATGCAGGAGCACTCCGGCCCGGCCCGCGTCTTCAACAGCGAGGAAACGGCCATCGCCGCCATCTATGCGGGCAAGATCGTCCCGGGCGACGTGGTGGTCATCCGCTACGAAGGCCCCAAGGGCGGCCCCGGTATGCGTGAGATGCTCAACCCCACCTCCGCTCTGGCCGGCATGAAGCTGGACAAGACCGTGGCCCTCATCACCGATGGCCGCTTCTCCGGCGCTTCCCGGGGCGCTGCCATTGGCCACGTCAGCCCGGAGGCTGCTTCCGGCGGCCCCATCGGCCTTGTTGAGGAAGGCGATACCATCCACATCGACATCCCCAACGCCAGCATCACGCTGGAAGTGCCCGATGAGGTGCTGGCCCAGCGCAAGGCAAAGTATGTGGCCCCGGAGCCCAACATCAAGACCGGCTGGCTCAGCCGCTACGCCCGTATGGTCACCAGCGCAAACCTCGGCGCAGTGCTGAAGTAAGGCGCATTTTCTGCAACACCAAAGCATCCCCTGCAGGGCCCGGCCGGGCAATAGCCGGAAAGGCTGCAGGGGATGCTTTTTTGTTTTGACCGGGGGTGCAAAAAGCCCCGGGCCGCAGGGCTCCGGGGCAGGGGGAGATTTACTCCTCCGTAATGATCACACCAAGGGCGTAGGTATGGCCATTGACGTTTTTGTGGACAACGGCAATTCTCACGTTGGTGGCGGTGAGGAGAGATTCATTCATGTTTCCTTTGACGAGGCATCCTAACGACGAGCTGAGCAAAGCCGAGGTTTCCATGAAGGGGGTTTTCGTATCGGTGACGTCCGTTATAAGGAGAGTGATGCTGGTAGCAGACTCATAGGGGCTCATGATGTCCGTCAGAGTGTCTTTGATGCTCTTGCCATTGATCATGTGATCCTCATTAAGGACATACCATTCATTGTTCTCGTCATACTTGACCCAGTTTTCATCAAACAGGGGGGCAATATTACGGCCAAGCTCGGGGACCTGATAGCTCACCGAGACGGGATCAGGGTTTCCGTAGTGGGAGCGCAGATAATTCAGATAGTCTCCCATACCTTCAGCCATAGTACGGTTCAGAGACGCTGCCTTGCCGCATCCGGTGAGCAGGGCCAGAGCCATGACGCCTGCAAGGATGAGGGCAAGGATCTTTTTGACGGGTTTCATATAGAAGTCCTCCTTATCCAGTGTTGAACAAAATATTTCCCCCGTCCGTATGCGGAGGTTCAAATCATTTTTCCCCCCCCCCCCCCGCATGATGTCAAGAGGCTTTCAGAAAATCATCGTTTTATCTAAAAAATCGGATAAAACCAGGGGAATTTGACGGGGCTATACGCCGGAAGTTGGACAAAAAAGCCCCCTCCCGGAGAACACCGGGAGGGGGCACAGGATGAAACAGAGGGCTCACACCGCCAGGCCCTTTATATAAATTTACGAAGCAAGCTGAAACTCAAATGTATATCCATCCTCGCCGTAGTGCTCATTGCCGACCCAGAGAACAGACCGATCGGTCAAATCGTAGACCACACTGTGGATGGTGTTGGTGTTGGAGTCGTCGTTGTTCCAGGTGCGGCGGCCCACCGAGGCCAGCAGGTCCATGGCGGCGTTCTTGTCAGCCACGACGCCGTTGGTCTGGCGAAGGGCAGCCGCAAGGTGCTCGTAGCGGTCGAGGCCCTTCATCTCGACGGTAGTGCCGTCGTAGTAGCCGGGGGTCTTGATGAAGTTGGTCACCACCTGCCAGTCGGAGGAATCGGAGAGAGCGTCGGTGTCGTTCCAGAGGACGTTCAGCTGACGCTGAGAGCCGTCGGCGTCGTGGTCGGCATCAGCACCCACCCACTCGAGGACGGCGCTGCGGCCGGTGGAGTCGGCCACCATGTAGTGGAAGCAGCTGCTTGCCGAGTCGTGAAGGTCGTACTGCTCAGCCAGCGCCACAGCGTCCTCCACCGAGTCGGCGTAGTCGAGGATGAGCCGGAGCAGGGTGGTGGAGGTGAGGTCGGGCCTGTCGGTCTGGGTGTCGGTGGGGGTGCCTTTGCCCTCGCCCTGATAGGACATGAAGATGCCGCAGGCCACACCGGCGTCGTTGATGCCGTCCAGCGGCACATAGGGGGCCGCGAGGGTCAGGATCTTCTGTCCGAGGCTCTCTACGTCCTTGTCCTTGTCGAGGCCGAGGAAGCTCAGGTCGATGGTGGAGTAGGAGGCGTGACGACCCTTACCGGGGTTCGTGTAGACGATGGCGGTGTTGGTGGCTGAGAAGTCATAGTTGCGGCCAAAGACCCGGTCGCCGCTCTGGGTGTCTGCGGTAAAGGCCGAGCAGGCGATGGTGCTGGTCTTGATGTTCATGGGGATGATGCCCTTGGTGATGCTCTGGGTGATGAAGGAGATGAGCTCAGAGTCAGTGGATGCGCCGCCCTGGGCCAGGAAATCGTCGAAGTAGTAGCCGCCCGAGACGTTGAGCTGGTAAACAGCACCGTCGCGGTGGGCTTCGTCGCGGTCAGAGAGCTTTTTGAGGGACGAGAGGGTGGCCAGCTCGTTGTGCCAGAGGGCGAACACGGCAACGGCCAGTGCGATGACCAGCGCCGCCAGCACGCAGGCGAGACGCTTGAGGACTTTGGAGAGAGATTGATGCTTCATGAGACCTCCTGAAAAAGTCAAAAGAATATAGATAAAATACCTGAATATTCTATCACGACTTCTGTCGTGTTGCAAGACTTTTGGAGATCTGGCCGGAAAACAAAAACAGGCGCTGAACGACAGCGCCTGTTCTGAGAGAGACTTAACCAAACAGTTTTTTCGTATTGTGCATATACACCGACAGCACCAGCCCCACGCAGATATACAGCATAAGCACCGAGCTGCCGCCCGCCGAGTAGAAGGGCAGGGTGACGCCGATGACCGGCAGGAGGCGGAGGTTCATGCCGACGTTGACGAATATCTGGGCCATGAACGCGCCGCCGATGCCTGCGCAGATGAAGGAGCCCAGCATATCCTCGCTGTGTGCTCCGGTGGCGAAGGTCTTGATGATGATGGCCAGCAGCACGCCCAGCACCACGCAGCAGCCCACGAAGCCTGCCGCGTTGCCGATCCAGCTGAAGATGAAGTCATTGTGGGCGTTGGGGACGCTGTAGTAGCGGCCATCGAAGAAGCCGTTGCCGAAGATGCCGCCCGAGCCGATGGCGATCTCGCCCCGCTGCTGCTGGTAGATGATGTTCTTCCAGACCGTCTCGCTGGGCGCCCAGCCCGTCTCGTTGTTGGGGTCGATGACCGCAAGGATGCGGTACCACTGGTAGCCCTTGCCGATCTTGTCGCTGAAGAAGGCGAAGACCACTGCTGCCGCCGCTGCGAGGGCAGCGAAGGCCCCGATGATATACTTCCAGCTCAGCCCGGCGGCAAAGAGCATACAGCAGCCGATGATGCCGTAGATGATGGCCGTACCGTCGTCACCCTGGATATGGATGATGCCGATCGGCACGAAGAGATGGAGCAGCAGCTTGCCCAGCTCTTTCGGCTCGTTGAGGCGGCTGCGGACATTGTTCAGATGCATGGCGAAGGTAAGGATGAAGCTTATCTTTGCCAGCTCGGTAGGCTGGAAAGTGAAGCCGCCCAGTTTGTACCAGGAATAGTTGTCGGTGTCGCCCGCGTTGTAGCCAATGGTCAGCGGGCCGAGGGTCACGTTGCGGATGACCAGCGTGGGCAGCACGAGGCCCCATGTGAGCACCACATGGACAGGCCAGACATTGACGAGGCTGCGGTAGTCGATGTTGGACAGAAGGATGGCCACCAGGATGCCGATGGCCGCTGCGCCCGCCTGCACCACGGCCCGGCGGTAGTCGCCGATGCCGGTGATCTGGCCGGTGAGCTCATCCACGGCAAAGCCGCTGCCCTGCTTCGCCGCCCACGACGACAGCGCCAGCACCGCCATCGCGCTGCTGAACAGGCAGAGCAGCAGGTACATCTTGTCTGTCCGTTTCCAATATCGCTGAATGCTTTCCAAAAAAGCACCACCTTTCTGTATCCTTGGGAAGCCGTTTTCTGAGCGTTGCACTCCGCTTACGAAAACAGCTTCCTCAAAACCCCGCCTCACAGCCGGGTATGATCCCCCAATATACCTTATTATACAGCAGGGGAGAGAGGCGCGCAAGATGGCCGGTTGTGACAGCTTTGCAAAATCGGCGCAGAACGCTTGACAAAGGCCGATATGCCCTCTAAAATGAAACGTACCGGGGCGGTAAATGGCCGGTCCCCGGCGTTCTTGGAGGAACAGTTTTTACATGAAGGAACAACGCCATCGAATTTTGTGCGCGGTCTGCGCACTGGCACTGGTGCTGACGGCTGTGCTGGCTCCCGCCGCATGGGCGGCAGACGGGGCGGGCGAGGTGCAGGATACGGCAAAGTCTACCCTCACCACGGGCGATGCCGCCGAGATGCAGCAGGCAGACGCCGCTGTGACGGCCCTGACCGGCAGCGACGAATACGAGCAGATGTCCCGGGAAGAACGGCTCACCTCGGCCCTTGCGGAGCTGGATGAACTGGCCCGGAAGGGGCTGGTGCGCCGGGACTCCATCCGCACCGACGAGGAAAACGGGATAGTCAGCTTTACCTATCGCTGCGGCGTACTGGGCGGCATCCTGCTCACTCTGCCCGACGAGCTGGACGAGATGACCTTTGACGCCGGAGACAACGGCCTGCGCGCCCCGAGGGACATTGCTCAGCGAGCTCCCTGCACCGAGATGCCCCTGACCGACGATGTCCGGCAGGCTGCGGAGGCCCGGCAGTACCGGGAGAACGCTCTGCCTGAGACGATCGGCCGTGCCGCTATTTATTATGCCTTCGATAATACAGTGAACAGCTCCCGCTTTCCGTATTATTCCTATATGCAGGGCTTCTGGGAAGGCATGGGCCTGCGCACGACGATGAACACCCGGGTGACCCTGTCGGACCTGCGCCGGATGAACAAATATGATTTGTGCATCCTGAGCGCCCATGGTGCCTACTATACTTACAGCTACGGTACTTTCCGGAAGCACACCCGGACCGAGCCCATCATCCTGCTGACAGAAGCGTCCACGCTGTATAAAGACATCATCTACGGCTTTGACCTGCTGGCTCACCGCATCATCAAGCTCAACGGCCTTTACTGTGTCACGGCGGATTTCTTCCGCAATGCGTACCGCTCGGGCCAGCTCAGCAATACCATCATCTACTCCGAGACCTGTGAGTTCCTGGGCGTCACGAACAGCGTGGACGAGTCGATGGCCGAAGCGCTGCTGGCGGGCGGCGCACGGACTGTGCTGGGCTATGTGAACAACGTCTACACGGTCTACTCCCGCAGTATGCTCTGGGATACCGTCAACCATCTTGCGATGGGACAGACCATCGGCAGGGCGCTGGCCCACGCGAAGGATACCTACGGCGAGAACGACATCATCTGGTATACGGAGCAGGGCGGACGCCGCCCCCACGCCGCCGCAGCGTATCTGGTGCTCTACGGAGACGAGAACGCCCGGCTGAATGTGCCGGAAAACTTCTCGCTCGAGGAACGCGCGGAGGCTGCGGAAGATATGCTGGCCGATGTGCTCGAAAGCGCGGCCTGAGCGTTGCACTTTTGACAGAAATAGTTTATACTAAGGGACGGCAGAACAGGACGGCAGGACTCTGCCGTCCCTTTTTTATAGAAACGCATATGAGGTGGGATACCCATGTCTGAATTTATCACCCACTCCCGCGAGGAGACGGTGGCGCTGGGGGCGCAGGTGGCGCAGCATCTTGCGCCCGGGGCGCTCATCGCCTTTACCGGCGGGCTTGGCGCGGGCAAGACGGCCTTCTGCGAGGGCATTGCCAGAGGTCTCGGCTGCACTGACCCGGTCAGCAGCCCGACCTTCGCCATCGTGAACTATTACCGCGGGCCGCGGCCCTTCGCGCACTTTGATCTATACCGCATCTCCACGGAGAACGATTTGTGCGCGGCAGGGTTCTACGACTATCTGGATGAGGGCGCTGTGGTGGCGGCAGAGTGGAGCGAGAACTTCGCTGACCTGCTGGCGCTGGAAGACCCCATCCACATCAACATCGAGCGGGTGGACGACACCACCCGCCGCATCACCATCGAGGGGGTGGAAGTATGAACATCTTAGCCGTGGATACGGCGGGCAAGACCGTGGGCGTGGCCCTTCTGCAGGATGACCGCCTGCTCTACGAGTGCTATCTCGATGCGGGCATGACCCACAGCGAGACCCTGATGCCCCTCATCGACAACTGTCTCAAGTTCTGCGGCATGGGCTGCAAGGACATCGACCTCTACGGCGTCAATGCCGGCCCCGGCAGCTTTACCGGCCTGCGCATCGGGCTGGCGGCGGTGAAGGGTCTGGCCTTCCCCCGGGAGACGCTCTGCGCCCCGGTGTCCACGCTGGAAGCGCTGGCGGCGGCCCACACCGGCTGCGGCACCGTGCTCTGCGCGCTGGATGCCCGCCGTGCGCAGGTGTACAGCGCGGCTTTCGACCTTGAGACCCACGAGCGTCTGATGGACGACGATGCCCGTGCCGTGGCCGACCTGGCCGAGTTTGTAGAAAATTGCAAAAAGCCTCTGTTTTTTGTTGGTGATGGCGCAGCTCTGTGCTATAATAAATATGGCAATGTCCCGGGCGTGCTCTGTGTACCGCCGGCTCTCCGCAATGGCCGTGCCGCTGCGGTGGCCTATGTGGCAGAGCAGATGGCTCAGCGGGGCGAAGCCGTCCTGCCCGAGGCTCTGCTGCCGGATTATCACCGGCTGAGCCAGGCCGAGCGGGAGCGGGCCGAGCGTTTGGCCGCAGAAGCTGCCCGTACCGAAATACCGGAAGATACTGCAAAGGGAAAGGATCAACACCAATGACGAAACCCATCGCACTTGCCGCCGACCACGGCGGATTTGAACTGAAAGAGGCCGTTAAGGCTCATCTGGACGAGCTGGGGTTGGAGTACATCGACTTCGGCACCCACAGCACCGCCAGCGTGGACTACCCTGACATGGCTCTGCCTGCCTGCGACGCCGTGGTGAGCGGCCAGTGCAGCAAGGCGCTGCTGTTCTGCGGCACCGGTGTGGGCATCAGCATGGCCGCAAACAAGGTCAAGGGCATCCGTGCCTGCTGCTGCTCTGACAGCTTCAGCTGCGAGTATACCCGCCGCCACAACGACGCCAACGCCCTGTGCATGGGCGGCCGCGTCGTCGGCCCCGGCCTCGCCTGCCAGCTGGTGGACATCTTCCTCAACACTGAGTTCGAGGGCGGCCGCCACGAGAAGCGCATCGCAAAGCTGATGGAGATCGAGAATCGGTAAACCTTAGTATTCCAATATCTATTCACAATATAAGGAGAGTGTATTATGACCCCTATGATCGTTGAGCATCCGCTGCTGCAGCACAAACTGAGCATTCTGCGCAACAAGCAGACCGGCACCAAGGAGTTCCGTGACCTCGTGGGCGAGATCGCCACTCTGCTGTGCTATGAGGCTACCCGTGACCTGCCTCTGGAAGAGGTGGAGATCGAGACTCCCATCACCATGGCAAAGACCAAGGTGCTGGCAGGCCGCAAGCTGGCTCTGGTGCCGATCCTCCGCGCCGGCATGGGTATGCTGGATGGTATGCTGACCCTGCTGCCCGCCGCTAAGGTCGGCTTCATCGGCCTGTACCGCGACGAGGAGACCCTGCAGCCCGTGGAGTATTTCTGCAAGCTGCCGAAGGACATCGCTGAGCGCGACGTTCTGGTGCTTGACCCGATGCTGGCTACCGGCGGCAGCGCCATCGACGCCATCACCCAGATCAAGAAGCACGGCGCAAAGCACATCAAGTTCATCGGCCTCATCGCTGCTCCGGAAGGCATCAAGGCCCTGCACGAGGCACATCCCGATGTGGACATCTACCTCGGCGCACAGGATGACCACCTGAACGAGAATGGCTACATCGTCCCCGGCCTGGGCGACGCAGGCGACCGTATCTACGGCACCAAGTAAATCTCTGTATAACGTAAAAGTGCTCTGCCGGCCGGCAGAGCACTTTTTGCGTCTTGAGGCTTATTTTCTGCGTTTCAGGATCTCATCCAGAATGGCGTCCGCCACATCATCCTTGCTCATCAGGGGCAGCTCGCGGGCGCCGTCCGGCGTGATGAAGGTGACAACATTGGTATCCACACCAAACCCGGCACCGGCGACCTTCAGATTGTTGGCCACCACCATGTCGAGATTCTTTTTCTCGAGCTTGGCCGAGGAGTTGGCCAGCATGTCCCGCGTCTCCATCGAGAAGCCGCAGAGGAACTGGCCCTTCTTTTTGGGGCCGATGGTGCCGAGGATGTCGGGCGTCCGCTCCACGGCGATGGAGAGGTCGCCGTCCTTCTTCTTGATCTTGTCGTCGGCCACGGCGGCGGGGCGGTAATCGGCCACGGCAGCGGCCATGACCAGAACGTCCATCTCGTCGAAGCGGCTGGTCACGGCCTCGTACATCTGCTGGGCTGTCGTGATGGGGACATCCTCGGTGAACCGCACCGGCTGCAGGGCCGTCGGGCCGTGGATGAGGGTGACGTCGGCACCCCGCATCGCGGCGGCACGGGCCACGGCATAGCCCATCTTGCCGGTGGAGTGGTTGGTCAGGTAGCGCACAGGGTCCAGCGGCTCCTGAGTGGGGCCGGCCGTGACGGCAATGCGCAGGCCGGCGAGGTCCTTCGGCTTTGCGATGGCGCGGAAGATGTAGTCCAGCAGGACATCCTCTTTCGGCAGGCGTCCGCTGCCCACGTCCTTGCAGGCCAGCACGCCGCTCTCGGAGGGGATGACCGTGAAGCCGTACTTTTCCAGTGTGGCGATGTTGTTCTGGGTGATGGGGTTCTCCAGCATCCCGGTGTTCATGGCAGGGGAGACGAGCTTGGGACACTTGGCCGCGAGAACGACGGTGGTGAGCATATCGTCGGCGATGCCGTGAGCCATCTTGGCAATGACGTTGGCGGTGGCCGGGGCCACGAGGATGACGTCGGCCTTCTTTGCCAGCGAGATATGGGTGACTTCGAACTTGAAATCCCGGTCGAAGGTGTCCACCATGCACTTGTGGCCTGTCAGGGTCTCAAACGTGATAGGGGTGATGAACTGGGTGGCGTTTCTGGTCATGATGACCTCCACGTCGGCCCCCAGCTTGCGCAGTGCGCTGGCCACGTTGGCCATTTTATAGGCGGCAATGCCGCCGCTGACGCCCAGAAGGACGCA
>ENA-ORCM01003256-ORCM01003256.1-human-gut-metagenome-genome-assembly--contig:-NODE-3256-length-10782-cov-3.250817_pt1 | contig 10782 bp, 7 predicted proteins | sample MGYA00242906_ERZ507928 | MGnify/ENA primary metagenome ERZ507928 (study PRJEB26167, sample SAMN06115497) | human gut metagenome | host: Homo sapiens | place: China:Shanxi | collected 2015-05-07...
AAGAACGGGGATAAGAGACGAATTCCACAGTGAAACTCCGACAGCCTGCGTGAGAAGGAATCCGGAATAAATAGTGCTGCAAACACCGAGAACGGAAAAGACTGCATTAAATCCGTTGGACTGAGCTAATTTTTGCCATTTTGAGCCTTTAAATATAATTCCGGCACAAATCATGGAATAAAACACAGAGCCGACGCTAAGCAGGGAAAGAAGAACTATTCCGATCATCATCCAGGACTGGAAGTTGAAGGAGAAGTCCCGGAGGGCATAAAAAATCACAAACGGAAGGTTGCTGAGGCGTCCTAAATGACTGGTCACCAATGCTAAACCTGCAATTCCGCAGAACGTCAGAACATAAACAAAATTCTTTTGCCGAACCCAATAGTTAATGAAAAATCCCATTCCGGATAACCCGATGAACCAGAGAAATAAGGCAATCGTCCATCCCCAATGAGTTGCCTGAAGCTGAGGAGTAAGTGTGGATAAATCAATCATTTTTGCACCACTACAAAGAAATTAGGTTTCGTGCCTTTGTTCGGCATAAGGAGTTCGGTACGACAGGAAGCGATCTTCTTAGAAATTTCGCTTTGCGGATCTTTCACATCTCCGAAGAAACGGGCTTGAGCCGGACAAGCCTGAACACAAGCAGGTTGTTCTCCCTGTTGAATCAATTTCAAGCATCCGTCACCCATGCATTTCATGGGAAGTCCGTTATCCGGATGAGACCAGCGGGCATCATACGGACAGCTCGCTACGCAGTAGTTGCAGCCAACGCATTTGTTCGGATCATTGCGAACCAAACCGTTTTCGTCGTAGTAATTAGCACCGAAGGGACAAGTCTTAACGCAGGGAGCGTCCGAACAATGCTGACATTGAACCAGCAGATTTACAGGTCTTCTTTCTTCCGAGCGAAAAACGCGAATATTAGAAGCAAGCCAGTCGCGGCCCGGAATAGAGCGATTATGCATTTCGGGAAAGTTAGTCTGAGAACAGGCCACAATACAGGCTCCGCAGCTGATGCATTGTGTAGCATCAAAAAGATGCGCTAATTGTTTTTTCTTTTCGACCATGATTTAGCCTCTCAATTTGTTGATGCGTACGGCACTGTTATTGGCAACCGTTCCGAAAACGGGCTGTGCATAACCTTTGGCGTACCAGTGAGAATTAATCCCTTCTTTAATGAACTGATAATCGGGGTGATCAGCCAAGTGTTTGATTCGATTACCGCCTGAAAATCCGAAAGCGAAGAGTGATCCTGATATAACTTTCTTCGTCACAGTAATTTGAGCATTCCCTTTATAGCCCGTATCAATACCTTCAACTTCGACGGTTTCACCATGAGAAATGCCCAGTCTTTCTGCATCTTCCGGGTTCATCCAAACAGTACGGTCTCCAAGGTATTTAGACGGAAGAGCAAACATACTGAGACCGGAGCAGGAAGTGCAGTTTTTCCCGGATACTAAAATAAACTCGTTACTGTTTCTCTTCGGCGGAGTAAAAGCCGGTGCAGGAATATGTGCCGTGAAAGGAGGAATTCCTCGCACATATGCGGGTTTTTCGAAACTCTTGAAAGAATAAATTTCAACTTTGCCGGAAGGCGTTCCGAAGGGTTTCTTATAGGGATAGACGCCGTACTCTTTAATCTTAATCGTCGACCAACCTTTCGTTCTAATGTCCTCGTGAATCCGACGAGACCAACCGGGCTTGACTTTGTCGCATTCTTCCAAGAGCTGGGCATAGCCTCTCTTTGTGAATGCGTCAAAGTAAGCATTGAATTCTTCAGCTGTTTTGCATTCCTTGTATCCGACTCTTGCAGCTCTTCCCGGGAAAGCTCTTCTGAGGATCTCTAGCAGAATCCACACATCGTGACGGGCCTCGCAGCCTTCAGGGGGACTCAGTTGAGGATCGGAAAGATAAATCGATCCGTCTCTTGCCCACTTTACGCCCGACATTTCCATTCTTTCCATGAAGTACGTAGAAGGAAGGACATAGTCAGCGTAATCGCAAATCTCTTGAGGGAGAACGTCTTGAACGACACTAAGTTCAAGTTTTTTAAGCCTTTCGGCAAGCTCCTCAGAATTTGCTTCTCTTTGGAACATCGTTGTGCCCACAAAGAAGGCTGCCTTTATGGGGTAAGGTTTTCCGGTCAGAACAGCTTCCATAGCCACTTTGAAAGTGCCCTCGGCTTCCGGATAGATGATCTTATCGATGCGCTTTTCTTTAGCCATCCTCCAAGTTTCCCCATTCGGACCTTTTCCTTGGGAGACACTCGGAATCTTCAGACCGGCAGCAGCCGTAACAATCATTCCGCCGGGTATATCGATGTTGCCGTTAAAGGCGTTTGCGATCGAGACTAAACGATAAACCTGAACATCTGTACCATTTTTAGAGGTATACCACCCGTCATCAATTACACCCTTGAGATTGGTGAAATCTCGAGCAATTCTGCGAATCATATCGGCGGGTATACCGGTAATTTCAGAGCTTTTTTCGGGGGTATAAGGAGCAAGCGTCTCTTTAATGATGACAAAAGCGGTTTTAACCGGGCAGGAAGATCCATCTGCAAGCTTGACAGATCCGCTCATATTCAGGTCAGCCTTGAAGGAAGAATCCTCATCAAAGGCGGTCGGTATGCCTTTATCATTTCTTAGAATGCCTCTGAAAGAGAGGCGTCCGTCGGAGGAGGCGACGACATATTTCGTTTTATCTCCACCCTGAATGACCTCAGCCTGAGTAAGGGGCTGGCCGTTTTCTTTGATCAGGTAAGCTCCGTTCGTCCCTTTCTCAATAAAGTCTAGATCAGCCGTGTTTGTACGGAGCATTTCATTGATCAGAGCTGAAAGAAAAGCGTCATCTGTGCCGGGACGAATAGCAACCCATTCGGCATCGCCGTAGGTAATGTCCGGCATTTTCGGATCGATAGCAACGACGCGAGCCCCTTTTGCTCTGGCGACATTCAAAGTATGAAGAGCCCCCATCGAAGCTCCCATAGTGCGTCCGATCAGGAGGAGATAGCGCAGATTTTCGTAGTCAGGTTCTAATTTTCCCGCACCGCTGAAGCCGGTACCGAAAACCCAGTTGCGCGCATTTATACCCGCAGCGTTGCAGGAAGATTGGTGTCCGATGTTATTGGGAGAACCTAGCGGGAAAGTCAGCCATTTGCTCATTCCCTGAAAATTATGAGATGTTGTTGTGATGCAGCTTTCACCATACTTTTGGACAAGATCTTTAACTTTGGCGCCGATTTCGTTTAGAGCCTCGTCCCAAGTAATTTCTTTAAATTTACCTTCGCCTTTTTCCCCGATACGTTTTAAGGGTTTGCGAAGACGGAGAGGGTGGTTCCAGATCCACATCGCGCCGGCAGAACGGCCGCAGTAACCTTGCTGAGGATGTCCGGGGTTCGGAAAAATTCGAACGGTTTTTTCTGATATCGGTTCGCCTTCTTTGCGCATCGCTAAGATGCCGCAGTAAGCACCGCACATTGTGCAGGCGACCGGATGTTTGGACCATCCTTCTTTTTCTAATTTTGCAATTTGTTCCGCAAATGCATGGTTCACCAGAGAGGGAGCGGATGCCGCTGCTGCCGAACAGGCTGCTCCCTTAATTAATTTTCTTCTGGTCATCGAAAGATTAACGAAATCGACTGACATTATTTTTGTACTTTTAATAATGGGGTTTGTACCTAACGCTCTGGCATGCTAGGCTTCTCGAAGAATTTGAATAATCGGAAAATCCCCTTATACCGTTTGAACTAGACTGCCGATTTTTAATCCGTTAGCTGCATTAATATGTCGTAGACTAATATTATTTTTTATAATAAATCAAATAATTAAGTAGTTAAAAATTTCATTACCCCGGTATCATCCTGTCACAATCAGCAACATATCAGATACAGCTTGAAATAATGGGTTACTAAATAAGAAAAAGACGGGGATTTTTGAACAATTTCTGAACTAGGAATATCCTCAAAATTCAATCTCTGGAACCCCGGTAGTTGTCAAGCACTTTAGGATAAAGTTTTTCTTTAGTCTTGCGAAGCAAGACCTGTTTCCATATTTTTTTGGTTGTCTAGGTATCTTGTTCGAGGTTAAATGCGTCTGCTGTTGCATACAGAAGAGGCCAATCTACCAATCTCTCCAGGCTGTTTCAAGAACCTCAATTGATTCTATTTGCCTACCATGAACTTCAAGATCAGTCCGCTCGTGCCCCCTAAAATTGGATAGCTGTGACGCTAATTGAATTTATCGGGCTGTGGAGCGGGCCTTTCGGCTTTCTCATGCTTTGTTGTAGACGATTGTGCTCGAACTGTAAGTTAAATCTTTAGCTCCCTTTGGGCAATGAGCATTTCGCGACCCCTGCTATTTTTGAGTTATATGGTTTGTTGCTGATAAGAACAGCTCTAACAATCCGTAAAAGCTTTGCGGCAACGGCGCATACGAGTTTTCCCCATGGCATTTTTTCTTTTTGCTTCTTCAAAATCCACTTCGTTAACTGTTTGGATTTCAATTTTCCTTTAGTGGCCATGTTAACCAAGCTCCCGGCCGCTTGCACCATTAAAGACCTCATAGTCCTGTCTCCACGATGGGTAATTTTTCCTTTTCTCTCATTGTGCCCAGTAGCAATGCTTCTCGGCACCAATCCATAATAGGCAGGAAAATCTTTGGGACTTTTAAATCTCTTTATGTCTCCAACCGTTGCACGAAGTCTGCAACTGCAGATTGATCCCAGCCCCGGAATCGTTTGAATTAACTGGCAAACTTTATCGCTCTTAGCTAACTCCTCAAGGGTTTTGGTGATTTTGTTCAAGGCCTTTTGAGCTGTTTGTGCGTGTGTAACCATGTCAACGAGACTTTCCTTCAGTTCCTCCGGGAAAGCTGCGTGATTTTCAATCAGATCTTTCAATCGAGCTTTCCCGCTGATTCCTTTCGATATATTCAATCCCCAGGCTTGGCAAATCCCTTTTAAAGACACAATGGTCTGCCTATATTGCTTGATATATTGTTCCCGCAATGTTGTTAAGCTCGCGTACTTTTGTTGCTCTACATCTTTGGCTTTGATTGTCCTCAGCTGTGTATCTTGGGCTAGAAAAGCCAGGGCTTGAGCATCATTTAAATCAGTTTTTTGGCCTGAAAAATGATTTTCAACGTAGTTCTGTACATTCTTGCCGCCGATAACCAGACAACGATGTCCCCAAGCCTCTAACTTTTGAACTAAATAATTCATTTCAGTGCATGGCTCCATGGCGAACGTCGTAGAACTAAGCGCCTGGGCACTTTTCTCGAGCTCAGAATAGTCAAGCCGGTCGATGCAGACCACTTCACCATCTGTTGTTAACAGAGCAGCACTGACGCAATTCTTAGCTAAATCTATACCGATGGCTTCGTATTCGAGATCTGTATCGATAGTTTTTGCGAGTATCCTTCTAACTGACATGGAATCACCTTTAATGAGAATTTTGTCACTTTCATTTTGCTCCCTCTATCTCGCTGGGAGCAAAGGGGTTCCATGTCATTAAATTAGGGGGATTTAAAAATTCAACCATCAAAACTCACTTTTTTCTTTATTGAAGCAAAAGTAAATGCTTTTACAGGGCTATTTCACCGTCAAATGAAATTTTGACTAACAATTTGTCTTAATTATCTATTTTTGTTCAAAAAATAAATACCCAAATTCGTTAGCACGCAAGGGACTTAACCCTAATTGTCTCTTTTGTATGAAAGCGTAGACTGAAATCACCTACTTCCGAGGAGAATAGGATGACACTCAACAGAAGATCATTTCTTGTTGGGGGTGCAGCCTCTGCTGCCGCCTCCATTTCCACATTCGCTCATGCAGCAAATCCCTGCTCGACGCCCATCACTTGGGATAAAACCTATGACGTCATTGTCATCGGCTCCGGCGGTGCCGGTCTTTCTGCCGGCATCGTCGCCAAGGAAAAAGGCGCAAATGCTGTCGTTCTGGAAAAACTTTCCATTCCAGGCGGCAATACTATGGTTAGCGGAGGCGGCTTGAATGCGGCCGTAGAAGCAGATTACAAGAAAGCAGGCATTGAGGACTCTCCTCAGCTCCATACCAAACAAACGATAGCTGCGGGCGATTTCCGCGCCGACCCTGCTCTTGTCGCCACATTGTGCGAAAACGTTCCTCAAAGCGTCGAATGGCTTAAGAAAGTCGGCGTGCAGTTCAAACCCGGCATCTACCAAATCTATGGCGGCCTGTGGCCTCGTTGCCGCAATCCTGTCGGTCAGAGCGGCGGAGACTACATCAAAGCCTGCATGAACTACGCCAACAAGATCGGTCTTCCGGTTCTGACTAACCACAAAGTCATCGGGATCATTCGTGAGAAACCGAACTCCGGCCGTGTCTTAGGCATTGAAGTTGAACTCAAAGACGTCAAGAAAGAGTTTTGGAAAGCCAACAAGGCCGTCGTTGCCGCAGCAGGCGGTTTCGCTGCAAACCCGACAATGTGCTCTTACTTTGACCCGCGTCTGACAAAACTCAACACAACGAACCAGCCAGGCTCTACCGGTGAAGTACTCAAATATATCCAAGGTATCGGAGGTTTAGCCGTTGGTTTGGATTACATCCAGTGCATTCCGTGGACTGCTCCCGGCTACAAACACACCGCTGATATTTTCCAAGCTATCGAATACACCATCTTCCTCAACAAGGAAGGAAAGAGATATGTTGCCGAAGATGCTCGCCGTGACGTAATTCGTGACGCCACTTTGGCTCAAACCGATCAAACGGTCTTCCCGGTATGCGATACAGACGGCTTCGATAAGAACAACGAGTATTACAACGAGATGAACCATCGTGCTCTGGAAAACGGCACCTTGTTCAAAGCAGACACGATTGAAGAACTCGACAAACTCATCAAAGTACCGCCGGAAGTTATGGTCGCGACCATCAATGAATACAACGCAATGGTTGATTCCAAGAAAGATCCTCTCGGCCGTACCCCGATTATGCTGAGTCACAAGATCGTAAAAGCCCCGTTCTATGCGGGTCCGATCGGTATGTGCCGTCATCACACAATGGGCGGGGCCAAGATCAATACGAAAGCTCAAGTACTGGATCGCGACGGAAATGTGATTCCGGGTCTGTATGCTGCCGGTGAAATCACAGGCGGTATCCACGGAAGCAACCGTATTGGCGGAAATGCTATTGCAGATATCTTCACATTCGGAAGAATCGCCGGTGAAGGCGCCGCTTCTGAGCAATAAGTAAGTAGGCTTATGAGTTATAGGCCGCCGGTTTCATCAGGCGGCCTTTTCACTTATATTCTCGGTAATCACTTCTCATAAGAAAGCCGTCCTGACAGCTTCCTGCTCACAATTGGTTAGATTACTCAGATTGTTGTCCGCAGAGCCTGATAATTCTCCTGCTAAATACTCGGCTGGGAGTGAGAGTCATGCCAAACAATAGATTAGATTTCGAAAGTATCGATCAGGTAGAAGTTTTCAAGGAAAACGGAGATGTCATCGGAACCGTTAAAGTCTCCGGTGTCCGTTCAATTGAAGCTGCTATCGAAAAAGCCCTTCAGCAGCTGCCGGAAGCGAAAGATCCAGAAGCCTATGTATTCAAGGTGTCAAACCTGTCTGACGGAACCGAGCGCCGATATCGTTTAAACGCACACGGTCACGTTAAATTAATTATCTAACCTTCAAACAGAAACCGGGCCTCGCTAAAGAACCGGATCCTGAATCAATGGTCCCGACGCCTTGGCATCGAGACCTTTGTTGATTAGTAGGACATGATCTGTCCGTCGGTACGCTTCTCGGTTGCGCCGCAAAGCACGCCGTTTTCATCTCTAAGAATGACCTGACCACGACCCATATGATAAGGATCAGGTTGGACGACGATTTGGTGTCCCATTCGCTGAAGCTGGCGAATGATGTAGTTGGGAGTTTCTTGCTCCACTTCGACTTTCTTACCACCGACCCACTGCCAGCGTGGCGCATCCAGAGCCTGCTGTGGATTCAGGTGCCAGTCAATCATATTCATGACAACCTGAACGTGAGCCTGCGGCTGCATCCATCCGCCCATAATTCCGAACGGTCCTAACGGTTTTCCGTTTTGAGTCAAGAATCCTGGAATAATGGTGTGATACGGGCGTTTGCCGCCGGCCAATGCATTAGCGTGGTTTTCGTCAAACTTGAAGTTCTCTGCACGGTCATTTAAAGAAATGCCGGTGCCGGGAACGACGATGCCGGATCCGAATCCGCGGAAGTTGGACTGGATGAAGCTCACCATGTTGCCGTCTGCGTCTGCGCAGCAGAAATAAACGGTCGACGGGCATCCGGGCTCGCCGGGTTCCGGCATGATGGCCTGATCGTTTATCAAGGCGCGGCGTTTGGCAGCGTATTTTTCGCTGAGAAGTTGGTCATCGGAAACTTTCATGTAAGAAGGTTCGGCAACATACTGAGCCGTATCCACCATAGCAAGTTTCATGGCTTCAATCTGCTTGTGCATCGTGTCAGCACAATCTCTTTCAGCAAGCTTCATGTCTTTAAGAATCTGCAAAGCCATGAGTACGGTAATGCCGTGTCCGTTAGGCGGCAGCTCCCAAACATCCACTCCGTGATAGTTCACGCTGATCGGATCGACCCACTCGGGCTTGAATGCGGCGAGGTCTTCTTTGGTTAAGAAGCCGTTGTGCTTCTTAAAGAAGGCATCGATCTTTTCGGCAATGGCTCCGCGATAGAAAGATTCGCCCTTTGTCGCTGCGATCTCTCTCAGTGTCTTTGCCATGTCCGGGCAGCGGAACATCTCGCCGGGTTTCAGCCAGGTGTTGTTAGGCGCAAAAGTGTCGAACCAGCCTTGGAATTCCGAGCGATCACGATATTTGGAATAGTTTTCGAAGGCTTCCTGCCAAAGACGCGAAATGTTAGGCGTTACAGGGTAACCTTCCTCTGCATAACGAATGGCAGGAGCCATTACCTCTTCCAAAGGAAGTTTGCCGAAGCGTTCATGAAGCGTCATCCAGCCGGCTACTGCGCCCGGGACATCAATCGGTTCAACGCCGTAGGAAGGAATTTTTTCAAATCCTCTGTCTTTTAATGCTGCAACAGAAAGAGATTTAGGAGCGGGGCCCGAAGAGTTCAGGCCATACATTTTTCCTTCATACCAAAGAATCACGAAGCAGTCGGCGCCCAGACCGTTGCCGGTCGGCTCAACCACCGGCATAGCACTGGCCATTGCAACGGCGGCGTCCACCGCATTACCGCCTTTCAGAAGTGTCTGAAGACCGGCGGATGCAGCGTGCGGATTACCTGCGTTGCACATGCCGTTGCGGGCATAGACCACGTTGCGTTTGGACGGATAGGGATAATTTTGAGGATCAAATTTAATCATGTTTTATTTCCTAACCTTGAAATCGGGATCAGATGAACTTCACAAAGATGCCGGCAACGATCACAGAGAAGGTTGTCACGGTCACGAAGCCAGCAACGAGGTACTTCGCCATTAGGCGTTCATGAATAATCTTCTTTTCTTCTTCAGTTTCTGCAACGGCATTAATGATTTCGTTAACGACTAAGTAAGTAGCCGGGAAGCCGATTAACTGGCAGGCAGCAACGCCCACGGCAACGTTCTTGGAGCCGAGGATCTTCCACAAAGGAAGGTATTTGAAGAAAACGATGATGCAGAAGATAGAGATGGCAAAGATCACGCAGATCGAATAAGACAGCGTCAGGAGATTTTCCGGTTTAATCGTGGCGAGTGACGGGATAATGGCGCAGAAAACAGCGCAGTTAAGTAGGCCGCCGGCATTGGCGTGCTTCAGAATATTGCGAGGCAGATAACCGGTACTGCCGACAGCGGCGCCCAAGATCAAGGCCCAAATTGTTGCAGAAAGGCCTGTCCATTTGCCGATCACAAAGGCGATCCAAGAGAAAAGCGCTGTAATGGCCAAACAAGTGAACTGGCCGTAGTATTTCTTATGACTCTCAAAGAAAGAAGGACCGGCAGCCGGCTCTTTTTTAGGTGCATAAGTATCTTGTGGTACGACACCGGTTTTGCGGTATTCATCGATTAAGAAACGAGCTTCTTTGAGGCCGAAGTAGCTGGCTAACGGAGTACCGATGAACTTCTGCACTGCGAAAACAATCGTGCCTAATGCAGCTGCCAGGGCAAAACCGTGCTCCATCGCGCCGCTTGTCATGATCTGAGTCGCAACGATACCGCCGGTCACAATAGGCACGCTGACCACAGTGTTTTCGTAACCGATAAACGGCATCATCAAAAATGCGCCGAGCATAATGACGCCCATTGCCAAAAGGGCCGTCACAACCGTGCGCCATTCGGCAATCAGCTCACGCATGTTAATGGTAGTTCCCATGGAGAACACGAGCAGAATCACAGACCATTTAGCGATCTGATCCAAGCCGGCTTTCTTAATGATGTCGGGAGGAATCCACCCGGCCATAAAAGCGATTAAAAAGAGCATTAAGCTCACGAACACTGCAGAAACCTTGGCTTTTGTGGCAACGCCAAGGAAGTCGCCTATTCCGAAGAATAAAAGGCAGATGAAAAGATACCAATACATCGAAGTAAACATCATTCCGGCGCTCTAAAGGCACCCTCCTTTATTTGAGATTTAAGGTTTGTTTCAATTAGTCTCACAGGCAAAACCTATGAAGGAGGAAAAACTTCTCGAATGTTCCAACTACACCCTCTACAAACGACTCGTCCCCATCAGGCTCAAGGCAATAAAGTTTTTCTTCTTCTTTGATTTTATCTTTCACAAGTTGAAGAATTTCTTTTTTGAAACAACAAGCG
>ENA-ORCM01003257-ORCM01003257.1-human-gut-metagenome-genome-assembly--contig:-NODE-3257-length-10779-cov-6.506074_pt1 | contig 10779 bp, 9 predicted proteins | sample MGYA00242906_ERZ507928 | MGnify/ENA primary metagenome ERZ507928 (study PRJEB26167, sample SAMN06115497) | human gut metagenome | host: Homo sapiens | place: China:Shanxi | collected 2015-05-07...
GGCAAGAAGTACTTCTCCGTCGCTTCCGGCGGCGGCACGGGCCGTACCCTGCACCCCGATAACGTCGCAGCCGGCCCCGCCAGCTACGGCCTGACCGACTCTCTGGGCCGCGTCCATGGCGATGCTCAGTTTGCTGGTTCCTCCTCCGTGCCTGCGCACGTTGAGATGATGGGTCTGATCGGCATGGGCAACAACCCCATGGTCGGTGCAACCGTTGCCTGCGCAGTTGCTGCTGCACAGGCCAACGCCTGATTTTTTCTCTTAGTTCGGCAAAGGGGGCTGCTTTCCGAATGAGCAGCCCCCTTTTTCTGCTGATATGTTCGCATTAACAAACTGAGGGCATTGGCCCTCAATTCTGCTGAGGAATTGGAAAAACCATGAAGAAGAACCAGATAAAGAAGATCCTCCTCGCTGTGGCGATGGTGGTGGTGGTGGCAGCCGGTCTGCTGGTGTACAGCAGCGGCAAAACCACCAGCATGGGCACTGCCAAAGGCTTTGGCGGCGATGTGACCGTTACCCTGACCCTTGCCGACGGCAAGATCATCGGCTGCACCGCCGAGGGCAAGGACGAGACCGAGGGCGTGGGCTCCACGGCCATCGACCAGCTACCCGGCGCCATCGCCGAGAGCGGCAGCATTGCGGTGGACGGCGTTGCAGGCGCAACCGTCACCTCCAACGCCATCAAGGAGGCTGCCGCTGCCGCCCTGACCGCGGCCGGCCTGAACCCCGACGACTACAAGACCGCTGTGGACAACACCGCCGAGCCCGCTGAGGACTCTACGGTGGACGCCGATGTGGTCATCGTGGGCGCGGGCGGCGCCGGCATGACTGCCGCCATTACCGCTGCCAACGAGGGCAAGAGCGTTGTCATTCTGGAGAGCCAGGCCATGGTGGGCGGCAACTCTGTCCGCGCTACCGGCGGCATGAACGCCGGCAAGACCGTGTATCAGGATGAGAACGAGTTCGGCGAGTCCGCAGGCGTGGAAAAGACCCTGAAGACCGCTGCCGAAAAGTATGCTGACAATGAGACCATCACCGCTCTGGCTGCTACCGTGGCCGAGCAGTGGGCTGCTTATCAGGCCAACCCCACCGGCTACTTCGACTCTGTGGAGCTGATGGAGCTGGACACCATGATCGGCGGCAAGGGCATCAACGATCCCGCTCTGGTGGAGACTCTCTGCGAGAACAGTGCCGATGCCATCGACTGGCTGGATGAGAACGGCATCACCCTGCACAGCGTTTCCAGCTTTGGCGGCGCTTCTGTCAAGCGCATCCATCGCCCTGTGGACGCAGAGGGCAAGACCCTCTCTGTGGGCTCTTACATGATCCCCCTGCTGCAGGAGAACTGCGAAAAGGCCGGTGTTCAGATCCTGCTGAACACCACCGCCAACGAGATCCTGACCGATGCCAACGGCGCAGCCTGCGGCGTTAAGGCCACCGGCGCTTCCGGTGAGACCGTCACCGTCAACGCCAAAGCCGTGGTCCTGACTTCCGGCGGTTTCGGTGCCAACCTGGACATGGTCGTGAAGTACAAGCCTGAGCTCGAGGGCTTTATGACCACCAACGCTCCCGGCATCCTGGGCCAGGGCATTGAGATGGCAACGGCCATCGGTGCCGGTACCGTGGATATGGACCAGATCCAGATCCACCCCACCGTGGAGGCTAACACCGCTGCCCTGATCACCGAGGGCCTGCGCGGCGATGGCGCGATCCTGGTCAACGCTGACGGCAAGCGCTTCATTGACGAAGTGGGCACCCGTGACGTGGTTTCCGCTGCTGAGATCGCACAGCCGGGCAGCTACAGCTGGCTGGTGGTTGATCAGGCCATGGCCGATGCTTCCAGCGTCATCCAGGGCTACATCAAGAAAGGCTATACCGCGGAGGGCGCTACCTACGAGGAACTGGCCAAGGCCATTGGCGTGGACGAGGCGACCTTTGCCGAGACCATGAACAACTGGAACCAGTGCGTGGCCGATAAGGCCGACGCCGAGTTTGGCCGTACCAGCTTTGCAAACCCGCTGGATACCGCTCCCTACTATGCCATCAAGGTCACTGCCGGTGTCCACCACACCATGGGCGGCCTGACCATCAACACCAACACGGAAGTGCTGGATACCAATGGCAACGTGATCCCCGGCCTGTTTGCAGCAGGTGAGATCACCGGCGGCGTCCACGGTGCAAACCGTCTGGGCGGCAACGCTGTGGCCGACTTTACCGTCTTTGGCCGCATTGCAGGCCAGGCTGCCAGCGATTACGCTGCATGAAACGCCTGACCCGGCTGCAGAAAAATCTGCTCTTTGCGGCAGTGCTCCTGCTGGCTGCAGTGGTGCTTTTCTGGGCACTGCGGGGCCGCAAACAGGGGGAAGCGCTGGTGGCGGTAGCCGATTTCGGCGACGGCGTCACCGAGACCATCCCGCTGGACAAAGATTACGATTATCTGTACGATGTGGGCGATTACGTTGTGCATTTACAGGTAAAAGACGGTGCCATCGCCTTTCAGGACAGCCAGTGCCCGGACCATGTCTGTGAGCAATTCGGTTGGCTGAGCCAGAAAGACGCCTGGGCCGCCTGCGTCCCCGCAGGGGTATATGTCCAGCTCTATGCGGCGGATGACGCTGCGGTGAAGTGAGCAGAAAACGCGGTAAGTAAATCGAAAAAGAGGCTGTTCCACTGGAAATTTTCCGTGGAGCGGCCTCTTTTTGCGTGCTGAAACGGTAAAAGGGCCCGTACCAATGCCGGTACGGGCCCTTTTGCAGGGAAGAAACAGAGGTTATTTTACATATTTGCCGCTGCAGATGTTTTTGCAGCAGGCGCTGACGGGGAACCAGCAGCAGTCGCGGCAGATATCCGCCAGCATCTCCGGGGTAGCCTTGGCATCAATGGCCCGAATGAGGTCCTGATAGACATAATCCTTTTCTTCCAGGCCAAAGTATTCCACGGTCTTGCGGTCGTACCGCTTTACCTTTTCCTGGGTGTCGCACAGGTCTTCGCCAAGCTTGTTGGGGCAGCAGGAGCAAAGCGTGTCAGTGGAGAACGTGAGGTGGATCCGCGTCCCGGGAACCTCCCGCAGTTGGTGGACCACGTCATTCATGTGCTCCACAAAGGCGTCGTCGTAGCCGTGGCCGGAGTAGCCCTGGGTGCAGAGTAGATGGTGCGGGCGGAGTACGATCATGCCTTGAGCCCCGGAATCCGTTTCCGAATGTTCAGGCCGATGGCGCAGGCCAGCACAGCCTTGATGATAGCAGTGGGGATAAACGGCAGAACGCAGGCGGAAATAGCCACGGCCACGGTGCTGTGGGCCACGATGACGAACAGGATCACACCGACGATGTAGTTGACCACGGTGCCCACGACAACGGCCAGAGGGAACGCGCCCTTAAAGGCATTGCGGTGCTCCACGCCCAGGCCGATGATATAGGCCATGAGGGGGAACGAGATGAGGAAACCGCCCGTGGGGCCGACGAATTTGTCAATACCGCCGGAGAAGCTGGCCAGCACGGGCACGCCCACGGCACCAAGGATCAGGTACACGAGGCTTGCCATGGCGGAGAGCTTGGAGCCCAGCACCACAGCGGCCAGGGTGATGGCGAACGTCTGCATGGTCATGGGGACGCCCAGGGGCATCGGGATGGAGATCTGGGCCATCACGGCGATGACGGCGGCGAACAATCCGGTGTAGCAGATGTCGCGGACCGAAAATTTCGAGCTTTGGGTGTTTTTGGCAGCTGCCTGACTCATAAAAAATCCTCCTCTATTTGCGGCCCGCTGTTTTGGACGGGCCGAGAACATCGCATAAAAACTGCGCTTTGCCCCGTATTAAACCAGAAATTCCCGGGTGCGTCAACTTTGAAATATACAGCAGGTTTACAATTTGGAAAAATCCGCCTGCCAGGCCGGGTTTCGGGCAGGCGGCAGCGGTGCTCCGGGGGCAAAAACCGGGAGAAACTGCCGGAATATTTGTCAAAGATGCGTGAAATGAAATTTGGACGCTTGTTTAATTTCCCGAAATGCGATACACTACCTTATAATAGACACTTCTGCGGGAGGGGGATCTTGCCCCCCGCACCGCACAGCGAGGAGGAAAAGCATGATCTGGAAAAAGAAGAACGCGGCCATGCAGGGGGATGCCCCCTCGGCAGCGGCTGCAAACGATAAGACCGCCGGGAAGCTTGCCGGGGCCAAAGCATTTGCCCGGAAGAACTGGAAATGGCTGGTCCCGGCGGCGGTGGTCGTCCTTGCAGGAGGGGTGTTCCTGCTCAAGCCCGCCAAGGACAAGCAGGCCAATGTGGACACCAGCTATGTGGAAACGGCACCTGAGGAGCGGGATGTCTCCAACTCCCTCAGCGGCACCGGCACCCTGAACCCGGCCAATACTTACACCGTGAAATCTCTGGTGGACGGCAAAGTGCTCACCGCTGATTTTGAAGAGGGCGACACCGTGGAAGAGGGCACGATCCTCTACACCATCGACAGCTCCGACGCTTCCACCAACCTGGAAAAAGCGGAGATCGCCCTCCAGCAGGCCCAGCGCAGCTACGATAAGACGGTAGACCGCCAGTACGTCCGTGCTGAGGTGGCGGGTACTGTCAGCAGCCTGAAAGTGGCCAAGGGCGATGAAGTGACCAGCGGCCAGGAAGTGGCCGTCATCCGGGATAACTCCAAGATGATGCTCAGCCTGCTTTTCCCGGCAGCCGACGCCGCCAACTTCTCGGTGGGGCAGAGCGCGCAGGTGGTGCTGGACGGCACCTTTGAGACGCTGGACGGCACCATTACCGCTGTGACTGGCACCGATGAACTGAGCACTGGCAACCTGCTCACCCGTACGGTGACCATCGCGGTGCGGAACGCGGGCGGCCTGACCACGGCCCAGGCAGCCACGGCCAGCATCAATGGCGTCAGCTCCATTGCCTCCGCCACCTTTGCCTATCAGGCAGAGCGTACCCTGACGGCTCCCTCTTCCGGCACCGTCTCCGCCATCAATGTGCAGGAGGGCAGCGCGGTGGAAAAGGACGCCATCCTCATTGAGCTGACGGGCGATGACCTGACCGAATCCATCCAGTCTGCTTCGGAGACCCTGCGCAGTGCCGAGATCTCGATGCAGAATATGCAGGACACGATGGCCAACTACACCATCACGGCCCCCATCAGCGGTACCGTGATCGAAAAAGACGTCAAGCAGGGCGACGCACTGACCTCCGGCACCAGCCTCTGTGTGCTGTATGACCTGAGCTACCTGGAAATGAGCATCAATGTGGACGAGCTGGAGATCGGCTCCCTTTCCGTGGGCCAGAAAGTGCAGATCACGGCGGATGCGGTGGCCGATAAGACCTATGTGGGCACCGTGACCCGTGTCTCGATGAAAGGCAACTCTTCCGGCGGAACCACGACTTACCCCGTGAGCATCCGCATCGATTCCATCGACGGCCTCCGCCCGGGCATGAACGCCAACGCGGAGATCGTGGTGGCCGAGTCCACCAGCGCCCTCTGCGTGCCCAACGCGGCCATCGTCCGCGGCGGCTATGTGCTGGTGACCAAGGATTCGCCCAGCGCGGCCAATGCGGACCCGGAGATGGAAGCTCCGGACGGCTATGTCTATGTGGACGTGAAGACGGGCGTCAGCGACGACGATTACACCGAGATCCTCGACGGCATCACGGCGGAAGACACGATTGCTTACGATCCCAACTCGGTGAGTGACAGCTACTATGATGATGGAAGCGGTTTCTATGATGACGGAAGCAGTTCCTTTTGATGAGGAGGGCTGAACATGAGCGCTCTGATCGAATTTGATGAAGTGTGCAAATACTACCAGATGGGCGACACCACCGTCAAGGCGGCTGACCATATCTCCATGAAGATCGAAAAAGGGGAGTTTGTAGCCATTGTCGGCCAGTCCGGCTCGGGCAAGTCCACCTGTATGAATATTATCGGCTGCCTGGATGTGCCCACCCAGGGCACCTACCGGCTCAATGGCCGGGACGTGGGCAAGATGAACCGGAACGAGCTGGCCGCCATCCGCAACGAGATGCTGGGCTTTATCTTCCAGCAGTACAACCTGCTGCCCAAGCTCAACCTGATGGAAAACGTGGAGGTGCCGTTGGTGTACGCGGGCGTCTCCCGCGCGGAGCGGCACAAGCGTGCCAAAGAGGTGCTGGAAAAGGTGGGCCTGGGCGATAAGCTCAAAAACAAGCCCAACCAACTTTCCGGCGGCCAGCAGCAGCGCGTGTCCATTGCCCGGGCTCTGGTGCGCAACCCGCCCGTCATCCTGGCGGACGAGCCCACCGGCGCTCTGGACAGCCACACCGGCCGCGAGGTGCTGGGAATGCTGCAGGAGCTCCACAATGAGGGCCACACCGTGGTCCTCATCACCCACGACAATTCCATTGCCGTGCAGGCGGAACGCATCATCCGGCTGGAAGATGGGCGTGTCGTCTACGACGGCGACTCCCACTCCCCGGAGGCGGTCGTTCAGCCCACCCTGCTGCCGGAGCAGGAATCCCAGACCGAGGAGGCACAGGCATGATCATTGAAACTTTCCGGCAGGCCATCCAGAACGTCTGGAGCAACAAGCTCCGCACGTTCCTGACCATGCTGGGCATCATCATCGGTGTCATGGCGGTCATCGTCATCGTGGGCCTGGGCAACGGCATGACCAAGAGTATGCGGGACAGCTTTTCGGCCATGGGCACCAACACCCTGTCTGTCAGCATCTGGGGCTACGGCTCCCGCACCGCCTCGGTGGATGACGTGTATAACATCGTGAAGAAAAACCCCGACCTGTTGGAGTCCATCTCCCCGCAGATCGATTTCAGCAGCAACACGCCCAAGGTGGGCACCACCACCTACCGTTACACCAACCTGTACGGCGTGGACGAAGACTATACCGAGATGAAAAACTACACCCTGGCCAAGGGCCGCAACCTGCAGTACATGGACATGAAAGATGACAAGCAGGTCTGCGTCATCGGCGATTACATCAACCGCACCGCCTTTGGCGGCAACGGTGTGGGCAAGACCATCAAGCTGGGCCCCTACAAATTCCGCATCGTGGGCGTGCTGAACGCCAAGATCAGCGACCCCACCATGCAGCAGGGCAATGACGATGACTGCATCTACCTGCCCTATACCACCGCCATGCGTCTCTCGCAAAAAAGCACCGCGGATTCGTACATCTGCGTCATGGTGGACGAGAATCAGGCCAACGAGGCCAAGGCTGCCATGGAAAACGGACTGTATAATCTCTTCAAAAGTGACGATGCGTATTACGTTTACTCGGCCAGTGAGTGGCTGGAAGAGATGAACAAGATGATCAACATGGTCATCGTTATCCTCACGGGCATTGCCAGTATCTCGCTGCTGGTGGGTGGCATCGGCATCATGAACATCATGCTGGTGTCGGTCACGGAGCGGACGAAAGAGATCGGCATCCGCAAGGCCATGGGCGCCAAGGAGCGGGTCATCCTGGCCCAGTTCGTCACCGAGGCCGCTACCACTTCCGCTCTGGGCGGCGCTCTGGGCATCGTGCTGGGGTACATCGTCAGCATGGCTGCCAACCGGGTGCTGCCCATGTTCACCGACGGCATGGATATCACGGTGAGCCCCTCGTTCGATTCTATCGTGGTGGCGTTCGGCATTTCGGCGGGCATCGGCGTGCTGTTCGGCTACCTGCCGGCCAAGCGTGCTGCCAAGCTCAACCCCATCGACGCCCTGCGGTATGATTAAAAGGAGAAGATAAGCCATGAAAAAACGAATCCTTGCATTGCTGCTGGCGGTGTGCATTGCAGCCTCCATGCTGGTGCTCCCGGCTTCGGCGGCTGCCACCAACAACACCGCGGTCCAGATGGCCATTACCCTGGGGGCCATGGATACCGACCAGACCGGGGCCCTGAACGCCGTGGTCACCCGTGGTGCCTTTGCCCGGATGCTTACCTCGTTCTCCACATTCCGGGAGAGCGTGGGTGCACAGGGCACGGTGGGCACCCTCTATACCGACGTGCCCGGCACTTCGCCCTGGGCCCCCTACATCCGTATTGCGGTGCAGCAGGGCTGGCTGAACGGCTACACGGACGGCAGCTACCGCCCGGACAACGCTGTCACGCTGGAGGAGGCCTGCACGGCAGTCCTCAAGCTGATGGGCTATAAGATGACCGAGCTGAACGGCGCGTTCCCCAACGCGCAGCTCAACAAGGCCAGCGAGATCGGCCTGCGCACCGGACTGGACCGCAAGCAGGGTGAGGCCATGAACTATGAGGACGCCGCGGTCCTGCTCTACAACGCCCTGACGGCCAACACGGCCTCCGGCGGCGCTTACGGCACCACCTTGGGCTTCACTGTCTCCAACGGCCAGGTGGATGCCTCCACCGTCCTGCTCAGCAGTCTGCAGGGCCCCTTTATCTACGGCGAGGGGGCACAGGTACCCTTTACCCCGGTAGCCGTCTACCGCAACGATAAAGTCTCCCCCTCGGGCGAGCTGAACCAGTACGACGTGTATTATTACAGCGAAAGTCTGCAGACGGTATGGGTCTACACCCGCCGCGCGGCCGGCCGCATTACGGCAGTGTCTCCCTCGGCCAGCGCGCCCACCTCGGTCACCGTGGCGGGCAGTACCTACACGCTGGGCAGCACGGCGGTGGCCTCGCAGGTGTCATCCCTCAACGGCGGCGGTGTGGGCCAGGTGGTCACCCTGCTGCTGGGCATGAACAATGAGGTGGCCGGCATCGTCACCGGGGAAGAGGCCGACAGCGTCTTCTATGGCGTTGTCCAGTCCGCCTCCCGCAACCTGATTGAAGAGGACAACGGGGCCGATGTGCTCCAGAAAGTCTCGGTCATGTGCACGGACGGTATCGTCCGGAGCGTCAATGTGGACAAAAGCCTCAATTTTCCCACCGGTTGGCTGGTAGAAATCAGCGTGGACGGTGCCAACGGAGAGAACGTGAAAAAAATCAGCAGCCGGTCCGTCAGCGGCACCGTGAACGCGGACGCCACCGCTCTGGGCGACGCTGCCCTGGCCGACGATGTGGAAATTATGGATACAACGTCAGGAGGTGCGGCTGGGGCGATTCGTCCCAGCCGCCTATCGGGGGTAACGCTCTCGGGCTCTGACGTCCGCTACTACACCACCAATGAAAACGGCCAGATCGACCGCCTCATCCTCAACGATGTCACGGGCGATCTGTGGAACTACGGCGTGCTGGACGATGTGAAGAATCTGGCCGCCAACTACAGCAGCATCGAAACGCTGGTGACCACCGATTCTTCGGGCAACACGACCACCAAGACCACTGTGGATGAGGTGAAAAATCTGCTGGTGCCCACCACGAGCGAGATTTTGTGGGGCGTCATCAGCGGCGATATCCTCAGCACGGCATGGAATCGCCTGACGGGCAACACCGCGGGCCTGCTGGGCATCGGCTTCCGGCAGATCGGCGCCATCACCGGGGCACCGCTGAGCAATATCTTCAACTTCATCGGCGGCGGTGCCAACTACATCTGCTACATCGACGGCCAGCAGGCCAGCCTGACCACCTCCATCAAGTACCCGGTGCTGGCAGGCGGTATTGCCGTCAGCCGGGAGGTGACGGGCTCGGTCAAATCCATGGTGCAGCTCATGCCAATGAAGATCGATAAGGTGGGCGCTGCCTCCGTCCTCTCCGGCGATAAGCGCTATGAGATGGCCGACGACACGCAGGTCTACCTGTGGTACAAGGGCCAGTATTACGCCACCAAGCTGGCATACGTCAACTCGGATGATTACTACCTGACCGGCTGGTACGATAACTTTGGCTGCACGGCGGGCAAGAAAGTCCGCGTCATCATCGCAGTCAAGAAAGACTGATGCCGGGGGATTACGCGGCCCCGTGCTGGCTGCTGCGGCAGGCCCGGCAGCTGCTGTATCCCCGCCGCTGCCCTTTCTGCCGCCGGGTGCTGGGCTTTGTGCCAACCTGCCCGGAATGCGCGGAACGGCTGGAACCGCTCCGCCGGATGCCCATGCGGCTCAAGGAAAGTGAGCACTATCTGGGGACCCTGAGCGGGGCCGCGGCACCCTACCGCTACACGGGCTGTATCCGCAGTGCGGTGCTGCGGGCCAAGTACCAGGGCGAGCCGTGGACGGCCGTGGAGCTGGGCGTCGAGATGGCCCGGCTGCTCTTTGGCAGCGAGATCCTCATGCGCGGCGCGGAGCCCACACCCCAGCGGGTGGAGGGCCTGAGCCTTGGCTATGACGCCATCGTCCCGGTGCCGGCCTCCAGCAAAAAACGCGGCTATAATGTGCCGGAGCGGATGGCCCGGCCGCTGGCAAAGGCGGTGGGCGTCCCGCTGGCTGCCAACGCCCTTGGTCGTACCCGCACTGGCCGCCATCAGGCCGGGCTCTCGCTGGACGAGCGCCTGGTCAACGTGGCAGGCGCGTTCCGGGTGCTGGAACCGGACAACGTGGACGGGAAGCGGGTGCTGCTGGTGGATGATGTCATCACCACCGGAGCCACGGCAGCCGCCTGTGCGCAGGCTTTGCTGGATGCCGGGGCCCAAAGCGTGTTCGCCGTGGCGCTGGCTACCGTGGAATTTGACGCACTACCGTCCCGCAGCCAGCCCATTGCGGAAACGGCGGAGGAAGACGAAAAAGAAATCGAAAAAACTTGAAAAAAGCGCTTGACAAAACACCCTGCATCGGGTATACTAATTGAGCTGTGAGCGATAAGCCACATGCAATATCCGGGTGTAGCGCAGTTTTGGTAGCGCGCTTGAATGGGGTTCAAGAGGCCGTGAGTTCGATTCTCGCCACTC
>ENA-ORCM01003264-ORCM01003264.1-human-gut-metagenome-genome-assembly--contig:-NODE-3264-length-10769-cov-19.480359_pt1 | contig 10769 bp, 7 predicted proteins | sample MGYA00242906_ERZ507928 | MGnify/ENA primary metagenome ERZ507928 (study PRJEB26167, sample SAMN06115497) | human gut metagenome | host: Homo sapiens | place: China:Shanxi | collected 2015-05-07...
TTTCTGGTGCACGGCGGGCGGGTGCGGGCTGTGGGCGAAGCCACCCTGCCCATGGGGGTGCTGGGCGGGGTGAACGGGCAGAGCCGGGTGGTGCACCTGACCGCCGGGGACTACGCGGTGCTGGTATCGGACGGCTTGCTGGTGGATGGCGCGGGCTGGGTGGCGAAACAGGTGGAGCTTTCGGCGGCGGCAGGAGACGCACCGGAAAAGCTGGCCGAAACGCTGGTGCAGACCGCCCGCATCCGCGCACAAAAGACCGGACGCCCGGACGATATCACCGCCGCCGTGCTCCGGCTGGAAAAGAGCGGATGAGGGGCGTTGCATATTATGAGCGATTCTCCGCTTAAAGGCTTCCCCCGGTCGGGGGAAATCTTTCCCCAAGGGGTGAAGGCTTTTGTGCTGGCGGGAAAGTTTGTGGCATAACGAAAGGCTTACATTGCAATTTGCGGGAAGGAGGGGTATACTGGAAGCATATTTTTTTGCCCGGCAGTGCCGGGCGCAGGAGGCGGCTTATGCTTACCATCAATGTTGCACCCGACGGCAGCGGACAGTTTACCACCATTTCCGAGGCGGTGCTGGCGGTGCCCTACGACTGCCCTGCGGTCATCCGCATCGCGCCGGGCATTTACCGGGAAAAGCTGGTGTGCGAGAAAAAGGATATCACCCTTGCGGGCGCGGGCATGGATGCCACCCGGCTGGTATGGAACGATGGCGGCAAGCTGCCGCACCCGGACGGACGGCCCACCCACACCTTCCGCAGCTACACCGCCTTTTTCAGCGGGGAGAAGCTGCGGGTGGAGGATATGACCATCGAGAACGATGCAGGCCCCGGTGCAAAGGCGGGGCAGGCGGTCGCTGCCTATGTGGACAGCGCCCGGGCGGCGTTTGACCGCGTGCGGCTGCTGGGCAATCAGGATACCCTGTTCTGCGCCCCTCTGCCGGAGAAAGAGCGGGAGAAGGACGGCTTTCTGGGCCCGCGCGGGCTGGCACCCCGCCGGGCAAGCGCACAGTATTACCACGCCTGCGAGATCGCCGGGGACATTGATTTTATCTTTGGCGGGGCAGACGCCCTGTTTGAGCACTGCACCCTGCGCACGGTGGACAACGGCCTTGCGCACAGCTGGGTCACCGCACCCTCCGGCGCGGCGGATGGGCTGGGTTTTGTGTTCTGGGACTGCGATTTTGTCTCGGACTGCCCGGCGGGCAGCGTGTATCTGGGCAGACCGTGGCGGCCTACCGGTAAAACGGCGGTGCTGGACTGCCGTCTTGGAGCGCACATTGCGCCGGAGGGCTTTGCCGGCTGGAACGACCGCACCGACACGGCGCTGGCCGGCTTTGCCGAGGCAGGCAGCACCGGCGCAGGCGCAGGGGAACGCCCCGGGTGGGTGCAGGCGCTTTCGGCTGCAGAGGCCGCTGTGCTGCTGCGCACTGCCCGGCAGAAGTGCCGCATGGAGACTACGGAAAGGATAACGGAATGAAAAAATTACCAAATGCAGTAAAATGGCTCATCATTCTGGTGGTGCTGGGCGCTATGGGCGCGATGATGTGGGCGGTGAACGACCGTGCTTCCCGGGTGGAGATGCCCGCCCCGGACAACACCTTTGGCATCTACCATACGGCAGAGAGCGGAACATAATAAAGCACCGGCAGTTTCCCGATTTGAAATCTGGAAAGCTGCCGGTGCTTTTTCTGTATCACAGGGGGCGTTCACTTGCCCTCAAAATCATCCACATAGGGCAAATCGCTCATGACGAACCAGAAGGTGGTGCCCTTGCCTACGGTGCTTTGTACGCCGAAGCGGAAGCTGTGCTGCTGGAAGATGGCTTTGGTGATGGAAAGCCCCAGACCGGTGCCCTGCTTGCCCGCGTCCGAGCGGGAGCGGTAGTACCGGTCAAAGATATAGGGCAAATCAGCGGCGGCAATGCCCGGGCCGTGATCCTCCACCTCTACCCGCACGCCCTCAGAGCAGCGGAAGGCGCGCAGGATAAAAATGCCGTCCTGGCCGATGTGGTGCATGGCGTTGCCCAGCAAATTGTGCAGCGCGCGCTGCATCATGTCCGGGTCGGCGTAGACCGGCAGTTCCTCCTCCGGCAGTTCCAGCTGCAGCTGCCAGCCGTTCTGGGCGCAGACGGCGTCGTAGCGCTCGCTCACCTCGTCGCACAGCTGCCCCATGTCAAAGTGCACCCGCTCGCACTTATAGGTGCCGCTGGTCACCTTACTCAGCTCCATCACGCTGGACACCAGCGCGGTCAGGCGGTCGGCCTCGTCCACGATGATGTTCATCTGCTCGTCCCGGTGGGCTTTGTCGTCGCCGGTCAGATCGCGCACCGTCTCGGCGTAGCCCTTGATGAGGGTCAGCGGGGTGCGCAGGTCGTGGGAGACGTTGGCCAGCAGATCGCGCTGCATCTGCACCGCGTGCTGCACCTCCTCGGCCATGTGGTTAAAGTCCCGGGCAAGGTCGCCCAGCTCGTCGTTGCGGCGGTTGTCCACCTGCACGGCGTAATTGCCCAGCGCCATCTGCCGCGCGGCGCTGGAAAGCTGGCGCAGCGGTTTTGTGAACCACTCGCTGAACAGCCACGCCGCCGACATGGCAAAGCCGAAGATCAGCGCCGCCGCCAGCGGCAGCAGGGTGCTGAGCACCTTGCCGGCCTCGGTAACGTGCACAAGGCTGGTGGTCACCAGCACGGTATAGCTGCCGTCGGCGGTAATGCGCCCTACCAATAGCTGCGCCGAGCCGGAGAGCCGGGGCGGGTTGAGCGTCTGCACAAAGCTGCCCACGCTGCGGCACTTGCGGCGCATGGCAAGGGCAGTGGCAATGATCTTATCGTTGTTGGCAGAGTCCGAAAGATAGGTGCCGTGCAGGTTGCAGAAGGACTGGTTTTCGATTTTATAAATGGTGTGCAGGGTGGTGTCCGAGATATCCACGCAGAAACTGTTCAAAGAGCCTTTGGTGTACAGTTCCAGCGTGAGCTTATCAAAAAAATCACTGTTGACCGCAAGCTGCCCAAAAGACCAGCTGGACAGCACCTTGCCCTCGGCAATGGCATCGTCCAGCCGCTTCACGATGCTGTCGGCCTGATTGGTAAGCTGGGTCTCGATGTGTTTGGTGTACAAGGGCTCCAGCAGCTGGGTGGACAGCAGCCAGAACAACCCCAGCAGAAACAGGCAGATGAAGCACAAAAACCACATCAGCTGCCCGCGGATGCCAAGGGTATGCCGTGCTTTGGTGGTTCGCCGCATGCTCCGCACGCTCCTTCAGTCAACGGGCGGCATCGGGGTCGAACTTATAGCCGATGCCCCATACCGTAGCAATGTAGCTGCGGCATTTGCCCAGATGGCCGCGCAGCATCTTCACATGGGTGTCCACGGTGCGGTCCTCGCCGAAGTAGTCGTAGTTCCACACCTTCTGCAGGATCTTTTCCCGGCTCAGGGCAATGCCCTTGTTGGAGGCCAGAAATACCAGCAGGTCAAACTCCTTGGGGGTCAGGGCGATCTCCTCGCCGGACACCCGCACGGTATGGCTGGCGGTGTCGATGGTCAATTCGCCAAAGGTCATGGTGTCGGCGGCCTCGGTGGGGCGGGGCATGGTGCGGTTCAGCACTGCGCGCACCCGCGCCACAAGCTCCCGGGGGGAGAAGGGCTTTACCACATAGTCGTCTGCGCCGCTTTCCAGCCCGGCAAGCTTATCGTATTCCTCGCCCCGGGCGGTCAGGATGATGACCGGGGTGTTGATGTGGCGGGCGCGCATCTCCCGCAGGCAGGTCATGCCGTCCATAAAGGGCATCATCAGGTCCAGGATCACCAGATCAAACCCGCCGCCGGACAGCTGTGCCAGCGCCGCAGAGCCGTCCCCGGCTTCCTCGCAGACGTAACCGGAATATTGCAGATGCTCGTGGATCAGCTCCCGGATGCGGGGCTCATCGTCAACGATCAGGATCTTTGCCATAAAACAGGACTCCTCCTATCATATCTCAGTATACAACTCTATTTTAATGCAAGAATTGGAAAAAGCTGTGAATTTTAAGTGAATGGTTTGGAAAAACAAAACCGTCTGCACCCAGTATACCACACCGGGCGGCGGGGCGGCAATCTTTTTACGGAAAGGCGCTGCAAAATACGCCGGGGAAACTTGACAAGAAAATGACCCCTTTGTAAAATAAGGTCGTAACAAATGGGGCATTTGCAGAAAAAAGGAGAAGCGTCCATGAGCATTCCCAAGATCATCCACTACTGCTGGTTCGGCGGCGGGACTATCAGCCCGGAGAACCGGAAATGTATGGAAAGCTGGAAGAAATACTGCCCGGATTACAAGATCATCGAGTGGAACGAGCAGAACTTTGAGATCAGCCAAAACCGCTACGCACAGCAGGCGTATGAGGCAAAGAGATATGCCTTTGTATCGGACTATGCGCGGCTGGCGGTGCTGTACGAGTACGGCGGCGTCTATCTGGACACGGACGTGGAGCTGGTGCGCCCGCTGGACGAGCTGCTGGAACTGCCCGGTTTTATGGGCTTTCAGAACAACAACGAGGTAGCCACCGGGCTGGGGCTCGGGGCATGCAAGGGCAACCCGGTGGTGCAGGCGCTGCTGCAGGATTACGATGCACTGGATTTTATAAAGCCAGACGGCAGCGCGGACCTGACGCCCTGCCCGGAGCGGAATACAAAGGTATTGCAGACGCTGGGCGTGCGCAAAGACGGCACAAGGCAGAGCATCGCGGAAATGGAGGTCTTTCCGGCAGAGTATTTCTGCCCGATGGATATTTACACCCGGAAGCTCCGGGTAACACCCAATACCTACTCCATCCACCGCTTTGCCGAGAGCTGGAAGCCGAAGCCCAGCACGGTCAGCCGCGTTTTGCAGCGGCTGCTGAAGAAGCGCTACTATACATGGTACTGTCCTTTGCGCAGCCGGGTCGAGGGAATGCTGAAAAAGAGATCCTGAAAACCGAAACTGTCGCACAAGAATGGTGGATAGCAATAAACCAAAAAGACCAGAGCTGCACAAGCCGTTTGGCTGAGCGCTCTGGTCTTTTTTATCAGGGGTTATAGAAGATTTCGGGAAGGGGGTTACTTCAGGGCATTCGGAGTGGCATTATAAACGAAGCTGGCCTTTACAAGGGCATCGTTGCCATACTGGCTGATGGAGATGTTGGCACGTGTCCAGTCGCTTGCGCTGCCGGACCAGTAAACGGTGAGCGGCTGCGAGAAGCGGAATGCGCCGTTGCATACCTTGGAAAGGTTCCGGGGCAGATACACCTTTTGCAGCTGAGAGCAATCCTGAAATACGCTTTCAGCCAATGTACCGATGCCCTCCGGGAGAACGATCTGCTTCAGGTGGGTGCAGCCTTCAAAGGCAGATGCACCCAGCAGCTGCAGATTGCCCGGCAGCTCCAGCCCTTCCAGCGCGATACAGCCGCTGAATGCACCATCGTCGATGGAGGTCATGGTATCGGGCAGGGTGACGGAGGTCAGGGCGCGGCACCTGACAAAAGTATTGGCGGAAAGAGACTTCACCTTTGCAGGGATGCGGATGCTTTGCAGTGCCTTGCAGTCCGCAAAGGCATTCTTGTCGAGAATGGTCAGTGCGTCGGGCAGGGTGATGCGCTTCAGGGCGTGGCAGCTGAAGAAGGCGGATTCACCGATCCGGGTCAGGGTGTCCGGCAGCACCACGGCAGAAAGCTTTGTGCAGTGGGCAAACATCCCGTCACCCAGCTGGGTAAGGCCGTTGGCGATGGTAACGGTCTGCAGCTGGTCACAGCCGGAAAAAACACCGGTGGACGCAGAACCCTGATATTCAGGGTTGCCGTTCAGCACCACAGTGGTCATGGAACGGCAGGCAGAGAAAGCGGCCTTGCCCACGATCTTCAGGCTGTTTGGCAGAACGAGCTGCTTGAGCGCGCTGCCTGCAAAGGCGTAGTCACCGATATAGGTGAGGGTGTCTGGAAGGACAACGCCGGTGAGATCGCTGTTGTAGAAGGCATAGCTGTTGATGCGGGTAACGGTGACGCCATCCGGGGTCTTTTCCGGGATGGTCACAGTGCCGGTGGGATTGCCGCGGACGCCGGTCACGGTGGCCGTGCCGCCGGAGACCTCGTAGGTCAACGTGACCTTGCCGGGTTCCGGGGTCTCACTGTCAGAGGAAGAGCCGGGGGTCTCGCTGGAGGAGCCGGAGGTGCTGCCGGAACTGGAAGAACCGGAAGTGCTGGAAGAGCCGGACGAACTGGACGGGCCATCGGAGCAGCCGGTCAGCAGCAGGGAGGCGGCAAACAGCACTGTCACGATGCAGAGCAGAAATTTATTGTTTTTCATGGTACATTACTCCTTTTCGTTGCAGCGGCCGCTTACAGGGTCCAATCCAGAGCCAGAACGTCGTCAGGCTCGGCTGCGGAGAGAAGCACAGACTCCTCGGCAGCCAGACTTTCACTGCTGCGCACCCAGGTGATGCTGCCGCCGAAATCGTAACGGCCATCCACAACGGTCTCCCAGCCGGAGGCGTAAACGGGATAGTAGGCCGTCAGCTTACGGAAGGTGAACACGCCGGTGCCGAACTCGGGAGCATCGCCGGCAAAGCTGATACGGGACAGGCTCAGGGCATCTGCAAAGGCATAGGAGCCGATGGTGCGGACGGAGGCCGGGATGGTAACATTGTTCAGATTGTCGCAGCCATAGAAGGTCATCGTGCCAATGGTCTGCAGGGTGTCGGGCAGGGTGATATCTGCCAGATTCTGGCAGCCGACAAAGGCGTAGCTGCTCAGGGAGGTGACACCGCTCTTGACCACCAGATGCGCAATGGAATCGCGGTAGCTGTACCAGGGTGCCTCGGCAGCCGAGGTGTATTCCTTCATGGCACCGGAGCCGTCCAGCGTCAGGGTGCCGGTGGCCTCGTCAAAACTCCAACCCTCAGCCGAAGCCAGTGCCCAGCGTGCAGAGACGGTGGCATCGCCGGTGAGGTCACAGGTGGTAAGAGAGGTGATCCGCTTGCCGGATTCGGTGTACCAGCCAAGGAACACCATGCCGTCTGCGGTGGGCTCCGGCAGACGGCCGTAAGCCTCGCCGGGATAAACGGTCTTTTCCGGCGTGTCGGCCAGATCAAGAACGCCGTCTGTGGGGTCAAAGGTCAGCGTGACGAAAGGCAGGACGGGAAGTTCTACATTCACGGTGAAGGTGGCAGTCTTGCCGCCGTAGTTGACAGTAACGGTCTGCGCACCGGCAGTGCTCAATGCAGTAGGCGTGCAGGTAAAGCCGCCGGTGATGGTCTGAGTGGTGCCGTTGTTGTAAGTGGCGGTCAGCTTCAGGCCGGTGGTATCCAGCGTGTCACCCACATAGTAACTGGTCTTGCTGGGGTTGGAAGCAATTGCAATGCCGGACAGCGTGACGTCCTGCACATTCACGGTGAAGGTGGCAGTCTTGCCGCCGTAGTTGACGGTAACGGTCTGCGCACCGGCAGTGCTCAATGCAGTAGGCGTGCAGGTAAAGCCGCTGGTGATGGTCTGGGTAGTGCCGTTGTTATAAGTGGCAGTCAGCTTCAGGCCGGTGGTATCCAGCGTGTCACCCACAAAGTAGCTGGTCTTGGTGGGGTTGGAAGCAATTGCAATGCCGGACAGCGTGACGTCCTGCACATTCACGGCGAAGGTGGCGGTCTTACCGCCGTAGTTGACGGTAACAGTCTGCGCACCGGCAGAGGTGAGCGCAGTAGGTGTGCAGGTAAAGCCGCTGGTGATGGTCTGAGTGGTGCCGTTGTTATAGGCGGCCTTCAAAGTCAGACCGGCAGTGTTCAGGGTATCGCCCACATAGTAGTTGGTCTTGGTGGGCTTGGTGGCGATGGTAAGGGAGGTGACCTCCTCCTTCTTTACATTGATCGTGCAGTTGGAGGTAAGGCCGTTCACGGTCGTTGCGGTGATGACCGTAGTGCCGTAGCCAACGGCCTTGACGGTGCCGTCCGAAGAGACCGTGGCGACGCTGGTGTTGCGGGAACTCCATGTGACGGCCTTATTGGTGGCGTTGCTGGGCATCACGTTAGCAGAAAGCTTGACCGTGCCGTTCAGGCCATACAGGGTGGAAGTTTCCGGTGTGGCCTTGATGCCGGTGGGCTGGATGGGGTTCACGGTCACGGAGCAGCTGGCGGTCTTGCCGTTGTTGCTCTTGGCAGTGATGGTGGCAGTACCAAAACCGACTGCCTCGACCACGCCGTAGAAAACGGTGGCAACGGAGGTGTTGCTGGAACTCCAAGTAAGGGTATTGTTGGTAGCATTGCTGGGCGAGACCGTAGCAGTCAGGATCTGGCAAGAACCAGTGCCGGTAAAGCTCAGGCTGGTTTTATCCAGTCTGACGCCGGTAACTGCAACAGTGGGGACCGGCACGGTGGCGGTGAGGGTTACAGCGCCAGCACAATTGCCGCGATAGGAGTTATCGTAGGCGTAAATATGGGTGTGGTATACGCCGGATTCATTGTTGTGATCGGAAGTTTTCACCCGGAAGGTAAAGGTGTTGCCGTTGCGGGTGCCGCTGGCCTTGGAGCTAACTTCCCAGTTGGACAGCAGGTCGTCCTGACCGTTCTTTTCGGTCCATGTGGGGAACTGCACGCGGTTCACGCCGCTGGCATCGGTCACGGTGCAGGTGACAGTGTAGCCGGTGGAATCCACATTCGTGACCTTGGCGTTGGTAATGGTGGGACCGGTCTTATCCGAAGTAATAGTTACCTTGGTGGGGTTCTTATAAGAAGAGTAGCTGTCAGACGGTTCGCTGTGCTGGTTGGCGTCCTGCTCGTCAATGGCATAGAACGATACATTGACTTCACCGGTCTGATCGGTCGGGATGTCCAATGCAAAGCCGTGATCGGTGCCGCAGTGAAAGGTATCATCCAGCTCCTGATCGTGGTACTTGTCGGCGATGACCTCATGACACTCGTTGTTGATATAGACGTGCACCGCCACCTTTGCATTGGGGGTGTCCGGGTCAAAAGCCCAGCCCTTTACATAAATGTGATTCTGCCAGCCCTGCACCACGTCCACGCACAGATTGGGGAGGTTGTTGGAGCCACCGGTGACGGTAATACCGCCATGATAGCCCCAGCCACGGAACTTATTCTTCCAGTTACTGCCTTTTAAGGAAGTAATCTGGACTTTGCCGCCGGTAGCATGGACAAACTGGTCGTTGCCAACATAAACGCCAATATGCCCATAGTAGGTGGAGTGACAGGACTTGCAGGGGCCACCGCCGCAGTTGCCAAAGAATACATCGGCACCGATGGGAATGGTGTTAATATCGGTGGATTGAATATGGGAATTACCATAATTGTAAGCGCAGCAGGCGGAAGAAAGCGGCCCGCCTAATGCCTGAAATCCTTCGCGGACGAAACGCATACACATACCGTTATCGTATGCTTGGCCGACACGTTTACGGAAATACGACTCGATTTCGTCAGCGGTAAGTACAACATCGGCACAAGTGGCGATGTCAGAAGCTTGAGCAAGATAATCAGTATCTTCACCGCACACAATATCAGTTTCATCAATGATATCGCTGAGATCATCTGCCATCGCCGACAGCGGCGAAAATACAGTGAGCAGCATGGCGAGCGTTAACAGCCATGCCATAAATCGTTTTTTCAAATTCTATTCCTCCTTACAAAAAATCAATGGTTCCTGCTTGCAGGACAGCGTGTAGGGTACATTCCTCCTTTTTGATACAGCAGACACTCCGCAAGAAGAGAAGGCTGCACTTCATGGAATATACACATATTATAAAACTGTGCGGAAGAATGTCAATTATCTACGGTGGAATTTGGGCGAAAAACACAAAATGCTGCTGGATGGTCTGTGCTATTTGTCAGCACCCGGGAACGGCAGACGGGAAACGGGAACAAACTGTGTGTCCCGCTTGCCCTTTTTGCGCAGGAATGCTATACTTTAGCGATAAAGGACAGTGCGCTGTCCGCAGGTTTTTCAGAGATAAGGAAAAGCGTTTATGCGAATCGGACTGATCGAATTTTTGCTCATACTGGCCATTGCGTCCCTCACGGTGGGGCCGCGGGTGGCTTTGTTCGTGGACCGGTGGATGCGCCGCGCCAACCGCGCCAACGCTATGGCGGCGCGCCGCCGGGCAGAGTATGCCGCCCAGATGGCCATCGAGCGGGACGCCATGCTCAAGCGGTTCCGCACCGCCAGCACCGTGTTCGGGGTGGGCATTTTGCTGGTGCTGGTGTATGCGCTGGGCTTCCGTCCCATCGACACCCCGCCGCAGGCTTATAAAGCCCCCGACCTCCGGCAGGAGACGGGCGCGATGCAGACGGCAGTCTCCACCGACCGCAAGACCCGGCTGAAGCTGGGGGAGTATCAGGGCGTGGACTGCATCCGCGCAAAGGACGGGCTATTGTATGCCGCCGCATGGAACGGCGCTGCGCTGAAAAAGCGCACCAGCGACCTTGTGCGCACCGACGGCGGGCACGCTGCCGCCATCCTGAGCGTGGAGGGCGAGCTGACCGGCTTTGCTTTTGATGCCGCCGGGGATGTGTGGCTGACCCAGCTGACCACCGCCGGGGGAACTTTGTGCCGCGCCAAGCACGACAGCTGGGGCGCAGCGGTGGAGCAGGTGGTCACCCAACTGGACGGTGCGCCGCTGGGGGCGGTGTCTGCCGTGGAGGTAAGCCCGGCGGGCAAGGTGTACTTTGCAGTGGCTGCGGCGGCAGGTGCGGAGAACGGGCTGGAAAGCGCCCTGCGCACCGAGCTGCTGGCGCACACCGCCACCGGCTGCGTGTATGTGTACGA
>ENA-ORCM01003274-ORCM01003274.1-human-gut-metagenome-genome-assembly--contig:-NODE-3274-length-10746-cov-17.940294_pt1 | contig 10746 bp, 9 predicted proteins | sample MGYA00242906_ERZ507928 | MGnify/ENA primary metagenome ERZ507928 (study PRJEB26167, sample SAMN06115497) | human gut metagenome | host: Homo sapiens | place: China:Shanxi | collected 2015-05-07...
AGCTCCAGACCGAATGCGATGTTCTTGTAAACGGTCATGTGGGGGTACAGAGCGTAGCTCTGGAACACCATGGCGATATCGCGGTCCTTCGGGGGCACGTCGTTGATCAGACGGCCGCCGATGTACATCTCGCCCTTGGAGATTTCCTCCAGGCCGGCGATCATGCGCAGGGTGGTGGACTTGCCGCAGCCAGAGGGGCCGACGAAGATGATGAATTCCTTATCCTGGATCTCCAGGTTGAAGTCGGTAACAGAAGGAGCGGTAGCGCCCGGATAGATCTTGTAAATGTGCTGGCAGCTAATCGAAGCCATAGGTCATTTGCCTCCATTATTTTTTATCAGGTTCGCACCGCTTCTTGACGAGGGGTGCTTTCGTTGTTATTATAATAGCAGATTATTTTGTGATATAAAATAGCATTTTATTGATTTGAGGTGTCAGATATTGATTTTTGATTGGAGCACCACCGCAGCGCTGGCCTCGGTGCAGGATGTCCAGCCCGAAAGCCCCCTCACGCTGGCGGGCGAAGGGCTGTGGGTGTGCCTGGTCTCCAGCGGAAAATGCACGGCTTCCCTGCCCGCTGCCGGGCCGTCCCCGGCGGGGTCGGCTCTCGTCCTGCCGCCCCAGAGCGTGTCTGCCGGCCATCTGATCCTGAGCCGCGCTCCGCTGGCCCTTGCCCCGGAGGGCGGCTGCCATCTGCTCTGCATCCAGCTCACCGGGCAGGCGGCGGCGCAGTTCCTCGCCGGGCTGACCGAGCTGCCCTTTCTGGCCCGCGGCGAGACCTGCCCTGCCGCCGCCGAACTGATGGGGCGGCTGGCCGCAGAGGCCGGAGCAGAGCTTCTCAGCGCCCCGCACAGCCGCGCCGTCAGCCAGCTCGCCTTTGCACTGCTGTGCGAGCTGTCGGGGGCCGACAGCGCTGCGCCCTCCCTGCCGCCCCTCGTCACCGCCGCCATCGAGGACATCCGCCAGAACTACGCGGGCCTCTACGGCGTGGAGGAGCTCAGCGAGCGGCTGGGCGTCTCGAAAAGCCACCTCGTCCGCACCTTCACGGCCGCAGTGGGGGTGCCGCCGGGACGGTATCTGACCACCGTCCGCATCGAAGCGGCCATGCGTCTGCTCCTCCACCGGGAATACACGCTGGACGTCATCGCCAGCCTGTGCGGCTTTTCCGGAGCGAACTACCTCTGCCGCGTCTTCAAAAAAGAGACCGGCCACTCCCCCGCGCAGTGGCGGGCCATGGCCGGTCAGGCAGTGCGCCCCCTCTCGCCCGCCGAAAGCAAACGGGAGCAGGAGCTCTATATTTAATGTACCGGGGCTGCTCTGCCCCGCTTTTTTATGCCCTTCCGGCCTTCCGCTTCAGCAGGAAGACGGTCAGCGCCAGTGTGATGGCCTCCGAGACCGGGAACGCCGCCCAGACGCCGTTCATCCCGAACAGTGCGCTCAGCACCAGCGAACAGACCACGATGGCCACCATGCCGCGGCACAGTGAGGTGATGGAGGCCTCCGCCGGGCGGTTGACGGCCCCCAGATAGCCCGCCGCCACGATGTTGCAGCCCGCGAAGAAGTACCCCACGAAGTAGATGCGCATCCCGCTGTGGGCAAACTCAGCCATGAGCGCGGAGTTCTCGCTGTTGAAGAGAGCCGTCAGCACATCGGTATACCCGAACACGACGCCGTACAGCAGCGCCGCCAGTCCCAGCGCTGTGCCGCAGCCCAGCAGCAGGAGCTTTCTGGCCCCGGCCATCTCATTTTTGCCGTAGCACTGGCTCACCAACGGCTGCGCGCCCTGCGCCACGCCGTTGAAGATGGCTGTTGCCACCAGCGCAAAGTTCGCCACGACGCCATAGGCCGCCACAGCCACATTGCCCGCCAGGCGCAGCAGCAGGAAGTTGAATACGGTGGTCGTCACGCCGGAGGAAAGCTCCCCGACAAAGCCGGAGATGCCCAGCTGGCAGCTCTGGGCCAGCAGCCTGACGGACGGTGCCTTGCGCACAAAGGTGATGGTGTTGCTCTTCTTTATAAAATGTGCGCTGCATACGGCAATGCTCAATATCGGCGAGATGGCCGTTGCCAGCGCCGCACCGGGCAGACCCAGGCCCATCGGGAAGATGAAGATGTAGTCGAACACCACATTGAACAGACTGCCGCTCAGCGTCGCCACCATGGCCAGCGAGGGGTCGCCGTCGTTGCGGACGAAGGACGCCACCACATAGTTGCACATAAAGAAGGGGGTGAACATCAGGAAGATGCGGGCATAGTTCATGCCCAGCGCCACGATGTCCGCATCGCCGCCCATCAGCCGCAGCAGGCCGTCCGGGCGGAAGATGCCCACCAGCATGAACGGCACCGCCAGGATGCAGACGCTGAAAATGGCATTGGAGAAATAGCGCTGCGCCCGCGCATCCCCCTGCGCCCGCAGGATGGCATAGCGGGTGGCCGCGCCCAGGCCGATCATCGAGCCGAAGGCAAAGATGAGATTATAGATGGGCAGGCAGAGGTTCAGCAGGGTCACGCCGTCGGTGCCCGCCGCCTGCGCAATGAAATAGGTATCCGCCAGGATGTAGCACGACGTTCCCAGCAGGCCGAAAATGTTCTGGGAAACGTATTTGAAAAACTGCTTTGTCAGGTTCATGAAGCGTCCTTTCTGTCCATTCTTACACTTGTTCGCCAGTTTAGCACAGGTTTACGCAAAATGTCAATCTCGTGCGGCAGACCGCTCCCACGGAACGGTTGCTTTTCCCCGCCGCACGAGGGGAGTTTTACCGGCGAGTATCCGAGGTAGGGACCCGACGCGAAACATTGGGGAGGGCATGGAATGCCCTTTGACTCGCCGGGAAAAACTCCCGGAGATGCGGCTCATATAGAGCTCCCGCCAGATTTCCCGTTGACGAATCGCTTTTACCGGGTGTATACTTGTACCCTATTTTGATGGAAAGGAGGGAGCCGCCATGCCGGAAAAGCCCCTGCTCTGCCTGGGCGAAACCTGGCTGGAACTGACCGCTGACACACCGCCGGAGCTTGCCGGACAGTTTCAGGTGCAGGTCGGCGGCTGGGGGGCCGGACTCTGCCGCGCCTACACCCGCTGCGGCGGGCGGGCGGTGCTTCTCTCCCAGCTGGGGGCCGACTCCTTTGGCCGCAAGGCAGCAGCCCAGCTGGCGGCAGACGGTGTGGACTGCTCCCGCCTCTGCTTCACGGATGCAGCCCCCACCCCGGTGGTCTTCTCCGGCGCGGGCGAGACGCTCCCCTATCGCACCCGCTCCTCCGAGCTTTGCTATGCCCCGGAACAGCTGGACGCCGACACTTTCCGGGACGCCTTCGCGCTCTGCTTCTCCTCCGCCTGCCTGCTGGACTCCCCCGCCCGGCTGACTCACCTCAAGGCCATCGCCGCCGCGCGGGATGTCGGCACCTTCGTCTGCTATGCGCCCCGGATGACCGAGTCTGCGCCCTTCTGGCCGGACGAAGCTTCTTTGCAAGAAACAGCCCGCGCATTTTTTCCACAGGCGGACGTTTTGTTGTTGAAAAACAGCGACCTTTTCCCGCTGTTTGGCTCTCATGAGCTGCGCACGGCCCTGTTTGCCCTTTTTTCCGGCCATGTTCAGCTGATTTTTTATTCCGATTCGGAAAACATTCATCTTTTTACACGGAGCGTACTGCTTTCTGCGGCAAAAAACGACCTTGCCGAGGCCGAACTGCTCCACCGGCTCTGCCGCCTGAACACCTGGCCGGACAAGCTGGCCGGCCTGCGGGAAAGCACGCTCCGCAAGCTCTTATTCTGAACTGCCTTTCATCCGCCCGCACCCCGTACAACGCACAAGACCCCCGGCCTGCGCCGGGGGTCTTGTGCTGCATTCTGCCAAAAATGCAAAAACAGGCAGCGCCGTGGAAAGGAGGAGAAAGCGGCGCTGCCTGTCGTATGAGAACTCCCAAACATTTGCGGTTGTCAGGAGATGGTTGGTAGTCTGCCCGCCGCATTGGCTATTGCCTCGCATCCGCGGGGGACAGTGTTTTTTTTCAAAGGGGGCCGCAGCATCGGTTTTCTGCCGAGGTGTGCGGTTTTCATTGCCTGCATTGGCATCCTGCGGGAGGATCGTTCGTTCCTCCCTGACTGCACCCTTATTGTACCGGATAAAAATGGAGTTTCTTTGTGAGGTTTTTGAACAAATTGAAAATAAAAAAATCAGCCGCTCCGGGCAAAGCAAAAACCGGAGCGGCTGATTTCGAAGGAGGTAAACGAATCGGATCGGAGAGCACCCAGACGCTCATCCGGGGGTGCAGGCCCCGGACGGGCGGTCAGGCAAAGAAGGAGATGACCAGTGCCACCAGGAAGCCCACACCGCCGACCAGCGTTTCCATGATGGTCCAGGTCTTGAGGGTGGTCTTTTCATCCATGCCCACAAGACTCTTGACCAGCCAGAAGCCGGAGTCGTTGAAGTGAGAGCAGACGGTGGAGCCGCCTGCGATGGCAGCGGTGACACAGGCGAGGTACAGCGGGCTCAGCTCGCTGATGCCAGGCATGGCGGAGATGATGCCGGCGGCCATGGTCATGGCAACGGTGGACGAACCGACCGAGATGCGGACCAGAGCGGCCACGATGAAGGCGACCAGCACCAGCGGCAGGCTGGCGTTTGCCACGGCGTTGCCGATGACATCACCCAGGCCGGAGTTCTGCAGCATGTAGCGCAGCACACCGCCGCAGGCAGTGACCAGCAGGATCATGCCGGTGGGCTCCAGAGATTTGGTCATGATCTTTTCCAGCTGGGCGTTGCTGTAACCATGGCGGGTGCCCAGCAGATACATGGCAGCGATGGTGGCCAGCAGCAGAGCCATGAACGGCTCGCCGAGGAAAGCCAGGACCGGCTGAATGCCAGCCAGAGCGGGCACGACCTTGGCCACGGAGTTTGCGATGATGAGGACCAGCGGGATCAGGATGATGCCCACGATGGTGCCGAACTTGGGCAGCTTGCTCTCGTCGATATCATCCTGCTGCGCCACATGTTCGGGGACTTCGATCCTGTATTTCCTGCCGCAGATGGAACCCCAGATGGGGCCGGCGGCGATCATGGCGAAGATGCCGCAGAAGATGCCGATGAGGATGACCCAGCCCAGGTCCACGCCCAGCATGGTCGCCACCAGCACAGGGCCCGGCGTGGGAGGGATGAACGCATGACCGACCGCCAGACCGGCCAGCAAGGGGATGACGTAGTACAGAACGGAGCGCTTGGTGCGCTTTGCCAGCGAGAACGCCAGCGGGATGAGGATGATCAGACCGGCATCGAAGAAGACCGGCATGGCCACCACCAGACCGGTGATGCCCAGTGCCCACGCGGCTTTTTCGTCGCCGAACTTCCGTACCATGGTCACGGCCAGCGTCTGTGCTCCGCCGGATTCTTCCAGAATGGCACCGAACATGGAGCCAAGACCCACCAGAAGGGCGATGCCTTTCAGGGTGTTGCCGATGCCCTCATTGACCGAGCCAACGATGTCGGACAGGGGCATTCCGGCCATCAGGCCGATGCCAACGGCACCCACCAGAATGGAGATCATGGCGTGGACTTTGAATTTGATGATGAGAATGAGCAACAGGATCAGGCCTGCTACGGCAGCAAATACCAGCCGTGCCGCATCGGGAGTCGCAACTGCTGTCATAATAGTTCCTCCATTTTTTGATTTTTGGTTGCACTTATCCAAGCCGTCCGGAAAAACGCACCGGGCAGTTTCCTTTTTGTTATTTTTTCGGAGTGTTTTACTCCATGTAAGCGCCCTTCATGGGGCTGACGGCATGCTGCGAGTAGAGCTTCAGCAGGCCCTTGGTGTACTTGGGAGCCTTGGGCTTCCAGTTGGCGCGGCGCTCGGCGAGGATGGCGTTCATCTCTTCGGGGGTCTTCGGCTCACCCTTCACGCCCACAATGGCCAGCTTGCGGCCCGGCACATCGATCTGGATCAGGTCGTCCTGCTCCACCAGTGCGATGGGGCCGCCCACCGCAGCCTCCGGGCTGACATGGCCGATGACCGGGCCGCGGCTTGCGCCGGAGAAGCGGCCATCGGTGATGAGGGCCACGCTGGAAGCCAGCTTCGGGTCGGCGCAGATGGCCTCGCCGGTGTAGAACATCTCCGGCATACCGCTGCCGCGGGGGCCTTCGTAGCGGATGAAGATGGCGTCGCCGGGCTTCACCTCGCCGTGCAGGACAGCGGAGATGCACTCCTCCTCACTGTCGTAGGGCTTGGCGCGCAGGGTGGCTTCAAACATGTTCTTGGGGCAGGCGGTGTGCTTGATGACGCAGCCTTCCGGAGCCAGATTGCCCTTCAGGATGGCGATGCTGCCGTCGGTGCCCTTGGCGTTGTCGAAGCTGTGGATGATATCCTCGCGGCTGACCGGGCGGGCAAAACCGGCGGTCTTTTCGGCCAGGATGGCGTCGCAGTGCTGGTAGAAGCCGTTCTTTTTCAGCTCCTCCAGATTCTCGCCCAGCGTCTTGCCGGTGACGGTACTGTTACCTTTGGCACGCCTGTAGCAATGCCCGGTGCCGTATCCCTTTCGCTGGATGCTGAGGGGGATAATGATCCGTTTTATGCGGACGACTCCGTATATTACATGGTTTCAAACAACAACGGCTATTCCGGCGACTTTGAACTGGCGCTGATTCCGGAGAGCTTTCTCACGGACGTCATGCACGAAACTGAGGACGCCAACGGTGTCATTGTGGAGAACAAGGATGTGGAGCCAGAGCATTTCGCTCTGCTTTTTGAGTTCTCCGGTGACCAGAGGAAGATCCGTCACTGCATGTATTACTGCAGCGCGACCCGCCCTTCCGTCACTGGCAGCACCAAGGAAGACTCTACTGAGGTGCAGACAGAGACTCTTTCCATTACAGCCTCTCCGCTGCCTTCCGGCATCGTGAAGGTCAAAACCGGCACGAACACTACAAGCACTGTTTACGACGCATGGTACAACGCTGTATATGAGCCGAGTGCTTCGGTAAGCAACGGTGACGACGGAGAGTAAGGAGGCGCAATATGGCTGTAACAAAAACAATCGAGGTTGACGGCAAGGAGGTACAATTCCGCGCCTCTGCCGCCATTCCTCGCCTATACAGAAACAAGTTCCACAGGGACATATACAAGGATTTAAACGAATTACAGAAAGGCATCGATGAAAACGATGCAGAAAGCTCCAATCTGGACACTTTCAGTCTGGAACTTTTTGAGAACATCGCATGGCTGATGGCAAAGCATCAGAATCCGGATGTCCCAAATACACCGGAGGACTGGCTCGACCAGTTCAACACCTTCTCCATCTATGAAATCCTGCCGCAGATCATCGAACTGTGGGGACTGAATGTGGAACAGCAAGTGGAGTCTAAAAAAAACATCATCCGACAGAGCGGGAAATGACAACCCCGCTCTTTTTACTCCGGTGCGTGCAGATTGGGATTTCCATTTCGGAGCTCGACCTGCTCACCATCGGGACTGTCAATGACATGTACGCAGAAATGAGCAACGACGATTACAACTATCCTGCGCTCGCGACACAGGAGCAGATGGATCGATTTTAACAGGAAGGAGGTCATCGCATGGCTGACAGAATTAAAGGCATAACCGTGAAAATCGGCGGCGATACGACCGGCCTTTCCAAAGCCCTCTCCGGCGTGAACAAAGAAATTAAATCAACTCAGTCGCAGCTAAAGGACGTCAACAAGCTCTTGAAGCTCGACCCGACAAATACCACGCTGCTCGAACAGAAACAGAAGCTCCTACAACAGGCAGTCTCCGAAACCAAAGAAAAGCTCACACAGCTGAAGTCCGTGCAAGACCAGATGGATGCTGGACTTAAAAACGGTACCGTCACCCAGCAGCAATATGATGCATGGCAGCGTGAGATTATAGAGACCGAAAACGAGCTCAAAAACCTCGAACAGCAGTGTCGTGAAACAGATACCTCTATAACGGCAACACTCCGGGCAACCGGCTCCAAGCTGCAGGAGGTCGGCGGGAAAATATCTGATGTCGGCACGAGCATCTCGACGCATGTCACAGCTCCTATTGTCGCTATCGGCGCTGCCTCCCTTGCCGCCTTTAACGAAGTGGACGCAGGGCTTGATATCGTAGCGCAGAAAACTGGTGCAACAGGTCAAGCTCTGGAAGAAATGAACCAGATCGTAAAAGACCTCGCCACCGAGATACCGACTGACTTCGAAACTGCCGGTGCTGCTGTCGGCGAGGTCAATACGCGTTTCGGCCTGACCGGGCAGGCACTGGATGATCTCTCGGCAAAATTCATCAAGTTTGCCCAGCTCAACGATACCGATGTATCGACATCTATCGACAATGTATCCTCCGTCATGAATGCCTTCGGTATGGACGCTTCTGAGGCGGATAATCTTCTGGACGCCTTAAACGCTACCGGCCAGGCCACCGGCATCGATATGGACACGCTGGCAAACGCCCTCTCCTCCAATGCCGCGCAGCTGAAGGAAATGGGACTCACCGCCCAGCAGGCCGCTGGCTTTATGGGCATGGTGGAAATGTCCGGTCTTGATACCTCTGCTGCTATGATGGGCTTAAAGACAGCCATGAAGAATGCAACGGCAGACGGCAAAACGCTGGATCAGGTGCTTGCGGAATTCTCTACTACCATGCAGGGAAGCGGAAGCGATGCAGAAAAGCTGCAGGCGGCCTATGACCTTTTCGGCAGTAAGGCCGGTGCCTCCATCTACAATGCCGTGCAAACAGGAAAACTCAACCTGTCGGATTTCTCCGGCTTCCTCGGTGATTTTGAAGGCAGTGTCGAAAATACCTTCAATGAGACACTCGACCCGATTGACCAGTTCCAGATGACGATGAACTCTCTGAAGGAAACCGGTGCTGAGGTCGGCAACTCCCTGATGTCAGTTCTTGCTCCTGTCTTGAAGGAGCTATCTGATAAGTTGAAATCCCTCGCCGAATGGTGGAACAACCTCGGAGAGCCCATGCAGCAGATGATTGTAAAGATTGCGCTCGTGGCTGCTGCAATCGGGCCGGTACTTGTAATAGTCGGCAAGGTGATATCCGCTGTTGGTACGATTATGACGATCATTCCTACTGTAACCACTGCTATGGCCGGAGTAAAGACGGCGATGGCAGGCCTGAATGCAGTCATGGCGGCAAATCCAATAGGACTGATCATTACGGCTATTGGCCTTCTGGTGGCAGCCTTTATCTACCTGTGGAACAACTGCGAGGGCTTCAGGGAATTCTGGATCAATCTCTGGGAGAAGGTCAAGGAAATCGCCATCACTATATGGACGGCGATCAAGGACTTCTTCGTCAGCATTTGGGAAGCCATAAAAACGACCTTCACCACTGTGGTAAATGCGATCAGCAGCTTTCTATCCACAGCATGGAACACTATAAAGAGCACGGTTGAAACCGTGATGAATGCTATAAAGACGGTTATCTCTACTATTTGGAATGGCATCAAGAGCTTTTTTGAAACCATATTCAATGCAATAAAAACTGTGGTGACCACCTATTTCAACATCTACAAGACGATCATTGAAACCGTCCTGAACGTGATAAAGACCGTGGTGACCACTGTTTGGAATGCTATAAAAACAGCTGTAGAAACTGTCGTGAATGCCATAAAGACGGTCATCGCCACCGCTTGGAACGCCATCAAGAATACGACATCTACGATTTTTAATGCTGTAAAGAGCGTGGTTACTTCAGTTTGGAACGGCATAAAGAGCGCGGTCATGAATGTGGTGAATACCATGAAGTCCGGCATCAGCAATGGCTTTAATGCGATCAAGAGCACGGTGTCCAATATCGTAAACGGGATCAAAAATACGATCTCCAATGTATTCAATACGATCTGGAGCACGGTATCCGGCATCGTAAATAAGCTAAAGAGCGTGTTCAACTTCAGCTGGAGCCTGCCGAAGATCAAGCTGCCGCATTTCTCTATAACAGGCAGTTTTTCGCTGAACCCGCCATCCATACCGCACTTTTCTGTGGACTGGTATAAGAAGGCGATGTCCGGCGGCATGATCTTAAAGGATGCGACCATCTTCGGACAGAGCGGCGGCACACTGCTTGGCGGCGGCGAGGCTGGTGATGAGGCTGTTGTCGGTGTAAGCTCTCTGCGATCCATGATTCAGGATGCTGTAAGCAGTGCTACCCTCAGCATTTCAGGCGACCAGCCTCTCATCAATATCGAGGAAATGAGCGTCAGAAGCGACGACGATATCCGGAAGATTTCTCAGCAGCTCAACACACTGCTGACTGCCGGACGCAGGGCGAAAGGACTGGTGTAATATGGGATTTTCATTTAACGGAACAACCTCCCAGTCTATGGGACTTGCGACAAGGATTACAAACGAATATCGGATGCCTGAGCTTAGAAACAATACGATCACCATGCCCGGATGGCACGGCGTATTTGATTTCGGAGAAACAGTATCCGAGCGAAAGATACTCATCTCCTGCTTCATTCCTCCGGGAAAGACAGACGAACAGTTTCTTTCAAAGAAGGACGATATTATCGAATGGCTGAATCCGGACAACGGCCTCTGCCAGCTCATTCTGGACAAGGAACCGGGACGAGTGTATGAAGCAAGGCTGACGTCCGGATTTTCCTTTGACCGGGCAGTCCGCAATTCCTGCACCTTTGATCTGGAATTTTTCTGCCCAGACCCTTATGGCTATGCCATATCGGACGAGTCCTTTGATTTTGCGGAAGCAGGAACCTTTATCGCTTCTCGCGCTCTGGGGAAT
>ENA-ORCM01003280-ORCM01003280.1-human-gut-metagenome-genome-assembly--contig:-NODE-3280-length-10730-cov-3.609875_pt1 | contig 10730 bp, 6 predicted proteins | sample MGYA00242906_ERZ507928 | MGnify/ENA primary metagenome ERZ507928 (study PRJEB26167, sample SAMN06115497) | human gut metagenome | host: Homo sapiens | place: China:Shanxi | collected 2015-05-07...
GGAAAAATTGTCAATATTTTTTTGTGAAAAAAATATTTTCTTAATAGTTTAGGCTTTTTAAGAAGAAAAAATCATGGTATACTTAGAGCGTTAAACTGAAGCGTTCAGAATTTTGATGAAAGAGGTGTAGTTCATTGAATACGATTAAAGTTGCAATCCTCGGTCTTGGTACTGTAGGGACAGGTGTATATAAACTGATCCAGAAGAGAGCGGATGTGATGGAAAGAACGGCCGGTGCGAAGCTGGAAGTAAAGAAGATCCTTGTGCGGAATATGCAGAAAAAGCGTGAAGGTGTGGAGCAGGAGCTTCTTACGGATAACTGGAAAGAGATTCTTGAGGACGATAAAATCTCTGTCGTGATCGAAGTGATGGGTGGACTTGAGCCTGCAAAGACGATGATCCTGGAGGCACTGGAAGCCGGGAAGAATGTAGTTTCTGCGAATAAAGATCTGATCGCAGAGGAAGGGCATGTCCTTCTTGATACAGCACAGAAGAATCAGGTGGATTTCTTATTCGAGGCGGCGGTAGCAGGAGGCATCCCGATCATCCGTCCGTTGAAGCAATGTCTGGCAGCCAATGATATTTCAGAGATAGTTGGGATTGTGAACGGTACGACCAATTATATCCTTACCAAGATGACAGAAGAGGGAATGGATTTTGCAGATGCACTGAAAAAGGCACAGGAACTTGGATTTGCAGAGGCAGACCCTACTGCGGACGTGGAAGGACTGGATGCGGGAAGAAAAGTGGCGATCATGGCATCCATCGCATTTCATTCCAGAGTTGTATTCTTTAATGTACATACAGAAGGAATTACGAAGATTACGGCAAGGGATATTGCATATGCAAAGGAATTTGACAGCGTCATCAAGCTTCTGGGTGTTGCACATAATACAGAAAATGGAATCGAGGTCGGAGTCTATCCGATGATGATCCGGAAAGAGCATCCACTTGCTTCTGTACGGGATTCTTTCAATGCAGTTTTTGTTCATGGAGATGCAGTGGATGATGCCATGTTTTACGGAAGGGGTGCAGGTGAATTTCCGACAGCCAGTGCCGTAATGGGCGATGTGATTGATGTGGTAAGAAATATCGGATATGGCTGTACGGGAAGGATCAGTTGTACCTGCTATAAAGATCTGCCGATCAAGGAATTTGGTCAGGTGAAGAACAAGTTCTTTATCCGTATGCAGGTCGCAAATGAACCGGGAGTACTTGCCGCTATTGCAGAGGTATTTGGAGACCATAAAGTAAGTATTACGAGGGTAGTCCAGGAACATTCTGCACCGGAAGCAGCAGAGCTGGTGATCGTGACGGAGCGTGTGAAGGAATGCAATATGCAGGAGGCACTGAAAGCACTGATGGAGATTCCGAGTATCCAGGAGATCAGCAGTATTATCCGAGAGTATTAAAGGAATCAGAGTGTATTAGAAAGAACCGGATGACCGGTACAGAAAAGGACTGTGCGGGGAGCGTTGCAGGAAAAGAGTGGAAGAGAACGGAGGTGTACGGATGGAACGGAGAAGTCAGCCGATCGGTTTTATGATCAAGCAGATCAATAATGTATTTGAAAAAGAGTTGAATGAAAAGGTGAAAAAGCTGGGGCTTACTTCTTCCCAGTGTACAGTACTCGATTACTTATTTCATACCAGTAAAGATGAGATAAGCCAGCGGGATGTAGAACGTCACCTCAGTCTGAAAAATCCAACGGTGACCGGGCTTTTGAAGCGGTTGGATGAAAAGGGATACATTCTCTGTGTTCCAAATGCAAAAGATAAAAGAAAGAAAAATATTTACCTTACGGAGAAAGCCTATGATATACAAAGGCGGATGGAGGCAGAGCGGAGAAAGCTGGATCGGGAACTGACCCGCGGGATGAGCAAAAGAGAAGTAGATGCACTGATGAGAAATCTGGACAAGCACAAACGGTTATACATCCAACAGCACAGCGAAACTGAGTGATCTGAAAGTAAACGGAACAGCAGTAGCTGGCTTTGCAGCAGGCAAACTGGATGGTTATACCGTAAACGTAGACAGAGCAGACAAAGCACGTGTAGAAGCAACTGCAAAAGACAATGCATCGGTAACAGTAGTACCATTTGATAAAGATGACGTTGTAAAGGTAATCGTTACCTCCGAAGATGGTAAGGAGACCAATACTTACAAGATCAAACTGAATGCAACAGTAAAAGTAGCAGATAAAGAAACAATCGAAAAAGTACAGGGCGAGATTACTGTCGCAGAAAGCATCGAGAAAGCAGAGTACACAGCAAGCTCTTATGCAGCATATGAAGCAGCTCTGAAAGCAGCTCAGGCAGTTGTAAAGAAAGACGGAGCTACCAGAGAAGAAGTAAATGCAGTACTTGCAAAACTGCAGACGGCAAGAGCAAATCTTGTAAAAGGCGTTGATCCGACACCGGAACCGAACCCGGAACCAAAGCCGGAACCAAAGCCGGAACCGACACCAAACCCGACACCAAACCCGACACCGAACCCGACTCCGGCCAACGATGTTCCGGCAAAAGGTGCTACGATCAAGTACAAAAACGCTACTTACAAGGTGACAAAATCTGCAGCAAAGGGTGGTACGGTAACACTTGTTAAGAGAAATAACAAGAAGACAGCCTTTACTGTTCCGGCAACCGTTAAGAGTGCGAACGGCAAATACACCTTCAAGGTAACTGCGATCGCAAACAAAGCATTCAAGGGCGATAAGAAACTGAAAAAAGTTGTGATCGGCAAAAACGTTCAGACCATCGGCAAGAGTGCGTTTGAAAAAGCAACAAACCTGAAGAGCATCACGATTAAATCCACTTCTCTGAAGAAAGTCGGCAAAAAAGCATTCAAGGGTATCCATGCGAAAGCAAAGATCAAAGTACCGGCTAAGAAGCTGAGATCTTACAAAAGACTGCTGAAAGGAAAAGGACAGAAAGCAGGCGTTAAGATCACAAAATAAGCACATAGAAAAGCGGATACAAAGACAGCCCGATCGGAACTTATAACCATCGGAAAATCGTCCCCGGCAGTGAAAAACTGCCGGGGCGGTTTTTTTACTTGTAAAATATGTAAAAAATGGATAAGATATATAGGATGCCAAAAGCGGTCTGTTTTTACAATTTTGGTATAAAAGAGAAAGTTTCTTTCAAATTGCAGTGAGAACGGAAAGGAGAAATTTTGAAAAAACTTCTTATATATCTTCGCGACTATAAAAAAGAGAGCAGTCTTGCCCCGGCGTTCAAAATGCTGGAGGCAACGTTTGACCTTCTGGTTCCTCTTGTTATGGCTGCGATCATCAACACAGGAATTGCAAACAAAGACAAAGGGTATATTCTGTCACACTGCGGACTTCTGATCCTGCTCGGTGTGATTGGTCTGACCTGCAGTATCACCGCACAGTATTTTGCGGCGAAAGCATCCGTTGGATTCTGTACGAAGGTGCGGCATGTGCTGTTCTCACATATCCAGTCCCTTGGATTTGCGGAGATGGACAAGCTGGGTACTTCCACACTGATCACGCGAATGACGAGTGATATCAACCAGGTGCAGAGCGGACTGAATCTGTTCCTGAGACTGTTCCTGAGATCCCCGTTTATTGTATTCGGAAGCATTGTCATGGCATTTATCGTAAGTCCGAAGGCGGCGGTTATTTTTGTTGTAACGATCCCGCTGCTTTCCATCGTTGTCTTTGGCATTATGGTGATCACGATGCCGCTTTACCGTAAGGTACAGGGCAGCCTTGACGGGATCCTGGGGATCACCAGGGAGAATCTGACCGGTGTGCGTGTGATCCGTGCTTTCGGAAGAGAGGAGCAGGAGAAGGATCGCTTTGAGGAGAACAACGGACTTCTGGTACGCAGCCAGCTTCTGGTCGGAAAGATCTCCGCACTGATGAATCCGCTGACTTACGTGATGATCAACCTTGCGGTTGTTGTGATCTTAAATACGGGAGCAGTGCAGATCCATCTTGGAAATATGCAGCAGGGCGATGTGGTAGCCCTTGTGAATTATATGAACCAGATTCTGATCGAGCTGGTCAAACTGGCAAACCTGATCATTCAGGTGACAAAAGCAATGGCATGTGCAGAGCGTGTTGCTTCTGTTCTGAACGTAGAGCCGGAAATGGAGTTTTCCTGTCCGAAAAACAATGCAAAAAACAGAAAAACAGGCACTTCAGATGAAGAAGTGGCATTTGATCATGTATCGTTCACTTACGGCGGTGCCGGTGCAGAAACGCTCTCCAATATTCATTTTACGGTGAAAAAAGGACAGACCGTGGGTATCATCGGCGGAACCGGAAGCGGAAAATCCACGCTGGTCAATCTGCTGGCACGTTTTTATGATGCAACGGACGGACAGATCCGCATCGGCGGTCACGATATCAGAAGCTATTCAAGAGAAGAGCTGCGTGGCAAGATTGGTATGGTCATGCAAAAAGCACAGCTGTTTTCCGGTACGATCCGTTCGAACCTTCTTTGGGGCAATCCAGGAGCGACCGATGAGATGCTCTGGGCAGCTCTTGAGACTGCACAGGCAGCCGAATTTGTACAGAAAAAAGAGAAACAGTTGGATGAACCGGTGGAGCAGGGAGGACGCAATCTGTCGGGAGGTCAGAAACAGCGTCTGACGATCGCCCGTGCTCTGGTGGAAGATCCGGAGATCCTGATCCTGGATGACAGTGCAAGTGCACTGGATTTTGCAACGGATGCGGCACTTCGAAAAGCAATCCGTGAGTTGGATAAAGAGATGACGGTATTTATCGTCAGCCAGAGAACATCCAGCCTGATGCATGCCGATCTGATCCTGGTGCTGGATGACGGCAAGACCGTCGGCATGGGCACGCATGAAGAACTGCTCGGAAACTGCCCGGTTTATCAGGAAATTTATGAAAGTCAGTTTGGAAAGGCAGGTGAGACGGCATGATCATGAGAATCTGGAAACATATTCGAAAATACTGGTTTTATATTGTATGCAGTCTGATTTTTGCCGCTCTTTCTGTTGCATCCCAGCTCTATGTGCCAATCCTGACCGGAAATGCTATTGACCATATGATCGGAGTCGGAAAAGTGGATTTTGCGGGCGTGGCGGCGATCGTACGGGTGATCGTGGCAGCGACTGCCGTGACGGCGATCTCCCAGTGGATCTTTGGTATCTGTAATAACAAGATCACTTATAATGTCAGTCGTGATCTGAGAAATGCAGCGATCGCCAAGATCCAGAGACTGCCGGTTTCTTATCTGGATGCACATCCGACCGGAGATCTGGTCAGCCGTGTGATCGCCGATGTAGAGCAGTTTGCAGACGGACTTTTGATGGGATTTACCCAGTTTTTTACCGGAGTTCTGACGATCCTCGGAACACTGGGTTTTATGCTGTATGTCAATGTGCCGATCACGCTCGTCGTTGTGTGCGTCACACCGCTCAGCTTTATAGTGGCAGGTTTTATCGCAAAGAAAACGTATCGTAATTTCCATATGCAGACCGAAGTCCGCGGCGAGCAGACTGCATTTATCAATGAGATGATCGAAGGACAGAAAGTGGTACAGGCATTCTGTCATGAAAAAGAAAATGTGGATCAGTTTGATGAGATGAACGAGCGTCTTCAGAAGGCGAGTCTGAAAGCCATCTTTTTCAGCAGCATCACAAACCCGGCCACCCGTTTTGTCAACAACGTGGTTTATGCCGGTGTGGCTCTTGTCGGAGCACTGTTTGCCGTGTCCGGCGGCATCAGCGTCGGTCAGCTGTCCTGCTTTTTAAGTTATGCAAACCAGTACACAAAACCGTTTAATGAAATTTCCGGTGTTGTCACAGAGCTTCAGAATGCCATGGCATGTGCGAGCCGCATTTTTGAACTGCTCGATGAAGAAGAACGCACTCCGGACAAAGCAGATGCGAGAGTACTGACGGAAGAACAGGTTGACGGAACCGTAGAGATTTCCGATGTTTCCTTCAGCTATGTGCCGGACCGCAAACTGATCGAGCATTTCAATCTCTCCGTAAAACCGGGCGAGCGAGTGGCGATCGTAGGACCGACCGGCTGCGGAAAAACGACGATGATCAATCTGCTGATGCGTTTCTATGATGTAGATGCCGGCAAGATCTGTGTTTCCGGAACGGATATCCGTGATATCAGCCGCATTTCCCTTCGCAGAAGTTACGGCATGGTGCTCCAGGATACCTGGCTGAAATCAGGAACGATTTATGAAAATATTGCCTACGGCAGACCGGATGCCACAAAAGAACAGGTCATCGAAGCTGCCAAAGCGGCTCATGCCCACAGCTTTATCAAGCGACTGCCGGACGGCTATGACACCGTGATCTCAGAAGACGGAGGCAATATCAGCCAGGGACAGAAACAGCTGCTGTGTATCGCCAGAGTCATGCTCTGCCTGCCGCCGATGCTGATCCTGGATGAGGCAACATCCAGCATCGATACCCGTACCGAGATCAAGATCCAGCAGGCCTTTGCCAGCATGATGAAAGGCCGCACCAGCTTTATCGTGGCACATCGTCTCTCGACGATACGTGAAGCAGATATTATTCTTGTGATGGACAGTGGAAAAGTTATAGAACAGGGAACACACGAAGAGTTGCTGGCGGAAAAAGGATTTTATGCAAAATTATACAACAGTCAGTATGAATTGTGATAGTTTTGTAAAGTAGTGTCCTTGTTTTGTAAAGAATTTCTGATATGATTATATCTGATACCAGTGGCACTTGTTTAGTGCCGACCGAAGCGGAGCGTAGATTGCGAGAGTTACTTCGTAACGGAGCAATTCGTGGGCATCAGTAAAAAAAGAACGCAACAGAAGGAAGGTGCTAAAGTGAAACAGATTGTCATATATAAATCGAGAACCGGATTTACGAAAAAATATGCAAAGTGGCTTGCACAGTCGTTAAACTGTGAGTGCATACCACAGGAAGATGTCGGCGGAGAAAGGCTCTCGGATTACGATGTGATCATTTTCGGGAGCAGCTTCCGTGCAGGAAATGTAGAAGAGCTGAAATGGTACAAAGAGACGATCCTGCCGTTTGAAAAGACAAACGTGCTGTTTGTGACCGGGGCGATGCCGCCGTCTTCTGCAGATGCTGTCAAGTCTATTGAACAGCAGCTGGGCAAAGGAGAGGACAGAGAAGTAAAAGTATTCTACCTGCAAAGCGGGCTGAATTATGAAGTGATGAATCTTGGCGATAAGCTTATGATGAAAGTCTTCTGCAAGATGATGAAGAGCCGCAAAGCACACAGTGAAGAAGAGAAAGCCCTTTTTGAACAGATGCAGAAATCCTTTGATGTCTGTGAAAAGGCAAATCTCGAACCGATGCTCAACTATATACAGGGATTATAAAAAAACAGGAATGTTACATAATTAGAATATGAGATGTGACATTCCTGTTTTTTAGTTTTATATAATAAAAAGCATCTGTTATACGAACCGAACAAATGTATGTAAGATACGAAAAATTCAGTTATATCAAGGACTTTCAGCAAAAAGAGAAAAGTGGATTTGATTGACAATTATCGGAAATAGGGGTACACTGTTGGCGTAATAGAGGGCTAATTTCATAGAAGTTTTGTGGTGAGATTGCGTTTATGTGATCTTTTTAAAGGAATCCGGTGAGAATCCGGAACAGTTATTCCCTGCTGTATGGGGGACGAAAAAGATTATTTGCCACTGGTTAGTTAAACTGGGAAGGCATCTTGAGTAGGAGGAACCCAAGTCAGAACACAAACACAAAACCGGTTTATCAGCAACGTCCGCAGGCATAGCGGAGGTGTATTTTTTGTCCCCTTTTGCCCGGTGTCTGAAAATTATGAAATTGGAGAACACACAGAAAGGGAAGGAGGAAAACGAAAAAGGAAAACACAGATGTGAGCATGTGTAAAATAAAAAAGCAAACAGAATCGAATCGCCAAAAAGCGAATGAGGAGGAACAAATGGAACGAAGAGAAAAAAGATTTGCTTCCAGAATTCTGGCATGGTTTCTGACCTTTTTGATGATCACAACCATGATTCCGACAAGTGCATTCGCAGCACTGCCGGCACAGGACACGGGAGCAGTTGTTTCAGAGGATGCGTCATCGGATGAAACAACGCAGGATGGTATTCTTTTAAAGACAACTTTGACGGACAAGCTTAAGGTAAAAGGACAGCGCAAGCTGTTCGATGTCTGGGCAAGAGATGCTGAGGACAACACGCTCAAACCGACAGCAACTCTTGACGGACAGGCACTTTCGGCAACCTGGAGTGATAATGTAAAGACAAGCTTTACGCTGGATTTCCAGGGCATGGAAGAAGGAGAGCATACCGTTGTTATTTCCGCAGAAGACGGAAAAGGAGCATCGAAAACACAGACTTATACCGTTATTTATCAGAAAGCCAAAAAAGGCGAATTTATCGGTTATGCAACGGTCAGCATTGAAGCCTTTACAATCTCAAAAGGTTATATCGTAGAACCGGTTCTGATGCCGGTTTACGAAGGTGACAATGCAGCGAAAGCATTTGTAAACCTGATCCGTGAAGAAGGCTATGATGTAGAATACACCGGAAGTCTGACCAGTGGTTTCTATCTGTCCCATATCGTAGGATCTAATGCAAAAAAACCAAAGAATGCGACAAAGAAACTGGATCTTGCCGGTGCAGCACTTGAGCCGCATATGGCAGAAAAACTTCCGGATCTGATGTTTGACGCCGACGGCGGAACAGAAGGTTCTCTTGGTGAATTTGACTACAACTACATGTCAGGATGGATGTACTGTGTAAATACGGTATTCCCGAATGTAGGATTTGCAGATTATTATCTGTCTGACGGCGATGTCATGCGTGCACAGTTTACTCTGAAGTACGGCGGTGATATCGGAGGTTCAGGCGGTATGGGCGGCGGCTATGATGATTCTTACAGCGTCGCAAACAAAGATGTACTGACCACCACTCTGGCAAAGATCAATTCTGCACCGAACAGTGCCGAGCTGAAGGCAGATCCGGATATCGCAGCAAAGATCACAGAAGCAAAAGAAGTTCTGCAAAATATTGTTGCAGAACAGAGTGAAGTAGATAAAGTAAACGATGAACTGAACAAACTGCTTGGCGGTGAGATCACAAGTATCACACTGGATCAGAGTGAGATCACACTGGAAAACGAAGGTACCATGCAGTTAAATGCAAAAGTGGAGCTGACAGGCAAACCGACCGAGCCAATCGAATGGAACAGTGAAGAACCTTCTGTTGCAACGGTGAAAAATGGTCTGGTAACAGCTGTCGGTGCAGGAACGACCACGATCACGGCAACCTGCGGCGAAAAGACAGCAACCTGTAAAGTAACCGTAAATGCAAGTCCGCTTCAGGAAGTCCGGCTGGATAAATCAAAACTGGAAATCCTGAAAAATGACAGTGAAACACTGACAGCGACACTGGTTCCGGCAAATACCACAGATGACAGAACCGTTACCTGGAGCACAAATGCAGAAGATGTCGCAACGGTAAATCAGAGCGGAAGAGTAACCGGTAAAAAAGAAGGAACGGCTGTCATTACAGCAAAGGTTGGTGACAAAGAGGCCAGCTGTACGGTAACAGTCAAAGAAGTCCATACACAGCGGATTTATTTTGATGACAGCAAACTGACCCTGAATAAAGGAAAGAACAAAACCTTATCTCTGAGATTTGATCCGTCCAATACAACGGATGCAAAAAAAGCGACCTGGGAAAGCTCAGAGCCGAGCGTTGCAAGTGTTTCCACAAGCGGATACGTACGTGCACTGAAAAAAGGAACGACTACGGTCACGGCAAAAATCGGTGACATGACTGCTTCCATTGAAATAGAAGTTGTAGAAGTGCCGATGACCGGCGTAAAGATCAGCTATGGCTCTAAATCACTGAAAGTAAAACAGTCCACCTATATGTCAGCAAGCTATCTTCCAAGTGATACCACAGATACCAAGAGCGGAACCTGGAAGAGCAGCAATACAAATGTGGCAACCGTTTCCAGTTCAGGAAGGGTAACTGCAGTCAGTGAAGGCGAAGCGATCATCACATTCACAAGCGGTGCTTTTACTGCAGAATGTTATGTAAAAGTTCTGCCTGCAAATGCAGACGTGTTCAGCACCATATCCATCACTCCGAATCAGAAAGAGATTGGATGTGGCGTTTCTGATACACAGAAGATTATGGCAGATGTAGGCAATGGAACCGATCCGGTCGTATGGACTTCTTCCAATCCGGCAGTTGTGGCAGTCAGCACAGACCAGTCTTTGGCAGCAGCACAGTCAGCAGAGAATACGATGCAGGTTGGAAAAGAAGCAGTGGTCACAGCAACCGGAAAGGGAACAGCAGTGATCACAGCAAAATCAGGACAGAAGAGCGTAGATATTCCGGTAACCGTTGTAGCAGCCGGCAGGAAAGAGTTCAAGATCCTGGCAGGAACCAATGCAGAAACTTCTTTTGCATACGAGATCACACCGGAATATAATATTACGAAAAACAAATATCAGGTTGTCATCCCGGATACAATTACCAATGTATATCTCTACTCCAAACTTGCAGATAATGTAACTGCAACGGTAACAGCACGTTACACAGCGGCAAATAACGGATCTGCGAAGAATATTACACTGAGAAGTGGTGCGACATCAAGTGCCGCCTACCTGACCAAAAAAGACATGAATGGCAACACACTGTATGTAGATGTGAAGAAGGGAGACGAGACAACAACTTATGAATTTGATGTTGTTCGTGAAT
>ENA-ORCM01003283-ORCM01003283.1-human-gut-metagenome-genome-assembly--contig:-NODE-3283-length-10723-cov-3.701108_pt1 | contig 10723 bp, 5 predicted proteins | sample MGYA00242906_ERZ507928 | MGnify/ENA primary metagenome ERZ507928 (study PRJEB26167, sample SAMN06115497) | human gut metagenome | host: Homo sapiens | place: China:Shanxi | collected 2015-05-07...
AGTATCTACTTTCGTTTGGTTAATTTTGAATAGCACAACATTATTTATCAACAGATTCTCCTCGAACTCCACCACCTTCTCAATAATGACCTGCGGTTCCGTACAATCTATGCTCTAAGTTTTTTCATATTCATTTGCAATTATCACCAGCTCAAATATTTTAAGACAAAAGGGAAAAATATTAGCTCTTTACTTACAAAATAAAAAAACACGGAACTCATCAATGAATCCCGTATTCTTTAATTATCAACATTTTAGAGGATATGCTACTTTTTTCTTGTACATCTTATAACTTCCTGATTGATGTACTTAACTTTCTCCAGATCCATCTTTTCCACCTTTCGGTCATAAGTGACCAAGCCATTTATCTCATGTTCCACATCTGTAGTCTGCGTATAGATGGCCGTGCTTAGTCCGAAATAGTTTATCATCTGCTCTAGCTCGGTAAGCATTAATACATAGGTATCGGTCAGGACCTCTCTATTCAACATCATCTCATAAGCGTCATTGCGTACAGGCCACATATGCCCACGCACAAATAGACCTTTTCCTCCGAATTCACCAAGGGACGCAGCACGTTTATCATCGGGACGGGGGATCGCCTTAGGCTCGATCTTGCCATAATGATGCATATCTACGAAATCTCCATTTCCGGTATCTCCATAAGCTTTCCGATAGCCCGGAGCGTAATTATATCCCGACATACCGTTTACCCAACGATTCGGATCGTACTTTTTCACCCAAGCTGTGATGTCAGTCGCTTCAAAGGCTCCCCAATTCTCATTAAACGGGACCCACATCACGATAGAAGGCGAGCTGACGTGTTGGTCAATCATCACTTTCAATTCGTCACGGAACTGTTTACGAACCGCCACAGAATCCTCACCATCAGGCTCCCAAAGATTCGGCATATCTTGCCAAACCATTAGGCCAAGCCTGTCACAATGATAATACCAACGTTGAGGCTCTACTTTGATATGCTTGCGTATTACATTAAAACCCGCACGTTTCGCCAGTTCTATATCATATAACAAAGCCTTGTCGGTAGGAGCGGTAAACGCGCCATCGGGCCAATAACCTTGATCTAAAAGACCGATATGGAAAACAAACTCCCCGTTCAATAAAGGCCGAAGCACACCATCTACCTTTCCCATGCTAACCGAGCGCATACCAAAATAAGAGGATACCTCATCGATTATCTTGCCCTTTCGATCTTTCAACTGTAATTTCAAACCATACAAGAAAGGATCATCCGGGCTCCATAGACGGGACTCCCGGATAGGCAAGTAAAAACTCATATTGGAATTTCCTTCGGTTCTTGCCACCTCTGAAGTACCATTATCTGCGATAGCCGTTACCTTTAACTCCTTATCCTCCGTATAAGCAATTACTTCCAACCGATTATTTTTTAAATCGGGCACTAGCTTAATCTGAGAAATATATTGTTTCTCTACCGGTTCAAGCCAAACGGTTTGCCAGATACCGGAGGTAAAAATATAATCTCCACGTGAGCCGTTCTTGCCCGAAGCGGCCCGGCCGTCGTTAGGATCATAAGCACCTACCACAAGGACATTTTCACCGGATTTCAAATAATCAGAAATATTTAAACTAAAAGCATCGTACCCTCCCGTATGGGTACCCACCTTCTTACCGTTGACAAACACAGACGAGATCCGATCTACAGCCCCAAAATTCAACAATACATTCCTGCCCTTCCATGCTTGAGGAACAGAGAAGCTACGCTTATACCACAGGCAAGTATCACCCCCACGAGCTATACCGGATAATTCCGATTCCGGAGGATACGGCACACGTATCTTTTCTACTTTTGCGGGAAAGACTGGAGGGGTGGTTGCCGTAACAGGATCGAGAGGTCTTTTCCTCCCATATAATCCCATATACCATTCAGATTCAACCATTCCGAACGCACCATCTGCGGACGCGGATATTCCGGTAAAGGAATCTCAGCCTTCAATGCCTCCTCTGTCCATGGGGTAGGCAATGTGAACTTCTCTAGGATTTGCGCCTTTACGGGTAAGAGATCTCCCCCAAAAAGAAAGGAGCAAAGAGCTAAACAAACAACGGTAATCTTTTTCATAAACCAACTATTTAAGTAATTCCGGATAATATTTCCGGATCAAATCTTGATCTTCTTTCTCCAACTTATCGATCAAGACCGGCTTATCTTGCGGACGGAGGCCTTTTTGATTGATTTTGTTGATCAAGCTCCAATCCTTAGCCGGTTTCTCGGGGCTGGGATCGGCAGGTTCATGGGCTTGCAAATCATAACGGGTAAAGTCGATGACGTAAGCCGGGGAATTTTTCGTATGCCAATCACGTAATAAGGCCAAGCGGAATTCCTTATTCATAAACCATTTTATCTCCAAATTATTATAAGAGTCTCCCAAACCAGAGCCTCGTTCTACGAAGCGATAGTTCCAGTCGTCGTTCGATTTATATTGTTTTCTCCAAAGTTCGCCAAATTCTCCGAACGTAACGAAATGAGTATCCGGCCAGCGTTCCTTGGTACCCGTTACCCACATCTTCATGGCATCACAGATGAGATCCTTCCCGAACTCATGTACCATCTGCGCCTCCCAGATATTGGCGACCCAGCCAAAGCCATTCAACTCAAGACCTTTATCAAAGTGAATCGCTTCCGTGTGCATCACCTCACGATGTCCCAAGTCGAGCCCCCAACCTTTGTACGTCTCGATCGGGCCGACACCTCTACGGCTGTTGTATCCATCGATACCATGTCCGGTCTGTCCGCTACGGCGGGCACAGATAAAGTCCATCGTCCAGCCATCCAGATTCACGCAATCGATGAAATCGCTTTTTCCCTGCGCCGGCTTGCAAAAGTGTTCCGTCGAGGGATAGAAAGGATAAGAAGGAGAACCGTCAGCACCACCACCGTCTATATTATGCTGGCTCCAGATCACGGCGTGCGCCACATGGATGTTCTCTTTCTCCGCCAGATATCTCAAATTATCGGCCGATAAGAAACCTCCCATAATTGATTGCGGACGATAACCATTTCCTACCATTTTAGAAATGATCTCTATCGCCTCCGACATCTCACGGTTTACCCGCTCACGGGGTAGATACATCGCCGGAAAATAACCGGGGAAATAAGTAACCTCATCCCCATATTTCTTTTGGCACTCCACTACGTAATCACGGATCTCCCGGTAATTCTTCCGTCCGTCCTCCAAGGCATTCATCGTGAATCCCCATGTAAGACGACCGTTCGGGTTATTCGTGGCGAAGGCCTCCCGCAAGGCACGTACTCCCTCAAGCGTATGCCAATCCACCTCATCGCGGGGATGTAACTTGACATCCCGGGAGACTTCCCAAGGCGTCGTACGTATCATGATACATAAGGTGACAAAACGATTTCCTTCTATCGTCAGCGGTTCCATATTCGCCGGGACGACCACAGGATCTGCCGCCCTTAATTGAAAACCACTGAGCACAGCGACCATCCATACGACCGCCCATTTTCTCCAAACTGATATATTCATATTACTATTTCTCATGTGTACAATTTAATCTCGTATTTGTACAATTTATTACTATTTCCTTATCCGACGGAAGTATCCTAAAGACATAATCCGAACCAGATTCAGGTTTCCTTATATGGCCTTTCTCGCAAGTGATCACGTAGTTGAAACCATCGAAGCTAGCGTTGACCGCCTTATCCTCTATAACGGTGAAAGGTAGCTCCTTCCCTGCTGCGACCTTTAGCTCTAAAGCCCATGAGAGGTCCGCCTCCTTTGACAGAGCGGCTACCTCGAAGCGGGTCTCATAGAAAGTGATCTTGAATGGATGGCCTTTTGAGTCTTCGGCGGAAACTACCAAGGTATCCTTGCCTATCTCCGTCACTACCGGATGATCCAAGGTAAGTTCCTCCTTATCTCCATCCTTGTCTAATCGGACGATCCGAAGCCCGGCACGATCGAGTCCCTCGCTCCACATGAATCCGTCCACGACGGGCAAGGTATAGAACAAGAACTGGTTCCCGTCTCCGGGCTTTTCCAGATAAGCGGACTTATAGCCTTCGTCGAAAAGATGGATATCCCTAAAGCGGAAGGTTCCCCTTTCCCACAATAAGTTCGCCCGATAATAACGGCTGTTAAACCAGACCGTCTTATTTCCTTCTCCACGGACATCCGTCAACGTGGTGACAGCCGTCGCCGGCGTAACCTTGAAGCATTCCTTGAACCACGCACCGGATTCGCCCAGCGTCTCCACCCGGATCTTATTTTCCTTCCTCAAGGAGTCCAAGATAGGGATCTGCATCTCCAGTCCCTTGCTCATATTACTCCACGTGAAAGAGTTCTCCTGTCCCGCTTGCGCATAATTGAAGGCCAGACAAGGCTGGTTCACGATCGATTCCAAGAAATAATCCACCCAGCGGCGATCCATGCCCGCCTTCTCATACACGGGTTCCAAGGAGATCACCCCTTGACGCTCTTGTCCCAGACCATCATCATACTGATAAATAGGATCACTGCCCAGCATACGGAAAATAGGAACGGGGATTTGCCCCTCCTCGGTCTGCGCCGGCATATAGGCGTTTACCCGGCTCGGGTAATAGGCTTGGTTCCAGTAACCACCCCATAGGGTATAACCATCCGTCCCCACTTGGTCCTTGCAGTTGCACGACGCCACGATCTTATATTTATCGTACATATAGCCCAAGGTATGCGCGTCGATAAACCAAGAGCCGACCGATTTCGGGTACGTGCCGAATATCTCCTTGAACTTCGCCATATAGACATCCACCAGTCGCTCCCGTTCTTCTTTCGTATATCCGGTGCTGAAAGCGATATTCGCGTGCGAGACCCAAGAATGCTCGCCACGCCACTTGATCCCGGCGGCCTCGATCTGCGGTTGCGTAAGTTCCCACCAAGCACCGATCTCGGAGTGAGCATTGAGTTTACTTTTCAACAGATCTTGGTACAACGGGTTGATCAACGCATCGTACTGTAATAAAAAGGTAGCCGGTAAATCATATTTATTCACCAATTTCACTTGCTCACAAACCGTCTCGTACAATAAGCTATCGGCGTTCTCCACCCGGTAGTCTGTCTGGCGGATGAAATTGATGATGTTGATAATACGGGGAGCAGCCGCACTCTCAACCAGTTTCTCTCCCGCGCTACGGCATCCCGCACAGCAGAAGACGATAAAGCATACAAGACCTATCTTCTTTATGAATGACATTCGATTCAATTTTAAATTCATTTACTCTCATAAAATATTCTAGAAATGGCATTTCACCGGTGTAAAATCATTTTTAGAGATCTAAAAAGCATTTCGCAAGGGTGCAAAGCCATTTCTTAAACCTAAAAATGGCATTTCACAAGCGCAAAGTCGTTTTTAGAAATCTAAAAGGTACTTCGCGAGGGTGAAAAGCCATTTCTTAGATCTAAAAAGGCATTTTACACCAGTGCAAGGCCATTTTTACCGGAATATAAGGCATTACCCTACCACCCCGGGTTGTTCGGAGCCAAGTTCGGGTTCAGATACAACTCATCCAACGGAAGGGAATAATAGTAATGCTTCGGGGTCACAAAGTTACGATTCTCCGCCGGTTCCACAATCAAGAAACCATTTTCGTCTGTCAAACCGGGATTTCCCTCGTTCAAGACATCCAAGTTCTCGTATTCCGAACCTTTCAGCTTAATACCTTTTATGGCACCTATCAATTCCGTCTCAGCCGTCTTCCAACGTCTCAAATCATCCCTGCGGAAGCCTTCGAACGCTAACTCGATCGTACGTTCCCGACGGATCTCCATCCGCATATCCAACCCATTACCCTTCACGAAAGCGTTGGTCAGAGGAGGCATCTCCACGCCTTTCCGGGAACGGATCACATTGATCGTCTTGTTCAAGATGTCATCGCTGATCGCCCCGTCTTTCTCGTAAGTGGCCTCAGCCAATATCAGCAATACCTCCGGATAACGGATGATGTGATAATCATATACATCCTTGTCAGAAGGAACGGAAGTCTCCGCCATATATTTCCACAACTTATAACCCGTACGTGTCTCGGGACGTATGGTAAATTGCGGCGGGCAAGTCAAGGCGCCGTCTTGCGGACTGATATAGTCGGTTCCGGGCATCAAGAAGGTCTGTTTCATACGAGGATCACGATTCTCGTATTCGCTCTTGATCGTGGCATATCCCTCAAATCCGGAATTAGCGTTCTCAATTGGCAATCCCGTACTCTTACACAAATACATATCTGCCAGCTTACGGGTAGGCGTCCCTCGCCATCCCCAATATACAGGGCACGCGTCGCTATGGTGGCGGATATCCGTCTCATACCGACTGTCGAAGATACCCTCTTTTGAATTATCGCCCGCATTGATAAACAAGTAGCGGTAGCTCTCCTCACCAGAGCCTTCATATAAAGCATACTCACCACTATCGATCACTTTTGCAGCGGCATCGATCGCTTGTTGCAACAACTGCTGATAGTCCGAACGGTGCTGGTGATACTTCGCCCACGTCCCGGCAAACAAGGCAACCCTCGCTTTCAACGCCAAGGCAGCGCCTTGGGTTACACGTCCCGCCTCATCCGAGCTTAACTCACTTTGCAAGGGTAGTTTAGCATACACCTCGTTGAGTTCCGACAAGATGAAGTCTTCCACCTCCTGTTGCTTATTCCTAGAACCATACAACTCCGGGGAATCTACGGTAAGCACCTTCGTCAAGATAGGAATATCGTTGTATTTCGCCATCAACCGAAAATGCGAGTAAGCACGAAAGAAACGGGCCTCAGCCACATACCGCTCGATCTCCGAGGGATCGCCCTCGTACGTCTGGCTCTTCTCGATAATCATATTGCTCTGACGCAGGTCTATGAAAGTAGAGTCCCATAGAGCATCCGTATTCGGGGCGATCAACGTACCGTTGCTCGTCGTATTCTCGTTCAACTCATAGGCGATATCGCTATCCGTATCCTTCGTGCCGAACGTCTCGGTACGTGTGTAGAGCCAATTGACCTCTTTCTCAAAATCATCCGGGGTTTTCCAGAATAGCTCGTCCGGCATATTATCTTTTGGCAACAGGTCTATATCTTGGCAACTTGACAAGAACAAAGCGGAAACAATAAAGCTTCCCAATATTATCCGATAGTTTTTCATGACTTTTCGCTTTAATTTTTAAAATACGACATTTATACCAAATGAATAATTACGGGTAAACGGATAGGAAGTAATGCTACCGCTGTTCTCCTCCGGGTCCCAACCATTTGGCGTGTTATGTACCTCAAATAAATCCTCGCCGGAGAAATACACCCGCACCTTCTGCAAACCGGCCTTCGAGGTCAAAGTCTGCGGGATCGTATAACCGAACTGCAAGTTTTTCAAACGGGCATACGCAACGTTAAACTTCGTGTTCGTAGATACATAATAATTGTAGTTTCGTTTATCCTTCAACGTGATCGCCGGATATTGGGCATCCGTTCTTTCCGGGGTCCAAGTCTTTCCATACCAATACTCGGCGGATTGATACCATGCCTCTGGCATCGGGCATCGGCTCTCCCCTTCCAAGAACATCGTCCTACGGCCGACTCCTTGTATAAAAGCGCTCAGATCGAATCCCTTCCAAGCCATACTCAGGTTAAAGCCGAAATTATAACGAGGGTTCTTGTCACCCAAGTATTTCACGTCACCGGAGCCTTCTTTGCCATCACCTAATACGGATAGCTTCCCGTCTCCATCCAAGTCCTTGTACATAGCGTCACCTACGCTCAAGTCACCCGGGATACCTCCTTCCGAGAAACGAGATTTATACGCCTCCAATTCTTGCTCATTCTGGATGATTCCATCAAATTCATATCCGAAATAGGAATTCAACGGATATCCGGTCGGAGTCTCGTTATTACCTAATTGGATCAGGTTACTTCCAACCCGATCCACGACCTTGTTTTTCGCGTCACTGATATTAAAGCGAACCGAGTAGCTGAAATCCTTGATCTGATCCCTCCAGCCTAGAGAGATTTCCCATCCATGAATACTTAAATGGCCGCTGTTCGTGCTCGGAGCGTCCGCACCTAACATAGAAGGATAGGTCTTCGGGATAAGCATGTTCTTATTCTCTTTCCAGAAGTAGTCGAACGATCCATATAAACGGTTATTGAGCGTCGAGAAATCAAATCCCACATTGGTTGTCTGGATCGTCTCCCATGTACGAGAGGTAGAAATAATATTTCCAGACGTAGCCATTTGTCCTTTCACGCCAGTCCCGAAAGGATAATAATCGTTCGATAAAGAGATTAATTGAATATAATCATACAATCCGATACCGGACTGATTACCCATCTCTCCATAAGAAGCCCTTACCTTCAAGTCCTCGAACCAACCTAACCGTTTCATGAAGCCCTCTTCTCCGACACGCCAAGCCGCGTTTACACCCGGGAACCATCCCCAGCGGTGATCCGGATCAAAGCGGGAACTACCATCCGCACGGATCGTTCCTTCGATGACATATTTATTGGCAAACGTATAATTCACTCTGGAAAAGAAAGAATTAATCGTCCACTGATTTCCCTCGCTCCAAGCGTTTTGATCTTGGGCGCTACCCAATTGCAAAGACATATTTTCTTGTTGGTCGAAGTTAATACGCTTCGCCGTGAACCGATCATAGTTCTCAGACTCATGGGAAGTACCGACCATCACGCTTAAATCATGCCGGTCATTGAAGTTCTTTTTATAATCGGCATAGAGCGTGAAGTTCTTGGATAAAGTTTTCTGGTAACGACGCTCCGCACTATTCGGCGTACGTTTCTCCCGAACCTCGTTATTATCCCAATCGTAATTGATGATTTTCTTGTTCGTCACGTTCTCATCCTGATCATACTTACGGATCACGGCTTGCCCCACCAATTGTAATCCGTCGATCACTTTCCAGCGTAATTGGTTGTTGACCGTTATATTACCTGTAGTCTTATTCACCATACCTCCCTCTTCCAATACTTGGGCCGGATTATCAAATCCCTCGAATGTATAGAAAGTTCCCGACGGATTGTACATCGGAGTCCAAGAGCGAGTCTTATAAATCAGCTCCCATATATTTTGTCCTTCCGTCAAACCCGAGGAATAGTCCCTGTTGCTTGCCTCATAAGCTAAATTAAGATCGTAAGTCAAGTTCTTGAAGATCTCGACGCTCGATTTAGCACGTACGAAGTAACGCTTGTTCACATCCTCACCAAATTTAGGGATACCTTCCTCCCGCTGATGGCCTAAAGACAACATATACGAGTATCTCTCTCCACCGCCGGAGATATTGACATTGTAATTCTGCATATTACCATTGCCAATAAGCATATCATTCCAGTCTTGATCCTTGAAGAATTGCGGATAACCGGTCCAACGCCCCCATTCCGCATCAGTCAACACCAGATCACTATTCTGCCGGATCAGGTCCAATTGATCTCTCGTGTATTCTGGAGTGAATGATCCATCGGTGATCTCCAAGGCCATCTCCGCATGTTGTAATAGATTCGCCGGTTTCCTTAACAACGCAGGAGTCTTAATAGAGTAATATGCATCAAAAGCAACAGATGTCTTCTGATTGCGCTTACCACTTTTCGTTGTCACCAGAATAACACCATCCGAGGCACGAGCACCGTAAATAGCAGCCGTACCATCTTTCAATACGGAAATATTCTCGATATCGGAAGGATTGATCATATTAATGTTTCCCTCCGCTCCATCAATCAAAACAAGGGGAGTACCACCGTTGATAGAAGAGACATCACGAACCTTCATGGTCATGTCCGAACCCGGAGCGCCTCCGGCACGTGTAATCGTCAAACCGGGTACCTCTCCCTGCAAAGCCTGAGCCGCATTCTGAACCGGACGAGACTCAAACGCTTTCGCGTCGGCCGTAGATACGGCACCACCCAAGTTCGCTCTTTTTACCGTACCATAACCGACAACTACAACCTCATCCATTTGCAAAGCATCTTCCCGTAACTTCACGTTCAAATTCGCTTCCTTGCCGGGACGCAATTCCGTCATGGCATATCCGATGTAAGAGATTTGAAGGACACCGTTTTCCGATACCTCCATCGTAAATTTTCCATCAAGGTCCGTAACCGTTCCGTTGGTAGTACCTTTCTCAACTACGTTCGCGCCAATAATAGGTTCACCATTCTCGTCGGTCACTACACCTTGCACTAAATTCTTCTTTTGCAAAACGGCTTGTGAGGAAGGGGCGGCTTTCTCGTTTTTTGTAGAGGGATTAATCAAGATGAAATTATTCTCCGTAATCTCATACTTTACGCCTTCCCCTGCGAAAAGACGCTTTAAAATGGTTTCCACCGTCTGCTCTTTCACATGTACAGATACTTTCTTATTCAGGTTAACCTTCTCGCTCTCGTAGATAAAACGGAAGCCAGACTGTTTCTCTATCTTGAAAAGAACCTCCTTTATTGTCTGGTTATTAACGTCCAAAGACAACTTTGTCTCTTGCGAATAGACAGAGGCCGAGATCTGAAGTGAACATGCGATAGAGAATAATGTCGTCAATCTCATAATAGACAAAGTTTTTTTAAGGACCGGAGACTCTTCCGGCCTTGCTATATTCCAAAAATTCATATATTTGTAATTCGATTGTTTGTTAACACTAGTGTTACGAGCACTAATTTTAATGATCAAAAAGATGACGGGGAATGTTCCAGCATTTCCCGTTTTTCATGTGTATT
>ENA-ORCM01003285-ORCM01003285.1-human-gut-metagenome-genome-assembly--contig:-NODE-3285-length-10715-cov-3.710472_pt1 | contig 10715 bp, 7 predicted proteins | sample MGYA00242906_ERZ507928 | MGnify/ENA primary metagenome ERZ507928 (study PRJEB26167, sample SAMN06115497) | human gut metagenome | host: Homo sapiens | place: China:Shanxi | collected 2015-05-07...
GGGTACCTCCTTAACTTAAAAATACCCCTTAAATGGAGGCGCGACAACTAATATCAATACTTACTCTGAACAGAGCCAATAAAATTATTTCCATCCAAACCAATTCAGTGCTATTGGCCATCTAAAAAACTCGAATCGGGTGGGTCGAGGCTCTTTCCTCCGTATTACGAACCAATAATGAGGGATAACGATAATCGGAGGTTGCATGAGCTCGATAACAGACATCTATAGCCCCAGGACGACTTTTCGTTGTACACGTCTTCGCGGCGCGAAGGTCGGAAGTTCCGTCTGCCAATTCTGCGCAGTCGGATGCTCCCAGTTAGGCTTCTTTAAAGACGGAAAATTAATTGACGTTGAAGGTGACCCCAGAAGTGCCGTCAACGAAGGCAGACTTTGCCCTAAAGGCTCTTCTACGTATGCCTTAAACGAGAATCCTTACCGGAAGGTAAAACCGATGTACCGTGCCCCGGGCTCGGATCATTGGGAAGAAGTCACCTTAGACTGGATGCTGGATACGGTGGCCAAACGCATTTGGGACACCAGAAACAAAGGCTTTGTCGAGAAAGACCCCGCGACCGGAATCACCGTCAATAACTGCGCCAATATCGGTTTTATCGGCGGATCGGCAAATGACAACGAAGAGTGCTACCTCTTCAGAAAGCTTTTCACAGGCGGTCTGGGCATTCTCCCGGTAGAAAACTCCGCTCGTTACTGCCACTCGACGACTGTTGCGGCCTTAAGCCCGACGTTCGGCTTCGGTGCCTGCACCAACCCGCCTCGTGATCTTCTCAACAGCGACTGCATCCTGATCATGGGCTCCAACATGGCTGAAGCCCATCCCTGCGCCTTCTATTGGCCGATGCAGGCTAAAAAGAAAGGCGCGGTAACCATTCACGTGGATCCTCGCTACACGCGTACGAGTGCGGCGTGCGATCATCATGTGCACATTCGTCCGGAAACGGATATTGCTTTCCTTTCTGCGGTAATCCGCTACATTCTGGAAAAGGGTTTGTGGTTCAAAGAATATGTGTTGGCCTACACCAACGCTTCGACGATCATCAATCCGAAATTTAACTTTGATGATGTCACCGGTTTATTCAACGGCTGGGATCCGGCAACCCGCTCTTACAGCAAAGAACCGGATTCTTGGGATTATGAGTATGAAATGAATCCCGACGGATCGCGCGGTGCCCCGAAGACTGATCCGACGCTGCAGGATCCCCACTGCGTCTTCCAGCTGCTTAAAAAACAGGTCGAGAAATACACGCCTGAAGCTTCCGCCAATATTTGCGGCTGCCGCCCCTGCGACATTGTTAAGGTCGCTGAACTTTTAGCCCAAAACTCCGGACCGGACAGAACCTCGGCGTTCTGCTACGCCACAGGCTTTACTCAGCATTCGGCCGGCTCTCAAATCATCAGAACCTGCGCCATTCTTCAAACGCTGCTCGGCAACATCGGACGCCCCGGCGGAGGCATTCTTGCCCTTCGCGGACACTCTAACGTTCAAGGCGCTACCGATATTCCGACACTATTTGCCGATCTGCCGAATTACATTCCGCTGCCGAAAGTTGCGGAAGGCAATGCCACGCTGAAAGATTACCTCGCAAACGGCCACGGCTTCAGCGGCGCGAGAAATAAGACGGACGGCATGTGGAAACTCGAAACCGAACGCGGTTCCTGGGCTTCGCTTCCGAACTACATGGTCAGCCTACTGAAAGCTTGGTACGGCGACTATGCCATGAAAGAAAACGAGTACGGTTTCCAATGGCTTCCGAAACTCGGCGGAAACGAATCTCTGACAGTGACCATCGACCGCGCCAAAAAAGGCGAAGTCGACGGCCTGTTGGTGTTCGGCCAAAACATTGCTGTGACCAACCCGAATACAGGCTGGGGCCGTACAGCCATTCGCAATCTGAAGTGGCTTGTCGTCTGCGACTTATTTGAAAACGAAACAGCATCCGTTTGGTATGCCGATCCTAACGGCCCCAAACCTTCTGAAGTTCAAACGGAAGTCTTCTACCTTCCGACAAACTCCTGCTTAGAAAAAGACGGCTCCGTCAGCAATACGGAACGTCTGATGCAGTGGCATGACCGTATCAAGGAAGCGCCGGGTGAGTGCAGATCCGACGCCTGGTGGACGTACCAATTAGGCAAGAGACTCAAAGCCATGGCTGAAACCTCGGGTCTTCCGAGGGATGAAGGTCTTCGCAGCCTGACATGGTCTTATGACATGCCTCAGGGCAAACAAAACGAGATGGGCCTGCCTCCGATTGAGGGCGACTGCGATCTCGATGCCGTTGCCTATGAAATGAACGGATTTGATATGGTTACCGGCAAGCCGATCCAAGGCTCCGGTGAATTAAAGAGCGACGGAACCACAGCCTGCGGCTGCCGCCTGCTTGCCGGCTTTATCAATGAAGCTGGAGAGAACTTAACCAAGAGGCGCGACGGCGGAACAGTCGACCATGAACTTGACCTGACCTATCGTTTCGCATGGCCGACCAACTCCCGCATTCTCTATAACCGCTGCTCTGCCGCTCCTGACGGCAAACCTTGGTCGGAGAGAAAGAAGCTCGTCTGGTGGGATGAAATCGAGCAGAAATGGGTCGGTTACGACAAGCCGCAGTTTGACGCTACCAAGCCGCCGAGCTATCGCCCTGCACCTGATGCTAAAGGCGGAGCCGCTTTAGACGGAACCGCCGCATTCGGCGCGCACTCCGACGGTAAAGCCTGGCTCTTCGTGCCCTACGGCATTAAAGAGGGTCCCTTCCCTGTCTTCTATGAATCCGTTGAATCTCCGTACACCAATACGCTTTGGAGTACGAGCCGAGTTCCGGATGTCACGATCATTGACGATCCGATGAATAAAGTCACGGAACCCGGAGATCCGAACTTCCCGACCGTGATGACGACTTACCATATGGTCGAACACTGGATGTCCGGCTCCATGACAAGAACCATTCCTTGGCTTGTGGGTCTGCAGCCGCGGTCCTTCATTGAGATTTCGCCGGAATTGGCTGAAAGCATCGGCGTAACCACCGGCGGCTACGTATCCGTCAGAAGCCCGAGAAACGAGATTCAGGTTAGAGCGCTTGTGACACCGCGCTTGAGAATCGGCGTCATTGAAGGCCGACAGGCAAGCATCGCCGGACGCTTTGTCTGTTCCGGCTACAAGGGCATTGTCTGCGACCCGATTACCAACGACTTAAGTCCGGCAGACATGGCCGGAGACGGTTTAATCCCGAGCTCCAAGAGCTTTGTTGTGAAGATTGATAAACCGGATATGAACAAGGTTGAAAAATTCAATGAGTACCCGGTGGAATATCCGGCCGGAATGTCCGAACCAATTCCTGATACGCCTTGGGCAGCACAACCGGAGGGGAGGAATTAATCATGACATCCATCAATTCCAAAAACATTTTTGATGTCGTAAAGAAGAAATACGCACCCAACCAACCTGAAAAGAATCACAAGATCGATCCAGTTTACAGCCTGTTTGACCGTGATGATCCGCTTCCGAAGTGTCAGGAATTAGCCTTCTTCACCGATACCTCTATTTGTACCGGATGCAAATCCTGTGAGGTCGCTTGTAAACAGTGGAACCAATTAGAATCCGATCCGTATCATTGGTCCGGTGACAGCTACGACAACACCGGCGATCTTTCTGCCAATAATTGGCGTCATGTGAAATTCATTGAGCGCTTTCCCGAAAAGAATGCTGTCGATCGTCCGGCTCCCGCAACCATTGATTCGCTGCTTAAAGAACCGAAAGCCGGTAAATGGCTGTTCATGAGTGATCAGTGCAAACACTGCCGCACTTCCCCGTGCCATGAGGCTTGTCCAACCGGTGCGATTGTTCGGAATGAATTCGGTGGGGTTTACTATCAGACCGATATTTGTATGGGCTGCGGCATGTGCGTTGCAGCCTGCCCCTTCGGAGTACCGGAAATCAGTCCGAAGACCGGACACTCCATGAAGTGCGCCGAATGCTACGACCGCTTAAAAGACGAACTTCGTCCGGCCTGCCAGGAGGCTTGTACAACCGGGGCAATTCAGTTCGGCCCGCGTGAACTGATGGTTCGCGAAGCTCGTGACCGTGTCAATTATCTGATCACACACGGCCATCCAGAAGCTCAGCTCTACGGTGTGGATCCGTTTGAAAACTACGACAGCTTGAATTCCTTCTATCTTTTGATGGATAAGCCGGAAGTTTACGGTCTGCCCTCGGATCCGGTTACGCCGACGAAATACATGGCAGGCGATTACCTGCGAGGCGCAGCAACGCTCATCCTTTGTGCGGCGGCTGTTGCGGCTTGTTTAGTCTAAGGAGAAAAAGATGAACATGATCAACATGAAAAATCCTAAACCTTGGGCTGAAGGCCATCCTTCTCTGTATCAAGGACATGACATTACGCATCGTCCCGACTGGGCAAATATTATTGTCTGGGATGCGTTTTTCAATAACTTAACCGCGGGCTTTATGGTCTTAACCGGTATTGCTTGGTTTGCCGGTCCCCCGCTCTTTGCCGCTCTTCTGCCCTTTGCTTTGACGCTTGCTCTCTTAATCGTCATTGTTGACCTTGTGCTCTTGGTCTTTGATTTAGGAGATCCGCCTCGATTCATCCACGCGATGCGCGTGCTGCATTTCACTTCTCCGCTTTCCGTGGGTGTTTGGGGCCTGGCTTGCTATGCGACCTGCTTAGGATGTGCAGTTGGCATTTACTGGCTGTCCGTTTACTCCGTCGCAACGAATGACTTTTTAGCGCCCTACATCGCTTGGCTCGATATCTTGATGCGGCTCTTTACCGTGTTGGCGTTTATCGGCGCCGTCGTAGTCATTTGCTACAAAGGCGTAGCTTTTAGCTGCACCTCTCAGCCGGGCGTAAAGAAAGCCCGCTGGCTGACTTCTTTCATGGTATCGGATGCCCTTCTAATGGGCTGCGGACTCTATGCGATTATGGCTGCCTGCTTAGGCTTTTGGGATGCATGCGCTTACCTGCTTCTGCCTTTCATCATTCTTGAAGTCGCAAGGACGGTCGCCTTTAGCCTCCTTTGGATGGAAACCGCAGAAAGAGCTAGGAAAGTTTATTCCGGCGAGAACACGCTACTGCGCGTCTGGGTTTACTTAATCGGCGGTCTGCTTGCTGCCGTTTTAGCTTTCTTCGGTGTTTACGGAATGTGCGCTGCAGGGGCTTTAGTTCTCCTTACCGGCGTATTCGAGCGCTATTGGCTCATCGGAATTACCAAGAAGATTTAGGGCATGATTTGAGATAAGAACCGAGCCTCTCACGAGGCTTCGGTTCTTTGTGCTTTCCGTTCAATATGGTTTTGCGAGATGCTTTGAAAAACTCTGCAATAGAAAGTTGCTCAATGTGCCAACCTCATTTAAGACTTCGCTCAATGTGGTGAGGTAGGATCCGACGCTCAAATTATGTTTTTTCAGGATAAGTTGTTGATATGTGGCGATTGACTTTCCCTGTTTTAGGTGCGATTTTATTCGGAGCTCATTTAAATTATCTTCTTTTGCCCATCCCCGTTATCCTACTGATTCTGCTGTTCATTCCTTTCAGACTGGTTTGCTGGCTTTGGCAGATCTGCCTGATTTGTTTCGGTGTTGAGTGGCTGATTTCCGCCTACCAACTTTATTTACGCCGCATTGCGGCAGGGATGCCTTTTGCTCTTGGCACTTCGATTCTGGTTGTCTGCGGAATTTTAACCATGCTCTCAGCGCTTGTTTTCTTCAGCCGCAAAATTAAAAACCGTTATCCGCTTCACGTCTAACTCACAGTTTCGGATATGAGAAAACGGCATACCTGCAAAGATATGCCGTCAACATTCGTTAGTTTTTAACTAGAAGACACCTTCTGCCCGCATCTTCGTCAGTTCATTGGCAACGTAGGCCATTTCCTGCGGCGTGCCTAAGGAGATACGGCACCAATTCATGGCCGGCGGGAAGGGTCTTCCGACCAAAATATTTCGTGCTGCCATCTTCTTCTGGAAGGCATGAATCGGTTCATTCAATTCGAAGAACATGAAGTTCGTACTCGAAGGAAGATATTTAGCACCGAGCTTGTCAAAACATGAAGCCAAAATCTTGCGGCTTTCCAAGTTTGAAGCTCTGGAATATTCCTGGAACGGCTCATCATCCAAAGAAACCAAAGCTGCGGTGACACCGGGGTAGTTGAGTTTTTCGCCTGCCACCTGATCTTTCATCATCTTAATAATCGCCGGAGCTCCTACCGCAAATCCTACCCGCATGCCGGCCATGGCGTAGAACTTCGAGAACGTCTTTAACAGAACCACGTTGTCCAAACCGTCCTGGATCAAATTGGCTATCGATTTAAAATTCGGATCGCTGACATACTCTGCATAAGCCTCATCCGCGATAAACAAAGTATTGTCCGGTTTACTTTTGACCCATAGTTCGATTTCAGAGGCAGGAGTAACAGTCGACGTAGGATTGTTGGGATTGACGAAATAAACAATGGAGAAACCGTCGAAACCGTCCACAGCCTTTTTAAGTCCTGCGACATCGACCTTCCAATCCGCGAGCATCGGAACTTTTACAACGGGAACGTTATATAAGTTTGCAAAGTGCTCGCCGTCACCGTAAGTCAGTTCCGGAATAACCAGCTGTACTTTCGGCAAACGCGAATACGCACCCAACAAAGCTCTGATCCCCTCGGAGGAGCCGTCTGTCAAGAGGAGAAAATTCTTCGGCACGTTGTACATGTCACAGAGCTTTGTGTGAAGCTGTGTAATCTCTGCTTTAGCGTAACGGTTTCCTTTTGCGACGGCGTCGCGTGCAGCGGCCTGTGCACTAGGACTCATACCCAGGGCGTTTTCATTAAAGTTAATGCGAATCGGATTATCTGCTGTCGGAGCGATGAAAGAAACATTCGCCGGTGCCTGTGCAAAAGCTTTGACAGGAAGGGCGGCACTGACTGCAGCCCCTAATAGGCCGAAATTAAGGAAAGTCCGTCTTCTTAAAGCGAGAGAGTTTGACATTTTGGTTCTCCTGTTTGTGTTCGAATGCACTTGAACTACATGCATATTCCGTGCCAACTTTTTTGAGGTGTGATTAGCGCTTCAAAGGGAAACAAACAGAAAAACAGCAGAAAAATCCCCGCTTTGTGCACAACTAAGTAGCAGCGAGCACAAAAGCGGGGCAATTTTTAATTGAAATATCGGAATATTTCAATAACTTTCTATTAGTGGAGCAACAGCATCACAATAAAGAAGACCGACAACAGGTACATCTCGATGCGAATCTTCTTAAACTTGCCGGAGATCAAGTTAATCAGCACATAACTCAGAAGTCCAAAGACGATGCCGTTTGCAATGCTGTACGTAAGCGGAATCGTGATGATGCAGATAAATGCCGGAATAGCTTCCGCATAATCATCCAGGTCAATTTCCTGAATGCAGGAGATCATTAAGAAACCAACCAATATTAAGACCGGGGCAGGGGCTTGTGCCGGAATCGACAAGAAGAGCGGTGCAAAGAAAAGAGACAGAAAGAAGCAAACCGCAATCACAAAAGCCGTTAATCCGGACTTTCCTCCGACGGAAACTCCTGCTGCGCTTTCAACGTAAGTGGAAATCGCGCTCGTTCCCATGCAGGCTCCGATGGTTGTACCTACAGCATCTGCAAAGAAGGACTCCTTCATTCTCGGCATCTTGCCGTCTTTAACGAATCCGCCCTTGTATAAGAGGCTGACCAGAGTTCCTAAAGTATCAAACAAGTCCATGAATAAGAAGGAGAAGACAACCATCACCATATCCACGGTGAAAATGTTGTGCCATTCGAACTTCATGAAAATCGGTTCAACAGAAGGCGGAGTAGAGACAAAGCCGTCTAAATGGGTCAGGCCGAATGGTATGCCGCAAATCGTTGTAATTGCGATACCGATTAATAAGGCACCGGGAATATTTTTAACCAGAAGGACGGCGGTTGAAATTAAACCGACGATAACCAGCAAAACGCTCGGCTGGAAAATTTGACCGAGAGCCACCAGTGTTGCATCGTTTTTAACCGAAATTCCCGCGTTTTGAAGACCGATAAAAGCGATAAAAAGACCGATACCTACACCAATCGCCTTTTGAATACTCGGCGGCAAGGAATAAACGATCTTTTCTCGGACATTGGTCACAGTAAGGAGAATAAATATCAGACCTTCCAAGAGCACTGCGGTCAGCGCAAACTGCCAGGTATGCCCCATCGAAAGACAAACGGTATAGGCAAAGAAGGCATTGATACCCATACCCGGTGCAAGTCCGAAGGGCATCTTGGCATAGAGCGCCATGATAAGCGTCGCAATGCCGGAGGTAATCGCCGTGGTAGCAAAAAGCGCTCCTTTATCCATTCCCGTAATGCCAAGAATGGCTGGGTTTACAGCCAGAATATAGGCCATTGTGAGGAAAGTGGAGACGCCTGCGATGATTTCGGTTCTGATCGTCGTCGTTGCAGGATCAAATCCGAGGTATTTTGGGAGAAGCTGGTTCATTTCAACAAACGGTGTTTGAAGAGCAGGAAAATTAAACAAAACTTGAGAATTAAAACCGTTGTTCTCAAAGTTTTTGGCGAAAGATCAGGATTGTAGAAGAAAATTTTCCTGATTCTTTCCCCGCGTGCCCAGCTCAAGAACAAAATGGTTAACAAAGATGGAAGAGCTGAACCTCTAGCCTAGGGGAGCGACCGAGGACATCGGATTCCGGGACTGATCGAGGCAAGTCCGGTTGTAAGACTTTTGAAGCAGCCTTAATGAATTAACAGACCTATCAAAATTCAACACGCGCTTAAGTAGAAGCAGCAAAAAGCTCTACAGCAATAAGGTCTCATAATCATTCCGCAATGTTCCTAAGGTGAAGAATGCTTCTAGAATTCGAGCTATGGCTATGAAGGATAAAAGAACGGAACAGCTGTTTTCTTTGATCAGAAACGGCGAACAATTAAATGTTTGGGACCAGATCGAACTCGTTTGGCGTTTGGGCCTGCCTGCGATTTTTGCTCAAATTTCTTTCGTGATGGTCCAATACATCGATGCGGCAATGGTCGGCCACCTTGGCGCGAACCCTGCTGCATCGATCGGCTTAGTGTCTTCCTCCCTCTGGCTCGTATGGGGGTTTATTACTTCCGTCACTGCAGGTTTTACGGTTCAAGTCGCACAAAGAATCGGCGCAAAACAATTCGATGAGGCCCGATCTGTACTCCGGCAATCATTGTTTGTCGGCGGCCTTATCAGCATAGCAATTGCTGTTGTCGGCGTTGCTCTTTCCCCCTATGTTCCGACATGGCTCGGGGGCGCCCCTGAACTGTATGCCGATGCTAAAACTTATTTCGCCATATTTTGTCTCGGTACCCCTGCCGCCTTCTTAGGCTTCGTTGCTTCAAGCATGCTGAGAAGCACGGGAAATGTGAAACTTCCGAGCATGATCAATATCGGGACCTGCTTCTTGGACGCCATATTTAACTTGCTTCTTATCTTCCCAACTGCCACTTATAAGATTCTGGGGCTCAGCATTACGGTTCCCGGAGCCGACCTTGATGTTGCAGGGGCTGCCTTAGGAACGATCCTGGCAGAATTGGTCAGCACGTGCCTGCTGCTGTGGTTTCTTGTCGTGAAGTCCGACAAAATTGCCCTCGCCGGCCATCCGGGCTCTTTCCTTCCTGAGATATTCTGTATGAGAAGAGTCCTCAGAATCGGTTCGCCTATAGCTGTTGAAAGAATGGCAATGAGCGGAGCGCAAATCGTGACGACGATGATTGTGGCCCCCCTGGGTCCTCTGTCTTTGGCAGCCCATTCTTTTGCCATCACTGCTGAGAGTTTGTGTTACATGCCGGGTTACGGAGTTGCTGATGCAGCATCCACCATCGTAGGACAAAGCATCGGGGCAAAACGGCCGGATATGGCAAGAAGATTTGCCAAGATCAACGTCATCATGGTGATGGTCATCATGTCGGCTATGGGCGTAGTGATGTACTTAACCGCGCCTTGGATGATCGGTTTTATGACCACCAATCAATCCATTATCGAATTGGGCTCCAGCGCCCTACGAATTGAAGCGTTTGCCGAGCCGATGTTCGCCGCTGCGATTGTAAGCTGCAGTATTTTTGTGAGTGCCGGATTCACTTTGTTCCCAAGTCTTATGAATTTAGGGAGCATGTGGCTCATTCGTATTCCCTTGGCTTACTACCTGGCATCCCGAATGGGATTGGATGGTGTCTGGGTTGCGATGGCCTTTGAATTGTGCTTCAGAGGTGCGATCTTCTTATTTGCCCTTTCAAGGTTTGATTTTTCGAAGCGTCGGGGTATTGAAGATTAACAGCCTTGTCAATAGGCAGAATACTGGCGTTAAGCCGGCATCCTTTAAATCAAAGTGAGATTGATTTCAAATTCGGTTATCAAAATTTCAGGGTAACCAGCACGTTCCTATTGAGAACCTTAAAGCCGTCTTTATCCGCGATAAGGCCGCGAACATCGTCAAGAGACTCAGGGAGAGCGAAAGCCCTATCAATCATCTCGTCCTTCGGATCAATCTCAAAGATACAGTTGAAGTTTTTACTCACCGCAAACAGTTTTCCTTCATACATCGACAAGCCCGTGACGTAAAGTTCACCCAAACTTCGTCCTTCTTTCAGTAGATTAGTTTTAGGGGTAAATTCTCCCGATGTCACCATGTCTTGCATGAGCTGTTTACTAATCACAAATGTT
>ENA-ORCM01003291-ORCM01003291.1-human-gut-metagenome-genome-assembly--contig:-NODE-3291-length-10707-cov-2.855880_pt1 | contig 10707 bp, 16 predicted proteins | sample MGYA00242906_ERZ507928 | MGnify/ENA primary metagenome ERZ507928 (study PRJEB26167, sample SAMN06115497) | human gut metagenome | host: Homo sapiens | place: China:Shanxi | collected 2015-05-07...
CAATTACCCCGCTATTCATTGACACCATTTTCTCAATTGGATATATTGTGGGTGTTATTAGCAAAAAGGAGCTGACAGCCATGCCGAGTCATCCCTTGAAAGCGGGGACATAAAAACCCCCGATGCAAATCGGATTATAGAGGCAAATATAGTCTACAATGTAAGAACCGGCGAACAGCTTACCAGGAGCAGACAAAATGTCAAAGGCTTCGAAGAGCTTCTTGACTGTGCCGGTGTCCTGTTCCTTGAAAATAACCAGACAGGAAATCTGATCATCAATCCCCCGCTTTCATCCACCGATGACCTGATGAAATATATGCAGCTAGATTTTCTGCAGCCGATATACACACTCACATTCAGCAACGGGCTCAGAGGCTGGCACCATACTTACATACCCTATCGCCAGAGCAATGGGCCTTGATGCCGGTTCGTCAGCCGCAGTCTCCATCATCGGCGGTGCGGACGGACCTATGGTTTTATTTGCATCACTCAAGCTGCTCATACCAAAGAGCGTGAGGGGCAAAGCCATCGTCAGGGAACAGAGAAAAAGCAAGATCACATCCAAACAAAAGCTGGTTCCTGAATGAACAGGTGCTCAAGCTCCTGATCCTTGGAATGCTCGCGCTGCTCCTCTCAGGTATCGGCGGAATCGTCGGAGGCTACATCGTATACCTGTTCAAACGTGGAAACTTCAACCTTACTGTCGGTATTGCCAGAGTGTCATGTGTACCTTCAACCGCAAAGGTCGCCCAGAAAGCGGCGTCAAAGGCTGACCCCTCAGCATTTATTCTCGATTACGCCCTGGGCGCAAATATCTACGGAGTTATAACGACTGCGATACTTACGGGAATTTATATAACGCTTTTGAGCTAAAATTACATGGTTTTATATACACAAAATGCCACAGCAGTTTTATGCTGCTGTGGCATTTGCTTTACCCTATTGCTTTGTGTATAGATTTAACTGATTGTCTGTGTCACGTCCTGCATACATTACTCTAAGAATGGTTACAACCTTTTTATCGCTATCAGGAATATAAAATACCACATAATTATCTACTAGTAATACACGAAGTCCACGGCTTTTCCACGGTTCTTTTTCATATTTTCGATAACGTTCCGGCATCGTATCCAGACTTAACATCTGTTCTTCCAGACGGTCAAGCTGTCCGCTTGCATTTTCCGGCGATTGTAATTCAAAAGCAATATATTCAAAAATTCCTCTCAAATCACTGTCAGCCTGTTCGGATACTTCTACTTCATACATCATAAGCCATAATCTTTGCGAATGTCCGCAAAAGCTTTCTTCGCATTTTTTGTCCGTCCAGCCTGCATATCCGCATATCCTTTCTCCAATTCTTCATGAAACTCTGCCTCGGATAATGTGCTGATGTCAACCGGTCTTGCAAATGAAAGTTTTACTTCATCCAGAATACTTTCTGATTTGTCTTTGATATCCTGTTCAATCCTTGTATATGAATTTGTTGATCTTATAGCCATTGAAGATATCTCCTTTCAAAAATAGCGTTTCCTCTTATCTTCATTATGTTCAAATTTCAAAACAATATCAATACTGATTTCATATCTCTATCATCATGCTCTGTCATCTTATGGATCACTGTAAACGAAATCTTTTCCTCCCAACCAACCAGTACTCATTCTTCGCATACTCTGCTATAATAATCTCATCTATTCATCCAAAGGAGCATACACAAAATGAACGTTGTTATCGCAATCGATTCTTTCAAAGGAAGCCTGACATCCATGGAAGCAGGCAAAAGCGCCGCTGACGGAATAAAGAAGGTCCATCCGGACGCCGAAGTTGCGGTCTGCCCTCTTGCGGACGGAGGCGAAGGAACGGTAGAAGCCCTCACCGCCGGATGCGGCGGGATATTCACCGAGGTTACCGTTACCGGCCCGCTGGGGAAACCGGTCTCCTGCCGCTACGGCATTCTCGAAGAAAGCAAAACCGCGATCATCGAAATGTCCGGTGCCGCCGGGATCACGTTGATCTCTGCCCAAGAGCGAAATCCGCTTGCCACAACGACCTACGGTGTCGGCGAGGTCATCCGGGATGCAGTAGGACGCGGATGCAGACATTTTATTGTCGGGATCGGCGGAAGCGCTACCAACGATGGCGGGATCGGCATGCTTCAGGCACTTGGATTCGGATTTCTGGATAAAAACGGCAGACAGATCCGCTTCGGTGCCTCCGGTCTCGCCGACCTTTGTACGATCACCGATGATAACGTTCTCCCGGAGCTTTCGGAATGCACCTTCCGCGTTGCCTGTGATGTGACCAATCCGCTCTGCGGCGAACATGGATGCAGTGCCGTGTTCGGGCCACAGAAAGGCGCCACTCCCACGATGATCGACCAGATGGATCACTGGCTCTCCGGCTATGCCGCGCTAGCCGGGAAGAAATACCCAAAAACCGATCCATGTCATGCAGGCGCGGGCGCTGCCGGCGGTCTCGGCTTTGCGTTCCTTACTTTTTTAAACGCAACTTTAGAATCGGGAATCCAGATCGTCCTGGATGAAACACATCTGTCCGACCACATCAAAAAGGCAGATATCGTGATCACCGGCGAAGGATGTCTGGACGGGCAGACCGTCATGGGAAAGGCTCCGATCGGCGTGGCAGGGATTGCAAAATCCTTCGGCAAACCGGTCATTGCCTTTTCCGGCTGTGTCACTAAAGAGGCTTACACCTGCAATGCGGCAGGGATCGACGCCTTTTTCCCGATCCAGCGGGGCGCAGTCTCTTTAGCGGATGCCATGAACAAAAAAAATGCCGCAGAAAATCTCTGCGACACTGTAGAACAGGTCTTCCGGCTGATCAGGACTTTTTCCGTTTAACCGTCTCAAGCCCGGAGCAGACCTTATCCGCGTAGCAGACCAGCCAGCTCTCCCAGTACTTTGGCGGTCTGATATTTAACGGAAACATATGGCATGCGATGATATCACGCTCGATCTCGTTCAGTTTGAAATCTTCGAGCGCGTTTTCAAGCGCTTTTTTCGCGTGATGAATCCATGCCATTTGTGGGAATCATCCTTTTCATGCCAGTCATATAAGAAATAATCATGGAGCAGCGCTCCGCGGATCAACGCTTTCTCATTGACCGGAATATGCATTTTCCACGCAAGATAAAAGCTGTAATGGGCAACCGAGACACTGTGCCGGAAAACACTCGTACAGCCGTGCTGCATATATCTGCCCGATTCGAGCATCCTCGAATTTTTACACACCTTTTCCAACTCCTGTTTAAAAAACGCTTCCTTCTCCGCCGGCAGCTTCTTTGTCATCTGACCACCTCATTCCCATAGAACCGCTCCAGCACCGCATGAAACTCCTCCGGCACATCCATGTTGACGCAATGACCGGCTCCCTTTAAGATCACCACTTCCCCCTGCTGTTCATCCGCCTTCCAGTTCCAGACCGCCTGTTTCTCCATCGGGATATCATATTCCCCACACCCGATGATGAGCGGATAGTTTCGCTCCCTTTTCGGATGCACATTGACCATGTGTCCGAGCCCTGCAAGATAGCGGAAGGAACTTTTCGGAAAATGGCTGTTCATCTCGTAAAACGCGTCCTGCGCCTCTTTCGTGTACGCGGATACCTTCTTATTCTCTTTCGCGAACCATCTGATCGAGACGAGCGCCCGGAGCATCATGCGCATCTGTTCTCCCGCGTTTTCCTTCTGCATGGTCATATCAAAATTATTGATGTTATAGCCGCCAAAACAGGCGAGGGAACTTACATACTCCGGGTAATAGTTCGCAAAATCCTGTGCAAGCACCGCCCCAAGCGAGATTCCGACAAGATGTATCTTTTCGATCTTTTCCGCATCCAGTATTTCCCGGATCCAGACAGACATCTTCTCGATGCCGTCGCCTTTTTTCGTTTTCCGCGACTGTCCATGTCCGATGATATCCAAAAGAAGGATATTATACTGCCCTCCGAAATCTTCCACCTGCCGCGCAAACATATTGTGATCGACAAACGCCGCATGCAAAAACAGGATCCACTCCCGCTTTTCGCCGCCGCTTATATAATATACGATCGGTGATTTTTCCAGTTTCCGTTCTTCCATGCGTCTCTCCCTCTTTTGCACACGCCATGTTCTTTTCCAGGCTGTTTTTCCGTCGCCATAAAAAAACAGAGATGATAAGGATCTCTGCTTCCTGTCATCTCTGTCATCATAGCATATTTTTACTTTTCCGGGAACATCTTTCCAAAAATCATGCGCACCAACGGGCCTGCAAAAAAGATCTGCCAACAGAGCGCCATCGGGAAATTGAGCGCCGTGGTCTGGATCCAGTTCGGGATCAGGGACGCATTCACTCCCTTAAAAAGAGCGGTCGCCACAAAGCTCATCATCGGGCACATCACACAGACCGTCATCGCAGAGATCGCAAGGATCACGAAGATCAGCTTATCCTCGCCCGGTGTCACAAAACGGAACGCGAGCTTCTTTGCGAGCGGGCCTGCAAGAAACATTTCAAGCACAAATGCGACAAGCCCCATAAGCCACAGTTCTCCGAACGCGAGTACAAATGCTTTTCCGGTCACTCCGCCCATGTCCATGGAAATATTGTATACCACCATCGCGTATACCATCACAAGTACCATCATAATCGTAAAAATAACATCCTGAAATTTTGTCTTTGGCATTTTTTCCTCCTCTTCTGGCACAAAAAAATAGTGAGACCTACGCAAATTTATAACTTTCATTTGATTATATGCGTATAATCTCACTACCATTTTCATCTGAGCCATTATGTAATTTTTTATTTCGTAGGTCATTATAGCGCAGATATTCCGCGCGCGTAAGCCCTTTTTTCTTTTTCTACAAACGTGTAGAACAGCCGCGTATGATCGAACGGTTCTTTGGTCAATTTGCCTTTTTTTCCATCACCTTGCAAAAAATGATTGCCGCCACGGTGCTCGCTATGGTCGCCACCATGCCAGGTCCGACGATCGCCGCCGGATTTCCGCTTCCGTACTGGCTGCGGTACGCAATGATGTTTACCGGAATGAGCTGTAACGAAGATATGTTTAAGATCAAAAAAGTACACATCTCCTTTGACGCCACGCCGTCCCTGCTTTTCTTCTTTCCATTCTGAAGTCCCCGGAGCTCTTCCATCGCCTTTAAGCCCGCCGGTGTTGCCGCCCAGCCAAGCCCGAAGACATTCGCGATAAAATTGGTCGCTATGTACTGAAATGCCTTATGTCCTTTCGGAATCCCCGGAAACAGAAAACGCAGATAGGGCATGAGACGTTTTGCCGCATTCTCAATGATGCCCGCCTCCTCCGCGATCCGCATGAGGCCGACCCAGAAAGACATGACTCCAACCATCGTGATCCCGAGCGCGACCGCTTCTTTTGCCGAGCTTAACGCCGCATCGGTGACGGACGGCAGCGTGCCGCTTAACGCCGCGTAAATGATACCGGTCAGTATCATGAATCCCCACAGATAATTCAGCATACCTGCCCCTTTCTTTTTTTGTTCATTTTATGTTGCATAATACCGGTTTGTTCCAACATATGATAAAACCAAGCACATTCCTTAGGATCTTCCATGAAAAAAATCTCGTTTCACCATATGTTCCAGAAAAAATATCTTCCCATATACGGTATCTTCGCCACCCTGTCCGCCTTTTCCTTTCTTCTGCTCTCCCAGCCGGCGGATGGCAGCTTAAAAAAAACTTACACCAGTTTTGACTGTTTCTGCACCGATCTGTTCCGGGAGAGCATCACCTCAAACACCATAAACCTGCATTATACGCTTGCCAATCCCGCTTCCTACGGGATAAAGGACTACAAGGTATCGCTTGGTTCGATCGGAAAGAAAAGCCATGAGCGGTCGCTTCTGGAATTGGAAAACGCAAACCACATCCTATCCGGTTTTTCCAGGGAGCAGCTGTCCGTTCCCGAGCAGATGACCTACGATGTCCTCTCCGACTTCATCAATGCAGAGCTGTCCGGTTCCGCCTACTATTACTACGACGAGCCGCTCCGATCCTCCACCGGCACACAGGCAGAACTCCCGATCCTGCTCGCGGAGTACACCTTTCGCAACGAGAAAGATGTGACCGATTATCTGGAACTTCTTTCCGGGCTGGATACCTATTTTGAAGGGATCTGCACATTTGAGCAGGAAAAATCCGAGGCAGGGCTTTTTATGTCCGGGTTTGCCGCAAAAAATATCATTGCCCAGTGCGAGCAGTTTTTAAACAGCAAGGATGACCATTATCTGGTAAACACGTTTGCGACACGGATTGATGCCGCAGGCTTTTTAACTTCCGAACAGAAAGATGCCTATAAGGCAAAAAACAGCCAGATCTTCACGGAGCATGTCCTTCCTGCCTACGAACATTTGAAAAACTGCATGAATGAGCTTTCCGGCACCGGAAACAATGAAAAAGGGCTCTGCCATCTTCCGGATGGGAAGAACTATTATACCCTGGTGATCCGCTCCTGCACCGGCACTTCCGACTCCATCCCGGAACTGGAAGCACTGGTCAAAAACAGACGTGATTCCGACCTTTCCGGGATCGGCGCTCTTTTAAAAAAGAATCCGTCGCTTGCCGTGGCATCCGAATCGTATGACCTTTCGGACAGTGATCCGACCGCGATCTTAAACCATTTAAAGGATGTGATCACCGAGGACTTTCCTGCCCCGGTCGAAACAACGTTTACCGTAAAATATGTTGATGACGCCCTAAGCGACTATCTTGCTCCCGCGTTTTACCTGACCGCGCCGATCGACGACATTTCACAGAACTGCATTTACATCAACCCGAAAAGCAACTACACAAAAATGAAACTGTTCACCACACTTGCCCACGAAGGTTATCCCGGCCATCTCTACCAGACCGTCATGACCTCCACCTACGGCATTCCCACGGTGCGTTCGATCTTAAACTACCCGGGCTATACCGAAGGGTGGGCTACCTATGTGGAAATGCAGTCTTACCACTACGCCGGTCTCGATGAGGATCTCGCCACACTCCTGCAGCTGAACCAGTCCGCCATTTTAAGCCTGTACTCCACCGCCGATTTTGGCATTCACTACGAAGGCTGGTCACTGGATGACACCCGGGACTTTTTCGCCAAATACGGTTTTACCGATCCGTCCACCATTCAGGAAATTTATGAACTGATCGTGGAGGAACCCGGTCACTACCAGAAATATTACATCGGCTATCTCAAGTTTCTGCAATTACAGGAGCAGGCAAGATCCATCTTAAAAGACGATTACTCCAATGCCCGTTTCCATGAAGCCATCCTGCGCATGGGGCCTGCACCTTTTCCGATCCTCGAAAAGTATCTGCCGGTATATCTTTCCGCAGAAAATCAAAAAGGTACAGTCAGCTGACCTGACTGTACCCTGATCTTACAGATACCTCTTTACATTTCCTCAATGATCCGTCTTGCGTCTTCCTCAGAGACCATTCTCGCATAGCTTCCGTTTTCAAATTCCATGACTGCGCCGATCCCTTTCTGGAATACGAAACGCAGCTTTCCGTCGCGCACCTTTTTATCGGTATAAAGCTTATGGATCAGTTCCTCGCGGTCGATATAATCCGGGATCTCGGTCGGCAGTCCTGCCTTTCTTAGCAGTGATACCCCACGATCCACATCCGCCGCGCTGATGTAGCCATAGCTGTTTCCAAGGCGTACCTCAGCGGTCAGTCCGATGCCGAGTGCCTCGCCGTGCAGAAGCTGATAGCCGCTGACCGTCTCGATCGCGCGCCCTACCGTATGTCCGAGATTTAAGATCTCACGCAGACTCTTTTCCAGCTCATCCTTCATGACAACTTCATATTTGATCCGGCAGTTCTGCTCTGCCACATGCTCAAGCACCTCCGGTTTAAACGCGAAGATGTCATCCATATGATCTTCCAGATAGGCAAAGAACTCGATGTCCGCCATGCACGCGTGTTTGATCGTCTCCGCAAGTCCGCTCACAAGCTGACGCTTCGGCAGTGTCTTCCATGACGCGATATCGATATACACCTTTTTCGGCTGATTAAAAAGCCCGATCAGGTTCGTTGCAAGCGGTGTGTCCACCGCAGTCTTTCCACCGATCGACGCATCCGCCGCCGCAAGCAGTGTCGTCGCGTAATTCAAAAACGGGATTCCTCTTCCGAATGTTCCCGCCACAAAACCGGCAAGATCCGTCACAACACCGCCGCCAACCGCAATGATACAGCAGTCTCTGCGGAATCCCGCCGCAAGCATTGCGTCTTCAACTTCTTCCTTGGTCTTTCTGACCTTGCTTTTCTCTCCATTCGGAAATACAAAAAGCTGCGCCGTAAATCCCGCTTCGATGAGCAGGTTACAGATCTTTTCCGCATGCAGATCCTTTACGATATCATCGGTCACGACAGCAAACTTATGTAAACCGCCAACCAGGCCATTCTTTAAGTCTTCGACCAGTTTCTCTTCGAGTCCGTATCCGATCTCGATATCGTAGGAATCATCCACGACTTTCTTTAATCCAACGTGAAAATTGCTCATAAACTCCTCCTTTTTCCTTTATCTTTTATCCTTACCGCTCCAAAAGCGCCTGATAGACATCACGCTTGCTGATCCCCCGATCCTTTGCCACAAGCTTCATCGCTTCCTTACGGTCTGTTCCCTGATCTTCATAATACGCCATGTGTTCCTGTAACGTCATGGCCTCCCATTCTTTCTGCTGCTCTATTTTAAGCTCCGCGCGGCTTTTTCCTTCGATCACGATCACATATTCCCCGCGTGGCTCATTTTCCTGATAAAACGAAAGCGCTTCCGCAAATGTCGTCGGAAAAACTTCCTCATGCTTTTTGGTCAGTTCCCTGCAAAGCCGGATCCTCCGGTCACCCAATACCGCGTAAAGTTCTTCGAGTGTCCGGATCAGATGATGCGGCGCCTCATAGACGATGATCGTCCGGGTCTCTTTTTCCAGTTCCTTTACGATCTCCGCCCGCTCTTTTTTCTCGCGCGGCAGAAATGCCTCAAAGCAAAAACGTCTGGTCGCAAGCCCCGACATCGTGAGCGCCGTAATGCAGGCGGCAGGTCCGGGCAGCGATGTCACCTCGATCCCCTCTTCCATGCAGATACGCACCAGATCCTCTCCCGGATCGGAAATGCCGGGCGTTCCCGCATCGGTGATGAGCGCGATATTTTTTCCCTCGCGCAGCTTCTCAACCAGCTGATACGCTTTCTCGATTTTATTGTATTCATGATAGCTCGTCATCGGCGTTTTGATCTCAAAATGATTCAAAAGCCGGATGGAATTTCTGGTATCCTCCGCAGCTATCAGATCCGCTTCCTTTAATGTCCGAAGCACCCGGAATGTGATATCCTCCAGATTTCCGATCGGTGTCGCACACAAATATAATTTTCCTGCCATAATCTGACTCTCTGTCAATCCCTCATCCAATTTTAATATCCGTAGATATCAATGATCTCGTCCGTATAAACGCCCTGCTTTTCATATACGATCAGCGGTTTTTCCACGGTCATCCTCGGATTTCCTCCACGGATCCCACCGATCAGCACCATATTCGGCTCTTTATCCACAAACGGATACACCAGTTTCATGCGCTTCGGCTCGATCTTATACTTTGTCATGGTCACCATGATCTCCGCCAGACGAAACGGACGGTGTACCATATAAAAGCGGCCGCCCGGCTTTAAGAGCTTCGCGCTCTGTTTTACAACGTCATCCAGCGTGCAGAGCACCTCATGCCTCGCGATATATTTTGCCTCTTCGCTGTTCTTTAACCCATGCTGTCCGATCATATACGGCGGGTTTGTCGTGATCACGTCAAACGAAGACGGTGGAAACAGCGTGGATGCCTCTTTGATATCTCCATCCACGATCGATACCCGCTCCTCCAGCTGATTATAGGCAACACTTCTGCGCGCCATATCCGCGCTCTCTTTTTGGATCTCAAGCCCGGTAAAATATCTGCCCTCGGTTTTCGCTTCCAAAAGGATCGGTATAATGCCGGTTCCCGTTCCGAGATCCAGCACCTCATCCCCTTTTCGCACCTCGGCAAAACCGGAGAGTAAGACCGCGTCCATGCCAAAGCAGAAACGCTTCGGATCCTGGATGATCGAATACCCGTTGCGGTTTAGATCATCAAACCGTTCTCCCGGATGTAAAAAATCACTTTGCGTCATCGAGTTTCGATTTTCCTCCCTTGTCCTCCAATGCGGAAAGTTCCTTTAATTCCTGCGCGGACAGCTTCAGATTCTCTTTTCTTCTGCGCGGGCGGAATTTCAGTTCCTTTACCTTATACTCGCGCAGTTCCTTCTCATCGTTGACCTCAACGATCACCTTGACTAACTGGCGTAAAACGTTGACACTTTGCACTTCGCCCCTGACTCCGTCTATCGTTGTTACGGTATCTCCGATATTTGGCAGACGGCTGTTTAGGTACTCATAGGTTTCTTCCTCATTCTTCAGACAGCACATCAGTCTGCCGCAGACACCCGAGATCTTGGTCGGATTTAAGGAAAGATTCTGTTCCTTTGCCATCTTGATGGATACCGGCGCAAACTCGGACAGATATGATTTACAGCAGAGCTCCCTGCCGCAGATGCCGATCCCGCCGAGGATCTTGGTCTCATCACGGACACCGATCTCGCACGAATGTCTGGTGAAACTCATCTGTTGCTGCAAATGCTATTGCTATAACTGCTGATATG
>ENA-ORCM01003303-ORCM01003303.1-human-gut-metagenome-genome-assembly--contig:-NODE-3303-length-10668-cov-10.844774_pt1 | contig 10668 bp, 10 predicted proteins | sample MGYA00242906_ERZ507928 | MGnify/ENA primary metagenome ERZ507928 (study PRJEB26167, sample SAMN06115497) | human gut metagenome | host: Homo sapiens | place: China:Shanxi | collected 2015-05-07...
TAGCTCAGCTGGGAGAGCGCTTGCATGGCATGCAAGAGGTCAGCGGTTCGATCCCGCTATTCTCCACCAATCAAGAGCAAAACGAACACGAAGTCACCATTCAAATGGTAGGCAACGTGTTCGTTTTGTTTTGTGAACTTTCCTGCGCGACCACATCGTAAAGCATAAAACGAAAAATCCCCCTACGCTGACCCGGTTCAAAGGTCAATGTAGGGGGATTTTGCTGTAAAATCAAGAGCGGAACCAGATTGATGCTGCTCTCTACAAAACTGGAATGAACGCATTCCGAAGAGGCCCGCTTTTTAAGTCTATGCTGAATTTGCAGCTCAGAAGTTTCATCCTTGTTATCTTTTCTTATAAATCATCGTTTTTGCGTGAATCATCATTTATCCACAGAGCTTTGTGCTGCCGATGCACAAAGTGCCGCCCGGGGCCGGACATCCTCACTTTTGCTTGACATTTTCTGCCGGAACCGTTATGTTGGTACTGACAGCTGAATCATCCGTTCCGCCGCGAACCAGCTGCCTGCGTTGTAAGGAGATTAAAAAGATGAAATTGATCCGCACTGTTGACGCGGCAGGGCAGGTGCTCTGCCACGATATCACACAGATCATCCCGGGCGAGTTCAAGGGCCCGCGCTTCCGCAAGGGGCACATCGTCCAGCCCGAGGACATCCCAGTGCTGCTGTCCATCGGCAAAGAAAACCTCTATGTCTGGGAAAAGCGCCCCGGCATCCTGCATGAGGACGAGGCAGCGGCCCTGCTGTACAAAGCTGCTGCCGGCAAAAACATCCACGGCACCGAACCGAAAGAGGGCAAGATCGAGCTGATCGCCGACTGCGACGGCCTGCTCAAGATCGACCGCGCCGCATTGCTGGCTGTGAACCGCACGCCCCAGATGATGATCGCCACCATCCACGGTGATATGCCCGTGAAAAAAGGCCAGAAGCTGGCCGGCACCCGCATCATCCCGCTGGTGATCGAGCAGGAAAAGATGGACGCCATGCAGGCCGCTGCCGGGCCGGAGCCCATCCTGAACGTACTGCCCTTCCGTGCGAAGAAGTTTGCCGTCATCCCCACCGGCAGCGAGGTGTTCAAGGGCCGCATCGAGGACAAATTCACCCCGATTTTGCAAAACAAGCTGGCCGAATACGGCTGTGAGATGACCTTCCGCAAGGTCTGCGATGATGACCCGGCGGGCATCACGGCCGCCATTCTGGAGGCAAAAGACGCAGGCTGTGAGCTGATCTTCACCACCGGCGGCATGAGCGTGGACCCCGACGACCGCACCCCGCTGGCCATCAAAAACACCGGTGCCGACATCATCAGCTACGGCGCGCCGGTGCTGCCGGGTGCCATGTTCCTGGTCAGCTATCTGGACGGGGTACCCGTGTGCGGCCTGCCCGGCTGTGTGATGTACGCCAGGCGAACGATTTTTGACCTGCTGCTGCCCCGCCTGCTGGCCGATGCCCCCATCACCGCCGAGGACATTGCCCGGCTGGGCGAGGGCGGGCTGTGCCTGGGCTGTGCGGAATGCCACTGGCCCAACTGCGGCTTCGGCCATTGCTGAGAAACCCTCTCCGTCTCGCTGTCGAACGGCAGGGAGTTTTGCAATAGAGCGTAATAAGGACAAGAAATAAATGAGTGAAAATAATCTGACCCATTTTGATGCCGCCGGAAATGCCGTGATGGTGGATGTGAGCGGCAAACCGGTCACCGCCCGGGAGGCTACGGCCCGGGGCATCCTTACCATGAACGCCGAAGCCTTTGCCGCCGTGCAGAGCGGCACGGTGAAAAAGGGCGACGTGCTGGGCGTGGCCCGCATCGCCGGCATTATGGCCGCCAAACGCACCAGCGAGCTGATCCCGCTGTGCCATCCCCTGCCGCTGACCAAGGTATGCGTGGATTTTGAACTGCTGCCCGAACAGCAGGCCGTGGAAGCCCGCTGCACGGTCAAAACCAGCGGCGTCACCGGCGTGGAGATGGAAGCCCTAACCGGCGTTTCCACAGCCCTGCTGACCATCTACGACATGTGCAAAGCTGTGGACAAGGGCATGGAGATGAGCGGCATCCATCTGGTGGAAAAGACCGGCGGCAAGAGCGGCCATTACATCCGGTCGGAGGGCGGCTATGTTTGATTCCTGCCGCCGGGATATCCACTACCTGCGCCTGTCGGTCACCGACCGCTGCAACCTGCGCTGCCGGTACTGTATGCCGGACGGCGCAAAAATACCGGAGCACGAAGAAGTGCTGACCCATGATGAATTTCTGCGTCTGGCCGCGCTGTTTGCGCAGTGCGGCATCGACACGGTGCGGGTGACCGGTGGCGAACCGTTGGTGCGCAAGAGTGTGGCACAGCTGGTGGCCGGGCTGAAAGCAACGCCCGGCATCCGTCATGTCAGCATGACCACCAACGGCACTCTGCTGGCGCAGCAGCTGCCCGCTTTACTGGACGCGGGCCTTGACAGCGTGAACATCAGTCTGGACACGCTGGACCCGGCGGTGTTCCGGCACATCACCGCCCGGGACGAATTCGCCGCCGTGCAGGCGGGCCTGCGCGCCGCATTGGAAAGTCCCCTGCCGGTCAAGCTGAACTGTGTGCCGCAAGCGGGCGTCAACGAGGGCGAACTGGAAGCGATTGCAGCGCTGGCCCGGGACAACGATCTGCAGGTGCGGTTCATTGAGATGATGCCCATCGGCTACGGCGCGGCCATGCCCTGCGTCTCCGGCCCGGAGCTGCGGGCGCGGTTTGCCAACCGCTGGCCGGAACTGCATCCCGTGGAAGGCACCACCTTTGGCAATGGCCCTGCCGTCTATTATACCGTGCCCGGCTGGAAGGGCAGCATTGGCTTCATTGCCGCCGTGCACGGCAAATTCTGCGCCTCCTGCAACCGGGTACGGCTGACGAGTCAGGGCTTTCTGCGTCCCTGCCTTGCCAGCGAGACCGGGTGTGACCTGCGTGCCCTGCTGCGCGGCGGGGCCGACGACGCCCGGCTGCGGACGGCCATCCGGGAGACCATCTGGTCCAAACCCCGGGAGCATCATTTTGAGGACCGGTGCATGCCCGCGACACGCGGCATGTACCGCATCGGAGGATAACATTTTATGGGTAAAATTCTGGCCATCTGCACAAGCCCCCGGCGCGGCACCGTCAAGACCGCGGTGCCCAGCGCCGTGCTCACCCCGGAATGGGGCATCGTGGGCGACGCCCACGGCGGCAATTGGCACCGCCAGGTCAGTATGTTGAGCGCTGAAAAGATCGAAGCCTTCCGCAAAAAGGTCTGGGTGGACTACGGTGCCTTTGGCGAAAATCTGGTCGTCGAAGGGTTTGATTTCCGCACCCTTCCGGTCACCAGCCGGTTTGCCATCGGAGACGTGGTACTGGAGATGACCCAGATCGGCAAGGAATGCCACAACGACTGTGTCATCAAGCAGCAAACCGGCGAATGCATCATGCCGCGGGAGGGCGTGTTTGCCCGGGTAATTGCCGGCGGCGAGATCCGTGTGGGCGACGAAGTGACCCTGCTGCCCCCGCCGGAGAATCCGCCCCTGCGGGCTGCCGTCATTACCCTTTCCGACAAGGGCAGCCGCGGTGAACGGGAGGACAAAAGCGGCCCGCTCATCGTCAAAATGCTCGCCGCCGCAGGCTACAAGGTGGAAGAGACACTGCTCCTGCCCGACGAGGCAGCTGCCCTGAAAGCCCAGCTCATCCGGCTGGCCGACGGCCGTCAGGTCAACCTGATCCTCACCACCGGCGGCACCGGCTTTTCGCCCCGGGATATCACCCCGGAGGCCACCCTTGCCGTGGCCGACCGCAACGCGCCCGGCATCGCCGAGGCCATGCGGTACCACAGCCTGAGCATCACCCCGCGCGGGATGCTCAGCCGTGCAGCCAGTGTCCTCCGCGGCAAAACGCTCATCGTCAACCTGCCGGGCAGCCCCAAAGCTGTGCAGGAAAATCTGGAGTACATCCTGCCCAGTCTGGAACATGGGTTGCGCATCGCCGCCGGTCTGGACGGTGAATGTGCACGCCATTGACGTTTCAAAAAAGCAATACTATGCATCGGTCATCTCTCAATTTTGACCGATGTGCGCAGAAATTTTGGCCGGTTTGCCGCTTGACGGACCGGCCTGTTTTTTTGTATTCTATTCCTTGGAATTCTTTTATCCCGGTGGGCGGCACCGCATCCTGTACCGTATCGTGCAAAATCATTTCTTTCAAAGAACAGGAGAATAAGCCATGAACCTGAACAAGATTTCCCGCCGGAACTTTCTGTGTGCGGCCGGTCTGACCACCGCCGCTGCCTTGACTGCCTGCGGCAGCTCCGCTTCCAGCGCGGCCGCATCCTCTGCCGCCGCTTCCTCCGGAGCCGCTGCAGAACCGGTGGAGCTCATCGTCTTTGCCGCCGCCTCCCTCACTGAGACCCTGACCGCCATCGGCGAAACGTACTCGGCAGAGAACCCGGGCGTGACCTTCCGGTTCAACTTTGATTCCTCCGGCACCCTCAAGACCCAGATCCAGGAAGGTGCCGACTGCGACGTGTTCATTTCGGCCGGTCAAAAGCAGATGAACCAGCTGGACAGCACCGCTTCTGCGGATGTAAACACCGAAGGGCTGGACTTCGTGGACAGCGACAGCCGCGTGGACCTGCTGGAAAACAAGGTGGTGCTCTGCGTGCCAGAGGGCAGCAACAAGGGCATCGACAGCTTTGACGCCCTGGCCGAGCACCTGAAGGCCGAGGACATCCTCTTCTGCATGGGCAACAGCGATGTGCCGGTGGGCCAGTACACCCAGAAAATTCTGGCCTATTATGATCTGGACGAGGCCGCTCTGGCTGTCGCCGGGGTCATCACCTACGGTTCCAATGTCAAGGAGGTGACCACCCAGGTCACCGAGGGCAGCGTGGATGCCGGTGTGGTCTACTGCACCGACGCCTACAGCGCCGGTCTGACCCCGGTGGACGAGGCCACCAAGGAGATGTGCGGTCGGGTCATCTACCCTGCCGCCGTGATGAAAGCCGCTCTCAATGCCGACGCCGCCAAGGCTTTCCTCGCCTATCTGCAGACCGAAGAGGCCACGACGGTGTTCGAGGGCGTCGGTTTCAGCGCTGTGGCGCAGTAAAACGGTGCAGATCGGAAACAAATCCAGCATACCCGGCGCATCCCTGCAAATCAACCGTGCTTTTGTAAAATCCTGTAAAGTTTCCCGCGCAGGTCATTCCAGCTTTATCTTACAGTCCACTCAGCTGCCGATTCGGATCAGCACCACGATCACGGCAATGGCGATCAGGCAGCCGCATCCGCCGCCATCTCCCCCGCCGCCACCGTGATTTCCGCCTCCGCCGCCGGACGAGCCGCCAAAGTTGCGGTTAAAGGCCGTCATGTACTGGGCATAACCTGTGGAACCTTTGCCGAAATAGCCGTAATCATCGTTTGCCATTGCTGTTTCCTCCAACCTCTTTTTTACACCGTTTACCTGACCTTCACTTTTGCAATCAAGGCTTTGTCTGGCCCCATTCTACAAAATACGGTGTCCCATAAATATCTCTTTCACGTATTTTCCGGGACAAATGCACTATTTTTTGCGGTGTTCCCGCGGGGTCAGGCCAAAATGCGCCTTGAATGCCCGGTTGAAATAGGAGAGGTTCTCGAACCCGCAGCGGGAAGCGATGCTCAGCACCGTGTCATCCGTTGTGTGCAGGGCTTCGGCAGCGGCATTGAGCCGGTATTCCTTGAGAAAAGCAATGAAACTCTGCCCGGTCATCTGCCGGAACCACCGCATAAAATGGCTCTCGCTGCAAGGCACCAGTTGTGCTGCATCGGAGATATGCACCTCTTCGCCATAATGGTCCGCCACCCATTGCAAAATCTTTTTCAACCGCCGGGAGTCGGCGGTCTCCATCGGCGGCAGGTTCTTCCCCTGTGCAATGAGCAGCGCCAGAAAGCGCAGCAATGCCCCTTTGATAAACAGCTCATAGCCCGGCTCCTTGGCGCGGTTCACATCCTCGGTCTCCCGCAGGCAGGCGGCGGCACGAGCATAACATGGCTCGTCCGGGGTCAGGCGCTGGGTCAGCGACAGCCGCCCACTTTGCAGCGGCAACAGGTATTTTTCGGCACAGAGGTCCCCCGCGCCGCCCAGCAGTTCCAAATCAAAGATGATGTTCTCATATTCCATGGAACAGCCCTCCTTCTGCCGCAGGGCATGGAGTGTCCCCGGCGAAAAGACAAAGATATCCCCTGTATGCGCCGGATAGACCGCTGTGCCCATCTGCACAAGGCCGCGGCCGCGCTTGACAAAGACGATCTCCATGCTGTCCTGCCAGTGCAGTGCCACCTGCGGGAAGTCCCCCGGGATGGTGCACGGATAGATGTTGAATGGAAAACGCACGGCACCGTGTTGCTTTGTTTCCTGCAAAAAAGATGGATTTCCCATGTCTGTTTCCTCCTGATGATAGGATTGTATCACAATTTGCACTGTTTAGGCAAGATTTTGCACGTTTTGTGTGGTATATCTTGAGACACAGATGTCAAACCTGCTTTCCGTATCAAAGGAGGATCCTGTTATGAACTTTACTGAAACCTTACAAAGCCTTACCGGCAAACCTCTTTCTGCCTGCACGAATCAGGAACTGTATCTTGCCCTGCTGGAACTTGTCCGGCGCAAGAGTGCTGACCGTGTGCAGCCGGTGACCGGCCGTAAGCTCTATTATATCAGCGCCGAATTTCTCATCGGCAAGCTGCTGTCCAACAACCTCATCAATCTGGGTTTGTACGACGAAGCCCGCGACGCGCTGGCTGCTGCCGGGAAGAACCTTGCAGACATTGAAGAAGTAGAGCCGGAGCCGTCTCTCGGCAACGGCGGTCTGGGCCGTCTGGCCGCCTGCTTCCTTGACTCGCTGGCCACGCTGAACTTGCCCGGCGACGGTGTGGGTCTGCGGTACCACTTCGGCCTGTTCCGACAGTCCTTTGAAAACGGCGTCCAAAACGAGAAGCCCGACCCGTGGCTCACCGCCCACAGCTGGGCCGAAAAGACCGATATCACCTATCCGGTAGAGCTGGCCGGCAAGGAATACACCGCCCGCCTGTACAAGCTGGCCGTCACCGGTTACGAGGGCCGCACCAATACCCTGAACCTGTTCGACCTCGACACCATCGACGAGAGCATCGTCCACGACGGCATCGCCTTCGACAAAACTGCCATCGACAAGAACCTGACGTTGTTCCTCTACCCGGACGATTCCGACGAAGCAGGCCGCCGTCTGCGGGTCTACCAGCAGTATCTGATGGTCTCTGCCGGTGCCCAGCTCATTCTGGCCGAGTGCGCCGCCCGGGGCTGCAACTACCACGACCTGGCCGATTATGCCGCCATCCAGATCAACGACACGCACCCCAGCATGGTCATCCCGGAGCTGATCCGTCTGCTGGGTGAAAAAGGCATTGATTTTGACGAAGCCGTGGAGATCGTTACCAAGACCTGCGCCTACACCAATCATACCATTCTGGCCGAAGCACTGGAAAAGTGGCCCCGTTCCTATCTGGATGCCGTGGTGCCCCAGCTGATGCCCATCATTGAGAAGCTGGACACTCTGGCCCGCACCCGCACCGAGGACGAAGGTCTTGCCATCATCGACAAGGACGACCGGGTGCACATGGCACATATGGATATCCACTTCACCCACTCCACCAATGGCGTGGCCGCCCTGCACACCGAGATTTTGAAAAACTCCGAGCTGCACGGTTTTTACGAGCTGTACCCGGAAAAATTCAACAACAAGACCAACGGCATCACCTTCCGCCGCTGGCTGCTGGAATGCGACCCGGCCCTGACCGCTGAGTTGGAACAGCACATCGGCTCCGGCTTCCGCAAGGATGCCGCCGAACTGGAAAAGCTGCTGGCCTTTGCGGAGGACGAGACGGTGCTGAACGAGCTGACCGCCGTGAAGAAGGCCAACAAACAGGCCCTTGCCGACTGGCTGCTGCATACGCAGAATGTCTCCGTAAACACCGATGCCGTGTTTGATATCCAGTCCAAACGTCTGCATGAGTACAAGCGTCAGCAGCTCAACCTGCTCTATCTCATCCACCAGTATTACGAGATCAAGGCAGGCCATCTGCCCGCGGTGCCACTGGTGAGCATCTTTGGTGCCAAGGCTGCGCCCGCCTACACGATCGCCAAGGACATCATCCACGCCCTGCTGACCCTTTCCAAGGTCATTGCGGCAGACCCGGAAGTGTCCAAGTGGTTACAGGTCGTGTTCATCGAGAACTACAACGTTACCGCTGCCGAAAAGCTGATCCCGGCCTGCGACCTGTCCGAGCAGATCAGCCTTGCTTCCAAGGAGGCTTCCGGCACCGGCAACATGAAGTTCATGCTGAACGGTGCGCTGACCCTCGGCACCATGGACGGTGCCAACGTGGAGATCAGCCAGCAGGTGGGAGAAGAGAATATCTACATCTTCGGCCAGACCTCCGATCAGGTCATCCACCGCTATGCCGTGGGCGATTACGACCCCGCCCAGTGGGTGGAGGGCGATGCCAACATCCGCCGCGCCATCAGCTTTCTCACCGGGCCGGAGATGCTGGCCGCCGGCCATGCCGAAAACCTGACCCGCCTGCATGACGAGCTGATCCACAAGGACTGGTTCCAGACCCTGCCGGACTTCAACGCCTACATTGTGCGCAAGGGACAGGCGCTCAGCGATTACGCCTGCGACCCCATGGGCTGGCGGCGCAAGTGCCTTGTGAACATTGCCAAGGCTGGCATGTTCTCCTCTGACCGCACCATTGCCGAGTACGACCGCGACATCTGGCATCTGGGCAAATAATCTTTTTTGAACCTGCGTTTCTCCTTTATTTTCTCATAGGCTGCTGCACAAAGCTGTGCGGCAGCTTTTTTCTTTCCGCACCAACAAGAAACGCCGCTGCACAGCCGTGCAGCGGCGTTTGATTCAGTTGATGAAAACCGGAACGGAAGCGGGATCAGTCCTTGCTCTCCGCTTCTTCCTCTTCTTCGTCCTCGTCATCCTCGTCCGTATCGTGCGGCTTGTAGAAGATGCCGCTCAGGAAGATGCTGACAAAGTACAGCAGCACCATGGGGAGTGCCACCATGCACTGGGACACGATGTCCGGCGGGGTGACCACAGCGGCGATGAAGAAGATGACCACGATGGCTACGCCGCGCACCTGCTTGAGGATCTGCGGGTTGATGATGCCCATCTTGGAAAGGATGATGGTGATCAGCGGCATCTCAAACACGCAGCCAAAGATGATGAACATGGTCAGGCAGAGGTTGACGTAGCTCTCGATACTGGTGGTGGTCTGGATGTACTCAGCACCCTCGATGCCGGTGCTGAGGAACCGCAGCATGAACGGCATCATGAGCTTATAGGCAAACAGCACGCCCACGCAGAACAAAATCAGACCCAGCAGCATGACCAGCTTGAAAAAGGTGCTCTCGCTCTTTTTCAGACCCGGCTTTGCAAAGGCGTAGATGTTGTAAAAGGCCACAGGCACCGTTACCACCACACCGGCCAGAATGGACACCCGGAAATACTGCATCAGTTTTTCCTGCGGGGCAATGGACACGAACTGGTAATAGTCGCGGCCCATGGCAGTAAGCAGATCGATCAGACGGTCTGCATACGCCAGCGAGACCACTACGCCCACCACAAACACCACCGCGCAGATGATGAGCCGGTTCCGCAGTTCTTTCAGATGGCCGGTCAGCGTCATGCTGCCGTCCTCTGCCATGACTTCGGCTTTCTTTTTGCGCTTTTTGTTTGTAGCCACAATTACTCCTCGTCTTCGTCCTTCTTATCAGCCTTCTTTACAGTCTCCTCGGACTGCTCGGCGTCCTCGTCCTCCATGCCCTTCTTGAAGCCATTGATGGTCTTACCGAACATCTTGCCCAGCTTCGGCAGGTTCTTGGGTCCAAAGATCAGCAGAACGACAACCAGAATGATCAGCAGCTCATTAGTACCAATACGCATAATAAAGTTCTCCTTTTTCTTGCCGCGCCGCGTGGCGGGCGTATTACAGAATGTATCTGGCAACCGCGGGCGCGGGTGCATCCATAAATAAGTAGGGGCGCTTACACCTTTGCTTCCTCAGCGGGTGCAGCTTCGGCAGCCTCTTCGGCTGCGGCAGGGGCTTCCTGCACAGGCTCAGCCACCGGCTCAGCGGCGGGCTGTGCGGCCTCGGCAGCGGGCTGCTCCGGCTTTTCGGCGGGAGCCTCCACAGTTTCAGCAGTGTCAGCCGGGGCGGTCTCGGCAGTTTCAGCCGGGGCTTCGGCGGGCTGCTCGGGCAGCTCCTCCACGGCATCCTCAGTCAAGTCGGTGACCTCCTCGGTCTCAGCCTGCTTCTTGGCAGCTTCCTCTTTGCTGGTCTTGCCAATGCCGGTAAAGCTCTTGGTCACGTCCCGCATGCTGCTGTCGAGATCCTTCTTGATATCGGTCAGGGGGGCAACAGCCTCCTTCAGGGGAGCCTGAATTTCATTCAGCGGCTCCACCACGTTCTTCTGGATCTCTTCAGAAGCAGCGCCGGTGTATTTCTTCAGCTCGCGGAGCATCTTGCCGATCTTCTTTGCGTAGACAGGCAGCTGGTCCGGGCCGATGAACACAAACGCCACGATGACGATGACGATAAGTTCCCAAAAACCAATTTTCATAAG
>ENA-ORCM01003314-ORCM01003314.1-human-gut-metagenome-genome-assembly--contig:-NODE-3314-length-10648-cov-10.362974_pt1 | contig 10648 bp, 6 predicted proteins | sample MGYA00242906_ERZ507928 | MGnify/ENA primary metagenome ERZ507928 (study PRJEB26167, sample SAMN06115497) | human gut metagenome | host: Homo sapiens | place: China:Shanxi | collected 2015-05-07...
CAACGCCGACAGCGCCATCGTCCACCCCGACTACCGGGGCAACGGTCTGCAGCGGAAGCTGCTGGAAGCGGCGCTTGCCCTGCTCCGCCCGGGCATCGTGGGCATCGGGGCCACCGTCAGCCCGGAGAATCAGTACAGCCTGAACAACGCCCTGGCCAGCGGCTTTGAGATCGTCTGCCGCCGGGAGATGTACGGCGGGTATGACCGGTATCTGCTGGCGAAGAGGCTATAAAATGATACAGCTCCGCGTTTCTCCGGAAAGGCGGGGCTGTTCTTTTTTTGCTATGCCGAAAAAGTCATGCCATTCATGAATGTACGCTGGTATGTCATGAAAAGGACTTGACAAACGAAGGGGGGGGGGGGGTAGAATAGAACCGCAGAGACCCTGCAATCATTCGGGAGGTAAAAAAGAGTATGCGGTTACGGAAAAATATGAAGCGTGCGGCGGCAGCCGCCCTGGCCCTGAGCGTGGCGCTTTCGGCGGCAGCCCCGGCGGCACTGGCAAAGGATTATTATATCGATGACGGTGATATTACGGTGACCGTTACGGAAGACGGCGACACCTATGTCCGTGTCGGCGAGGCGAAAGACAAAGATGACATCGGCGAGAAAGACGACACGGACGTAGTCATCAAGGGCGGCACGGACCCGAACAAACCAGCGGAGACCAACTCTGACGGGTCGGCGGACGAGGCTGTAAAACAGAAGCCGGTGGTGGATGCCGAGCCGGGAGAGCCTGCGGAGAAGACCGGCACGGAGCTCATCGTCTGGCCCGAGAACGTGAACAGCGGGGAAGCCCAGGAAAAGGACGGCTCAGAGCCTGCGGAAGAAGAGCCGAAGACGCCGGACACGCAGAAGCCCGAAGGGGAGACTGACGCCGCCACCCTCGAGGCATCGACTGAGCAGAAGCCTGTTGAGAAGGCCGCAGAGGACGACGATGACATCATGACCTTTGAGAACAACACCGCCGGCACGGTGACAAGGGCTGTGAGCGAAGCGGCGAAGCATATCATTACGATCATCAACAACTACACCAAAAAGGATACGACGGTCACGCTCGAAGATGTGAATATCGATGTGAGCGATAATTATAATGCTGCGATGGAGGTACGAGGCGCAGGCGACACGACCCTGAAGCTGGAGGGGGACAATACCTTGAGAGGTGGACATTTTTGTGCGGGCTTGGAAAAGGATGATGAGTACTCTACCGGAAAACTGACCATCACCGCAGAAGATACAAGCGCCTCTTTGAAGGCGTATGGTGGTGATAATAGTGCGGGCATTGGTGGAGGATCTTATGATAGCACCTCGAAGCTGGAAATTGCAAACGGAAAAATCTATGCAGAAAGTGGTTTCAATATGGGTGCAGGTATTGGCGGCGGTTTTAGGGGCTCGGGAGACGTTACCATCCTTGGCGGCACGGTAACTGCGATACCTGCTGAGGGCAGTAACTCTAATGTCACAGGCATTGGCGGCGGCTTTGGCTGCGATGAAAAATCGACCGTTCGTATCCTCGGCGGTGTTGTCGATGCCGTGGGCAACGGATGTGGAAGCGGCATTGGCGGAGGCAAAGGTGATGCGCAGGGCGCAGAGGTCGAGATCGGCGGCGGTGCGCAGGTAACCGCAAAAGGCGGCCTGGGCGATAACGAGTACAATCGCGGTCCAGGCGCCGCCATCGGCACAAACGGCGATGTAGGCGGCAAAGCCGGTAAAGAGCTGGATGTAAATGTCAGCGGTGAGTGTACAGTCACTCGTATCGACTCCAACTTGCCCGCTGATTGTGCTCATAAATGGACACTTGTCTCCTCTACTCCCGCGCCTGTCGGCCAGCTGGGCGAAAAAGTGTATGAATGTTCTTCTTGCGGCTCCACAAGGACTGTATACAAGTTTGTACTTCCGGAACCTGCACCTGTGGAGGAGCAGAACGGCAGGATCGTTTTGACAGTTATAGGCGCTCCCTATGAGATGCATCAGGAGTCTACCCGCTACATCGTCACGGCAGATTCTGATACCGCCACCCTCTTCGGCTGTCTGGGCAATCTGGCAGAACTGAAAGCGCAGGGCGCAGATACCCTCGTCTTCCGCACGAAGAGCCGCGAGACGGCGCTGGACATCGATACCATGCTGCCGCTGGGCACGGAGGACACCCTCTTCACCCTCACCCACAGCGGCAGCTCTGCAACCCTCACCGTGGGCGGCGCAGACCACAGCGAACTGATCCACTAACTAACCAACCCCCAAGGCGGAGAGTTTCCGCATCCCTCCGCTTTGTACGAAAAGCCCCCGGCACGTTCCGCATCGTGCCGGGGGCTTTTTTAGTTATGGGCAGGCTTCCCTTTGTACAACCTCTCCGTCACGCCTGACGGCGTGCCACCTCTCCTGGTAGGAGAGGCCTTGGCAGTCCCCGCAAAGTGAACGGTTTCGCCAGAGGCTCCCCTACCAGGGGCAACAACGACGACCGCCGCGGCCAGCAAGACGCAAGCGGAGCGCAGCGAATGCTGGGTGCCGCAACCCGGCCTTGTCGAGCGAATGCGAGACTGAGAGGTTGGACTAAGACAGAGCCTTCCCCTTGTAGGAAAGTCCGGCTCGTGGCATCGCTTCCTGTATCTTTTTGTCGAAGTTTATGGTATACTTGTTTTGCGGCCTTGCCCGCCCATTTTATTGGGAAGGGGGTGAGACAAATGCCTAGTATTTCTACTTTCATTCTGTCCGTCGCAGCAAATGTAGCATCTTACTACATCTGCAAGTGGCTTGACGGATGGTTCACGGGCCGTAAGCACTAAAAAAGAAGACCCCCTTTCGGAGCTGCAACTCCGTGAGGGGGTTTTCTTCTTGGTGAGTCAAATGACTAGTTCAATTTCTACTTTCACTATTTATAGTATATGCCATTCCCCGCAAAAGTCAAGCTTTGCACAGAAAGTTTACAAGCGCCCTCTCAGTCACCTTCGGTGACACCTCCCCCTTTGGGGGAGCTGGCAAAGCCGTCAGGCTTTGACTGAGAGGGCGGTCTTCATCTTATGCCGCACCACCAGCAGGCAGGCCAGATGCACCAGTGCCGTCAAGATCCAGCTGACGGGGTAGCTGAGGTAAAGCATCGTGGTGGTGTGGAACAGCCGGAAGATGGTGGCGATCCAGACGAGGCGGAGCAGGCAGCTGCCCACGAGGCTGACCACCATCGGCAGGACGGAGTAGCCCCGGCCGCGCAGACAGCTGGCCAGAACATCCATGCAGCCGCAGAGCAGATAGGTGGTGCAGATGATGTGCATACGGGCCAGACCGGCGGTCACCACGACCTCATCGGAGGAGTAGAAGTGGAGCAGCTGTTCGCCCAGCAGGGAAGCACCGCCGCCCAGCACGAGGCCGGTGACGGCGGCGCAGAGCAGGCAGTTGCGCATGACGCGGTCCAGATTGTCGTACCGGCGGGCGCCCATGTTCTGGCTCGTGAAGGTGACAGCAGCCTGGGCGAAAGCGTTCATGGCGGTATAGACGAAGCCCTCGAGGTTGGAAGCGGCAGAGTTGCCGGCCACGACGATGGAGCCGAAGGAGTTGACCGCCGACTGGATGACGACATTGGAGAGGCTGAACACGGTGCTCTGCAGACCGGCAGGCAGACCGATGCGCAAGATCTGGCCCAGAGCCCCCGCATGGAAGCCCAGATGGCCGAGGTCGAGGTGGAGCGGGCCTTTCTCCTTCACCAACAGGGCCGTGACCATGCAGGCGGAGACGGTCTGGCTGATGATGGTGGCCAGAGCGACGCCCGCCACGCTCATGGAGAAGAGGATGACGAACACGAGGTTCAGCACCACATTGATGAGGCCCGCCACGGCCAGACAGAACAGAGGCCGCCTGGTGTCGCCCACGGCGCGCAGGAGGGCCGAGCTGAAGTTGTACAGCATGGTCATGGGCATACCGATGAAGTATATCTTGAGGTAGAGGGTGGACAGGCCGATGACGTCCTCCGGGCAGCTCATCAGCTCCAGCAGGACGCGGGCGGCAAAAAAGCCCACCACGGCCAGAAAGAAGCCGCTGACGAGGCCCAGCGTTACGGAGGTCTGGACGGTGTTTTGGACGCCCTCATCATCTTTCGCGCCGAAGCAGCGGGCCGCAACGACGTTCGCGCCCAGCGACAGGCCCACGAACAGGTTGACCAGCAGGTTGATGAGCGCACCGTTGGAGCCGACAGCGGCCAGCGCCGTGCTGCCCGCAAAGCGTCCCACGACGACGACATCGGCTGCGTTGAACAGCAGCTGCAGGATGCTGGACGCAGCCAGCGGCAGGGAAAACAGGATGATCTTTTGCAGCATGGGGCCGCTGGTCAAATCGCCTGTCCGGGTATTCTGTGCCATGAAAATGCTCTGCCTCCTCAAATATCAGATGGTACTCACGAAAAAACGCGCCGCTCAACAGCGAGCGACGCAGATAGTATTATAATACGGTTTCAGGTAAAATACAAGTAAAATCAAAGCTTTTCCGTACAAAAATGCACCCCCGCACACAGGGTGCAGGAGCGCGGAGGTACGTTTGCGAAACAGAACGCTTACTTCTGGGGCTTCATGTAGATGTGGTGAGGCAGACCGGCGATGTAGAGCGGGGTCAGCTCAGCCTGGATGAGGGGCCGTGCGTAAGCAAGGAAGTCTTCAGTCATCTGGGTGTGATTCTCGTTCATCCAGCTCAGCGGCACCTTCTTCTCGAGATTTGCGACCTCGCTGATGGGGTGCAGCTCAGTGGTACACTGATAGGGGCTGTTGGAGATGCGCTTCAGGGCCACCATCTGGCCGGTGACGCCCTCAAACGCAGCCTTGACAGCAGCACCGCCGACTTGATAGGCCTCGGTGATGTCGGTGCGGCTGGTCAGGTGGCCGGCGCAGCGCTGCAGGGTGGAAAGCTCGATGCAGCGGGTCTTGGTGTCCAGATTGCGGGCTACGACGTTGGCCAGATAGCGGGCGGTGCCGGTCAGGGCCTTGTGGCCGAAAGCGTCCACTGCGTGGACATCGTCGGCCAGCTCACAGACATAGCGGCCATCCTCGAGCTTGACGCCCTCAGACACCGCGATGACGATGCTGGGCTTCTTCTCCTGCATCACGCGCACCTTCTCAATGAAGTGCTCCACATTGAAGGGGACTTCGGGCAGGCAGATCATGTCCACGCCCTCGCAGTCGTCGCTCTTGGCCAGTGCGGCGGCGGCGGTCAGCCAGCCGGCGTTGCGGCCCATGATCTCGACGACGGTGACGTACTTGGTGCCGTAGACGGTGGCGTCGCGGATGATCTCCTTCATCACCACGCCGATGTACTTGGCCGCAGAGCCGTAGCCGGGGGTGTGGTCGGTGACCATCAGATCGTTGTCGATGGTCTTAGGCACGCCCATGAAGCGGATGTCGCTCTGGATGCACTCGCCGTACTCAGCCAGCTTGCCGATGGTGTCCATCGAGTCGTTGCCGCCGATGTAGAAGAAGTAGCCGATGTCCAGCTTTTCGAGGATGGCGAAGAGCTTCTTGTACACGGCCTCGTCGGTGTGCCAGTCGGGCAGCTTGTAGCGGCAGCTGCCGAGGAAGCTGGAGGGGGTGCGCTTGAGCAGCTCGATGTCGAGGTCATCGGTCAGCAGGGTAGACAGGTCCACGACCCGCTCCTCCAGCAGACCGGCGACGCCGTTGCACATGCCGTAGACGATGTCCGCGCCGCGGCTCTTGCAGCTCTCGAACACACCAGCCAGACTTGCGTTGATGACAGAGGTGGGGCCGCCGGACTGGCCAACGATTGCATTTTTACCCATGATGATTTCTCCTTTTTTGTTTTTCTGTTTCGGCTTTATAAAATCGTGCAGGAGCACGAAAACAGACGCGGGGAAGGGGAGAAGCGAGTTTCCTTACAGGCAGATGTGGCGGGGCGTACCGTTGACGTAGACAGGGGTGACCTCGTCGAGGATGAGCGGGCGGGCGTATTCCTCGAACGCCGCCGTCACCTGCATCCCGTCGGGGGTGATCCAGTCCAGCGGCACCTTCTTTTCGAGGTTTGCCACCTGCTGGACATCCACCGCCTCGGCGATGCACTGGTAAGGATACTCGGAAACGCGCTTGAGCGCGATCATTTTGCCCGTCTCACCGGCAAAGGCTGCAGCTGCCGCTGCGCCGCCCACGGCGTAGGCCTCGTTGACATCGGTGCGGCTGGCCAGATGGCTGGCGCAGCGCTGCAGTGTCGAGAACTCGATGGCGCGGCTCTTGCAGTTCAGCTTGTCGTGGATGAGGTCGGACAGATAGCGGCTGGTGCCGCTGAGGATGGCTTTGTGGCCGAAGGCGTCCAGCTGGCCTGCCGTGGACACGAGGTCGCACAGATAGGTGCCGTCGGCGGTCTTGACGCCCTCGCTGGCCGCGATGATGACGTTGGACTTCACCCGCTGCAGCTCATCCACTCTGGCGAGGAACTTGTCCTGCTCAAAGGGGACTTCCGGCAGAAGGATGAGGTCGGGGCCGTCGCTGTCGTCGCCGCCTGCGAGGCAGGCCGCACCGGCCAGCCATCCGGCGTGACGGCCCATGATCTCGGCCACAGTCACGCTGCGGATGTCGTAGACGGAGGAGTCACGGATGACTTCCTTGAGGATGGTGGCGATGTACTTGGCCGCAGAGCCGTAGCCGGGGGTGTGGTCGGTGAGGCAGAGGTCATTATCGATGGTCTTGGGTACACCGATAAAACGCACCGCACTGCCTACCTGTGCGCCGTAGCGGCTGAGCTTGGCGATGGTGTCCATCGAGTCGTTGCCACCGATGTAGAACACCGCGCAGATGTCGTACTTGTCAAACAGGGTGAACAGCTTGACGTAGGGCGTGGAGTCCGCCTCCGGCTCGGGGAGCTTGTAGCGGCAGCTGCCCAGATAGCTGGACGGCGTGCGCTTGAGCAGCTCGATGCTGAGCCGGTCGTCCAGCAGGACGTTCAGCTCCACGAGTTCCTCTTTCAGCAGTCCCTCGATGCCGTACTTCATGCCGTAGACCTTGTCTGCGCCCAGACTGCAGGCGGCTTTATAGACGCCTGCGAGGCTGGAATTGATGACGGCGGTAGGGCCGCCGCTCTGGCCGATGATGACATTTTTGGCCATGAGAACCTCCTTGTACCATTTACCGATAAATTGGACTTCCTGTGCGCCGCAGCACCGCTCCGCGCTGTCCCCGTTTCGCGGTCCGTACACCCTGCACAGTGTACAGACGGGGGAACAGCCAACAATCGGTGACTGCAACTCGCACAAAAGTTCTGGCAGGTCGTGCAAGCACTTCGAGAAATGTGTGCAAAAATCTGCTCTTCTTCTATTGTAACCGTTTTACCTGTTGTATGCAAGCCCTAATTGGTTGCAGAGGCAAAAAAATTATGATAAAATAGGTGCTGCACAGCTCTGCCGGGCCGGAAAGCGGGGATAACCCGCCGACACCCGGGCAGACTAAGAGCAGAACCAAACGAAAGCGGGAACACCTTTATGGGCATTTCACACGATTATCATAGCACGGGCAGGAGCCGCAGAGGCGGTCCCGGCGGAGTCATCCGGTTTGCGGGGGCCGTGGCCGGCATCCTGCTGGTGAGCTTCGCCATTACGGCCATCCTCGAGCATGGACAGGCACAGCCCGAAGAGCTGCCCACCGTGACGGCCAACGGCACGGCGCAGAATATTCTGGCCCCGCTGCCCATGCAGGGCGCGGCGGACAGCACCACGGACAGCGGCAACGCAGGCACAGCGGCAGCGGACGGCACGCCCGCCGTGACCCTCGAGCAGTTCGGCCCGGCCCGTCAGACGGCGGGAGCCTACAGCGTCAAAGCCTACGACAGCAGCGTCATCCGTCAGCCTGCCAGCGGCCAGGTCGATTTGAGCTACTTCTCCGATGCCGCCTTCCTCGGCGACAGCCTGACGGTGGGCTTCTCCGACTATAAGATCAACCTTGGCGGTGCGCTCATCTGCGGCTACACCGGCGTCGGTCCGGATGCCATCGTCAACCGCAGCGCCGTCAAGAGCAGTGTGCGGGGCGAGGAAGTCGCGCTGGACGTGCTGGCCGCTGCTCAGCCCAAGAAGCTGTATATCCTGCTGGGTACCAACACCCTGACCACCGTGGGCGCGGCAGACCGCTTCCTCGCTTACTACGGCCAGATGCTGGACGTGCTGCGCCAGACGCTGGGGGAGGACTGCGTCATCTATGTTGAGTCCATCCCGCCCGTCCGCCCCGAGGCCGCAGCGGAGAAGCCGGGCCTTGCCTCGGACATCATCCGCTCGGTGAACGAGCAGCTGGCCCTGCTGGCCGCAGATAAGGGCTGTGTCTACCTCGATTTGTGGGAGACGCTGGCCGACGGCGAGGGCAACCTGAAAGAGGTGCTGGCTGCGCCGGACGGCGTCCACTTCTCGGCGGGCAACGGCTACGGCGCGTGGGTCACTTACCTGCGCAACCACGCCAAGTATTCTGCCGATAATGCATGGACACCCGGCAGTGCCTACGCAGGCTGAAATTTCAAAAATACAACGGCAAATGCCCTGAATCGCAGGATCCAGGGCATTTTTGCTGCAAAAATCTCAAAAGAGAGTTTTATCGGACAGATGATTTGTAAAATAGGAGGCAGAAGAGAGCACGGCCAGAGGAAAGGACGGTAAAAATGAAGTGCCTGTTTGTGACGCTCATGTGGAATGCCCGGGCCGAAATGCCCGTTCCGGGCGATATTTTTGCGGTCTGCTGTCAGTCTTACAGCCCGAATGGAATGACGCGGTACGGACGCTACACCCATCTGGACGACATGAGCGCCCTGACGCAGTGGACAAAAGATGCTGTTTACCACAACATCACGGTACTGGAAACAGCAAAGCCGCGAAAAGAGATTTTGAATACGGTAGCGGAGACCTTCCCGGCCTATGACGTTCTGGTCCTGTGGAGCCGGAGAGAATATGAGCTGTTCCGGCAGGCGATGTATGACTGCGGACATCGCCTCTGTACGGCGAAAGTCGTTCTGTTGGAAGAACTGCTGGGAGCAGTCGTCCGCCCCAGAAAGAGGGGCCGGGTGCCTTTTCAGCAGGTGCTGAGGGCGTTTCATGTCCAGACGACCTGGGAGACGTTTTACCAGCCGAAATACCGGGCGGGCTTTCTGCTTGAGCTGTGGGACAGGGTGAGCCAGCTTGCGGCGCAGAGCGAGGAGTGGACGCAGACAGAACTCTGCCTTAACCCCAGGACAAACACCGTCCACCTGCCGGGATGCAGTCATCTCGGCCTGACGGGCGGACAGCCCTGTACGCCGCAGGTGCTGTTGGAAGGGGCCGCTCTCTGCAGAGACTGCCAAAAGAAGAAGGCGCTGTATCTCTGGGAGATGGAGCGGCTGCACGCAATGAAGTTCCAGCCTCACGCAGGTGCTCTGGGGACGCCGCAGAATTATCCGCCGGCACCGAAGCTGTTCTACCGGGAGGGCGACCCGCAAAAGCTTTACCATGACCGTGCCTGCCTCTGCTGCAAACCGTTCCGGGAGGGGCCGGACTATCTGCAGTGGAAGCCGCTTTTCGGGAGAGCCGATGCGGCAGCCCTCGGCCTGACGGCCTGCGACCGGTGTTCACCGCTGGGCATCCGGTATGGGCAGACCCGGACGCAGATAGAGTCCTTCTGCAGCCAGAGAGGGATGCAGTGTGTGCTGCGGGATGGCGAGATCGACGTCACGACGTCCATCGGCGGGTGGCGGCTCGTCTGGAAGGGAAAAGATAAGATCTGGCTCTATCACAAGAACACCCATAGGAGCCATCTGACTGAGAGTGAGGACATCCCCGGCTATCACAGTCAGGCCATTCACAAGAAGACCATCATGGAGTATTTGGAATACATCGTCCAGCACGATCTCTACCGGAAAAACAGTCCGCTCCCGGAGACGGGGAGTGTCCCTGCCGCAAAACCGCCGGAGCCGACCCATCGGGGACACGGCCATCACCGGGACGCAAAGGGGGCAAAGCATTTCCAAAAGCACAAGACGAACAAGGTGAAGGTGAGCTCACTGGAAGAACTGCAGGCGCTGGCCCGGCAGAAAATGACCGGAGAAGAGGAATAAAGACAAACAAAAATGGGGCTGTTGCAAAATAGCTCTCTGAAAAAAATATGCACAAAACCCGGAACCTTTTCAGGGCCAAAACGGCTCAAAAAGGGTTCCGGGTTTCTGCTTTTGCACTATTTCTTTGTGCAAGTTGCTATCGCATTTTTATTTTGCAACAGCCCCATTTTTTGCATTTTATGAGGAAGGCTTACTTCATCTTGCTCTTGGCCTTCATGCGCTGCTCGTGGTTGAGGATCTGCTTGCGGATGCGCAGGTTCTCGGGAGTGACCTCCAGCAGCTCGTCCTGAGCCAGGAACTCGAGGCAGCCCTCGAGGCTCAGCTTGCTGATGGGGATGAGGCGCAGAGCATCGTCAGAGCCGGAAGCACGGGTATTGGTCAGGTGCTTGGTCTTGCAGACGTTGACATCGACGTCCTCGCCGGAAGCGGTGTAGCCGATGACCATGCCCTCGTAGACCTTCTCGCCGGCGCCCACCAGCAGAGTGCCGCGCTGCTGCGCGTTGAACAGGCCGTAGGTGACGGCCTCACCGGTCTCAAAGCTGACCAGAGAACCGGTGGAGCGGTTGGCGATCATGCCAGCCCAGACGTCATAGCCGTCGAAGAT
>ENA-ORCM01003320-ORCM01003320.1-human-gut-metagenome-genome-assembly--contig:-NODE-3320-length-10626-cov-3.079628_pt1 | contig 10626 bp, 8 predicted proteins | sample MGYA00242906_ERZ507928 | MGnify/ENA primary metagenome ERZ507928 (study PRJEB26167, sample SAMN06115497) | human gut metagenome | host: Homo sapiens | place: China:Shanxi | collected 2015-05-07...
ATGACGTTGGGGATCAGGTGCTTGAAGATCCGGCGGGAGACGCTGATGCCACAGGCCTCGGTGGCAGTCATGAACTCCTGCTCACGCAGGGACAGGATCTGGCCACGGACCAGACGGGCAATACCGGCCCAGCCCAAGAAGCCCAGGATCAGCATCAGGTATATCATTCGCAGCCATCCGTCCACACGCTGAGCGTCCATGGCGGCACCCAGAATGATGATGATGGGCATGGAGGGGATGCAGTAGAAAATATCCACCACACGCATGATGAGGTTATCCACCCAGCCGCCGAAGTAGCCGGAGATACCGCCCATGACAATACCGATGGAGCCTTCAATCGCAACAACGATGAAGCCGATGATCAGGGAAACGCGGCCGCCGTACATCAGGCGGGTCAGCATGTCCATACCGTTGGTATCGGTGCCCAGCCAGTGCTCCTTGTTGGGGCTTGCGTAACGGTCAAACACATAGGTTTCCGTCATCTGCTTAACACTCCAAACGCCGGTGCTGGCATCGTACACGATGTCATACTCGGCTTCGTTGCCGTCGGCATCGGTGTAGGTGAACTCGGTAATATTATCGTCAATGGCTTCTTCCAGGCGGTCGCGGAAGTCACGGCTGATGACCACGCTGGCATCGGCAGCGGAAACAACAAAGCGGCCGATGTAGGCAACTTCGCTGCCGCTCTGGGTGATATTGCCGTCGTCATCCAGCGCATAGTCCTGGCCATCGGCAGTAAAGGTGGTTTCCCCTGCTGCCTGGGCAGTCAGGGCGGCCAGCTTGGCATCAAAGCTCAGCTCGGCCACGCCGTCCGCTGCGGTGACCATATCCTTAGAGGCATAAGCCAGCACAGTGCGGCCCTGGCGGAAGACGTACAGGTCCTCGCTCAGGGTTTCCACTTCGTAATCGTTATCTTTATAGGTAAAGGTCTCTTCACCCTTCTTGATGGCCTCGTTGCCCTTGCTCTGGGCAATGGAGCCGAACTCCTGGCCATCGGCAACAACAAAGCGCAGCTTATCGTTGCGGGTCACACCCACATACTCTTTGGACATCTGGGTGTAGGTGTAGAACTGCTGGTCCTGGCCGTAAGGGCTGACCACGCCGCCAATGAAGGAAAAGACGAACATGGCAAGCAGCATCGTCAGGCCCACAACGGCCAGACGGTTGCGGAAGAACCGCTTGGCAACCAGCGCGCCGGGCGAAAGCACCTTAACGCGGCGGTCGTCGTTCAGGGAGTACTGCTCCTTTTTGGGGGTGTTGTTCTGGGTATTCTCACTCATGGGTGCAGTCTCCTTTCTTTAAGAAATGCGCACGCGCGGGTCAACCACTGCGTACATGATATCAGTCAGCAGGTTGCTGACCAGGGTAAGCACCGCCATAAAGGACAGGTAGAACATGGTGAACGGGATATCGCCCGCAACCATGGACTGGTAAGAGATGTAGCCGATGCCGGGGATGGAGAACAGGGTCTCCGTGATCAAGGCACCGCTGAACAGGCCGGGCAGGGAACCGCCGATGATGGTAACCAGCGGGATCAGGGTGTTGCGGAATGCGTGCTTATAGATGACCACATGCTCCGAAAGGCCCTTGGCGCGGGCGGTACGGATATAGTCGGCGTTCAGCACTTCCAGCATGTTGGTGCGGGTGTAACGCATGGTAGAGCCGATGGAAACAATGACCAGCGTGACGATGGGCAGCACCAGATGGTTGGCGCGATCACAGAACTGGCCCCACGAGCTGAGCTGGGCATAATCACGCCCGACCAGGCCGTACAGGTCAAACCAGCCAAGCTTGACAGAGAACAGCAGCTTGAGCAGCGTGGCAAAGAAGAAGCTGGGCAGAGAGATGCCCACCAGAGCCACAGCGGTGATGACGTAATCGGTACGGGAATACTGTTTGGTAGCAGCCAGGATGCCCAGGGGCACAGCGATGATCATGGACACCACAAAGGAGATGCCGCCCATGACAACAGACAGACCAATAACTTCCTGGAATTTTTGAACAACAGGGACGTTCCACTTCCAGCTGTCACCGAACTGACCGCGCACTGCGCTGGACAGCCAGGTCATGAAGCCGGGCAGGATGCCCTTATCCAGACCATAGGCTGCGTTGAGCTGATCCAGCCATTCCTGATACGGTTTTGCGCCCGGTGCCTGGGACAGCTGCATGGCCATGTTCTCGGCAAAAGAGCTGGGCAGGCTGCGCATCATCACATAGATGATGAAGGTAACGCAAAACAGGATCACAAAAGAAAGCAGGATACGCTTAATGACGTAGTTTCGCACTTGAAAAATCGTTCCTTCCTTCGCGGGCAGGGAGGCCGCGTTTTTAATGGCTGCGCTGCATGGCTCCAAAATACACATGAGCCGGGGCCTTGTAGCTTCGCCTATGGTGTACCTAAAAAGTCGAAAATTTAGGGCAATACCGCATAATTCTAAGTGCCGATACGGCGAGCGAGGTGCGGCAGATGCTAAGCCAAAAGCGCAGATAATACTGGAGTCTTATCGAGCATTTTGGCAACGCAGATGCCGTGCCGCAGCCGCCGGAGCGGTGCTTAAGCCGTCAGGCGGGAATCGTGCGGGGTTGCCTTAGCCTGTTTCTACAAACACGACTGAATTTTGCGTTAAAAAGCCTTGGAATCCACAAAGGATTCCTGCAGCTTTTTGCCTTAAATTCGCCTCATGTTTGCGAAACATCCGTCATTTTCTTTGTTTTCAGATACACCTCATTACTTTGATACCGAATATGGGCATCCCCCTCCCTCGGACAGAGGGAACTGTCCGGGGGAATGGGACGGCCACATTTGGGCTGCAAATGTACCGTTGCTTTTACCACAGCAAGCAACCGCCCCCTTAACCGGATCGGTACAGAGAGCGGTTGCTCACCATAAATTCAACAACAGGCTGCGCTGAAAAAAATTACTTCAGAGCAATCTTGTTGATCTCAGACTGATAAGTCCAGTACGGGGTCATATCGTTGGGGATAGTAGTGGTGTCGACACGCTCGCTGGAGAAGATGGTAGCTTCGCTGCGCTGGTAAACCGGCAGTTCAACACCCCAATCCAGGATGATCTCCATAGCTTCCTTGTACATGGCCTTACGGGCATCCTGATCGGTGGTCTGGCGTGCAGCCTCGATCAGTTCGTCCAGATCAGAATCGTTGATCTTGTAGTAGTTGGTGGAACCGTTGCTGTCGTACAGCTGGTACATATCGGGGTCGTTGGTGGACTGCCATGCAGCAACCCAGCCTTCGGCAACGCCGGACTGATAAGAGCTGTACAGGTCAGAAGCGTTTGCCAGGTCGTTGACGGTCAGGGTGAAGCCGATGGTCTTGAGAGCAGCGGCTGCATTGGTCAGAACCTGGAAAGAGGGGTGGTCGCCGTTGCCGGAAGCACCGATGTTGACGGTGTATTCCATCTTGGCGCCAGCCGGAGCTGCGGTGACCTGGCCGTTTTCAACGGTGTAGCCGGCTGCTTCGAAGTAGCCGAGGGCGGCCTGCAGAGCAGCAGCATACTTGGTGTCGCCGCTCATATCGCTGGTGTAGATCTCGTTGCCGTCAACGTCGGTAGAGTAAGCGATCTTGTAGCCGTCGTCGGTAACGGAAGGAGCTGCCCAGGAAGTGTTGGACATGGGGTAGTTGATGATGGTTGCGGTGTCGCCGTAGTAAGAGTTGATGCCCTCATCACGGTAAGCTGCGATCACGGTCATGATGGCCTTGCGCAGGTCCTTGGACTCTTCAGAAGCCGGGTCGTTGCCAACCTTGACGTTCTCAGCGCTCAGGGCAATGTAGCCGTAGCCGCGGAAGTCCTTCAGACGGGTGGTGATGACAGAGCCGTCGAGGTCAGAATTACCACCATTGATGGTAGCGATCTGGTTGGCAGCTTCCAGAGAGTAAGAAGGATCGGAAATGTCGATGGTGCCGGCCTGAACACCGGTGATCTTATCGGCTTCCTGGGTCTCCTTCATGTTGACGTGCTTGATCAGGGCTTCGCCTTCGTAGTAGTTCGGGTTAGCATCCAGGTAGATGACACCGTCGCTGTACTTGTTGAAGGTGTAGACACCGGCACCCATGGGAGCGCTGGTGACAGAACGAACCTTGCTCAGGTCGCCCTTCTTGAAGCCGTAGGAGTGGTTGTCGTAATCATACAGGCTGCGGTCGCCATAGTAATCCAGGGAGGCGATAGGCAGCTGCAGCTGGTAGATCATGGAGTTGGACAGCTCGGTGGTGGTGATGGTCATGCTGTAGTCGCCGGTCTTGACGATGCCGGAAACGGTGTCAACGTCAGCGCCGGTGGCAACACCGGTGGTGGAGTAAGCATAAACATCAGCCGGAATCAGGTCAGACAGAGCAGAACCTGCGGTCTCAGCTTCCATGGAAGCAAAGGTCCAGCTATATTTTTCTGCGATAGCCAGGAAGAAATCCTTTGCGGTAGCGTCAGCGGCCAGGCCGTCAAAGCCCCAAGCGGAAGCAGCAGCGGCAACGTTGCCTTCGTCAGCGTAACCGGCAGCAACGCAGTTATCAACGATCTCCTGTGCAAATGCAGTGCCGCCTTCGTTAACAGCATCCCAGAAAGCCTTCTGCTGCTCAGCGGTGAACAGGCTGTTATCAGTGTTGTCCTCGCCTGCCTCAGCAATCAGCTTGGACAGGGTGGTCATGCTGTTGCGGTAATCATCCAGGCCGGCAATGGGCATGGAGTACAGGGTGGCGGAACCGTCATAGGTCGGGTCCATGTAAACATACAGGTTGAAGATGACGTCATCAATGGTGATGGGGGTGCCGTCAGAGAAGACCAGGTCATCGCGCATGTTGATGGCATAGGTAACGGTGCCGTCAGCATTCTCGGTCACTTCGCAGTCAGCGGGGCCATAGTAGGTGTAATCGGTGCCGTTGTACTCGCGGGTCTCACCCTCGATGCCCTTCAGGATCATTTCGCCCTTACGGTCAGCGCCCAGCAGGGCAATGTTGGTCAGGTCGATAACGTGCTGGTCAGCGGAAGAAGCGGCGAAGAACGGGCTGAACTTGCCCTCAAAGCCGGTATCTGCCAGAACCAGGGTGCCATCGCTGCTGCCGGTATCGGTAGCAGCGGCTTCGCTGGTAGCCTCGCTGGAAGCAACAGACTCAGCGCTGCTGGAAGCGGAAGAACCGCAGCCAGCCAGCAGGCCCGCAGCCATTGCAACAGCCATGGCCAGTGCAAGCACTTGCTTGGTGTTTTTCATGTTTGTATAACCTCCCAAATCATTTTGGTAATGGCGGCAATTTTAACACTACCAAAAGGAGTGTTAAATAAAGAAAGGCTTAAGCCTTTCCGCATTTGCGGTGTTCCCTCACCGCAAACAAATGTCACCAATAACTATGTTATAATATCGCAATTTTCAATTTCTGTCAACCAAAAAACGCCGTTTTGGCAACATCTAAATAAAAGTCAGCAGGATAACCATAACAGCACGCTGAATTTTGTAAAATTCTTCCGCGCCGCACTTTAGCGGGCTAAATTCTGCGTTATGGTGCAAGGTCTTTTACTCTTCGCGCCCGGAACCGGATTCTTCGGTATAAACCGCTGCCCGGATGGTGTGCCCTGCGGCAAAAGCAGCCGCAGCAGCCGCAGCGGCCAGCGCTGCAAATAATACTGCATACCGGATAGCGTTTTGTCCGCCATTCAAGAACACATCCACGCACTCCCCTACTGCAGCCAGCGCGGCGAACACCCCGGTCAACAGGCAGCGCAGCGGCAACTTGGCTACCGTTTCTTCATACACATAGCTGCGCAGGCGTGCCCCGCCGCGGCTCATGCGGGCCAGCGCCCACACCGCGCTGATGCCAGCCACCAGCGCCCCGGCATACGGCAGCAGTACATAAAATTGCTGCATGGCCCCCGGCGCGGGCACCATGCCCGCCGCCGCCAGCGCCGCCAGTGCCCCGCCGCACAGCGCCCACAGCAGGCCCCGCAGTTTGGCATACGGCATGCTGCCGGTATAGCAGCGGTAGCTGCCCTGGTACAGGTAGCTGCCGTTGACATCCCTGCGGAAGTCATTCAGGTATTCCCGCCCACGGCGGGTTTTCTTTTGCTGCATTATTCGATCCCCGTCAGGTCATAGTTGTCCAGCCACTGCTTGGCCGTTTCGCACACGCCGCGCAGGCAGCTTTCCTCAAACGGGCTGTCCAGTCCGGCGTTTTTCAGCAGCTCAGTAAACACGCGGCTGCCGCCCTGGCGGGTGTATGCCATGTAGTGCTCCCACGCGTTGGCGCGGTCCTTTTGCAGCATGGCCCAGAACTGCAGGCTGACGGTCTGTGCCAGGCAGTAGTCAATATAATAGAAGGGGCTTTCGTAAATATGCTTCTGGCGCTGCCAGCCCTCACCCTCGCTGTAGAACGGGATCTCGCCATCCAGCTTCATCCACGGCATATAAATGCCCAGCAGTTCTTTCCAGGCGGCGTGGCGCTCGGCAGGGGTCAGGTCCGGCTTTTCGTACACGATATGCTGGAAGTGATCCACCATGGTGCCATACGGGATAAAGGTCAGCGCACCGGCCAGGTGGCTGTACAGGAACTTGCGGGTATCCTTGCCAAAGAAGCCCTCCGCCCACGGCCAGGCAAAGAATTCCATCGACATGGAGTGGACTTCGCATCCTTCCATGCTGGGCCACACGGTGGAATACGGCACGCGGTCACGGTTGGTGTATGCGGCAAAGGCATGACCCGCTTCATGCGTGACCACCTCAACGTCATGCTGGGTGCCGTTGAAGTTGGCAAAAATGAACGGCACCTGATAATCCCACAGGCTGGTGCAGTAGCCGCCCGCCGCCTTGCCGGGGGTGGAAAGCACGTCCAGCAGCTCATTGTCCAGCATGGTGTTAAAGAAGACGCCGGTTTCGGGTGAAAGTTCCTCATAGAACTTTTTGCCCTGGGCCAGAATGGCATCGGCATCGCCGCAGGGGGCGGGGTTGCCGGAACGGAACATCAGGGCATTATCGGCAAAGCTCATGGGGTACTGTTTGCCCAGGCCCTTGGCCTGCTCACGGTAGATGCTGTCCGCCAGCGGCACCAGATACTTGACCACGGCGGCACGGAACTTTTCTACATCCGCTTTGGCATAGCAGTTGCGGCCCATGCGGTAGTAGCCCAGGGTGGTGTAACCCTCGTACCCCAGCTTTTTGCCCATCTTATCCCGCAGGTGGGTCAGCTTGTCATAAATATCATCCAGCTGTTTCTGGTTGTCCTTGTACCACTGGCCCTCGGCTTTCCAGGCGGCCAGGCGGCGGGCATCGTCCGGGTCATTCTTGAACGGGCTCAGCTGGGACAGAGTGTACACCCCGCCCTCAAACGGGATCTGTGCGCTGGCCAGCATCTTGCCATACGGCTCGGTCAGCTCGTTATCCTGCTGCAGTTCCTCCATGATATCGTGCGAGAATGCCTTACGCTCAATTTCGGCGTTCACAAACATCAGGTCGCCGTATTCTTCGGCAAAGTTTTTGCGGTAGGGGCTTGCCAGCATGGCGGCGGTCCAGGAATCCTGCCACTGCTGGATCTGCGGCATGGCGCTGTTGGCAAATTCCATCTCTTCATCATAGAACTTATCCCGCGTATCAATGGTATGGCGCACGCTGGCCAAGGTGAACAGGGTATCCACATGCTTGTTCAGCACCTGCTCCTCCAAAAAAGCGGCGCGGGCAGCGGCATAGTCGGGGGCGTTCTGCAAACGCTCGGTCAGTGCGGCAAACTGTTCTTTCAGGGTGCTCATGTCCGGGCGCTCATAGGGCATTTCGGAAAATTTCATGGGTTCGTTCTCTCCTTATTCTACAGTTTTGTTCGTGACTTAGGGACATTATACCATGGCGCAAAAAATAAGACCAGCCCGAAAAAGGCTGGCCTTCCATGATTCTGTATGATTTTACATGCTATTCATAAATTATCGCACGCAGCGCCGGGGTGCTCTCCCCCTGCCCCTTTGCCGTCAGCGCAGGGGTTGGCCTGCCTGCCATTCCGTCCGCCGGGCCTGGTAAACCGCCAAGCGGCGGGTGGCAAGGGCATTTTTGCAAGCAGCTGCCCGGCGCTGCGCCTGCTGTTCAGTACGGGCGGCAGCGCGCTGCTGCGCGGTATTTTCCAGCCGGATTCCCCAGATGGTCAACTGACCGGCCAGCCATAGCATGGCGACGGCAAGCCCCTGCTCACAAGCTATTGTCTTCATTGCACACCTCCTGCCACCACTGGGCGAGCACCGGGGTTTCGACGCGGTTTGCATCGATCTGTGCGGTAATGCCGTCCAGCGTGCTGGCGCCAAAATCATCCGCGGCGGAAGTAAAATTGGATTTTTCACAGTATGGCACATGGGTGATCTTGTAATCCGGGGTGGCGTCATACTGCAAAGCCAGCGCTTTTGCCTGGCGCAGCAGGGCTTTGGTCTCGTTTTCGCTGTTTTTATCATTGGCCGCGGTGATGATGGCCTGCACGGTCAGCGCCATGGCCTGCATGCGGGTGCACAGGTTGGGGTGGCCCTGCCGGGTCAGCCCGCCGTAAACCTGCGCCTGCCATTCCACATAGCGGCGGGCGGATTCCACATCCCCCACGCCGAGGTAATATTCAATCGCCGGGCCCATGACCATCATCAGGTCCGAAACGGAGCGGAACACCGTGCGCCCCACATAGGTCATGGCTTCCTCCCGGCGGTCCATCTTGCATAGGATACCCGCGATCTGGCTGTCGTTGATGCCGCCCGCGTTGTGGTTCTTCAAAATTTCCAGCGCCTTTTCGCTCTGGCCCAGCTGGTCATAAATTTTGGCGCTCTCGCATTGAAGGACCTCCTCGCTGATGCAGGGATCGGTATTCTGTTCAAACAGCAGTATCTCCCGCTCCTGCAATTCCAGCGCACGGCGCAGCCAGGCGGCGTTGTTCTGTTCAAAGCCCGCCATATAATAGATATTTGCCGCAGCCCGCACAATGGCGAAATTATTATGGTAGCGCTGCAGGGCATTTTCGGCTTTGGCCGTGCCCGCCTGGTACTCTTTTTTCTGCTGTAAGGTGTGCAGCTCTTCCACTGTGCTCTGCACCGTGTGGCCGCCCAGCTGGTAACCCAGCAGGGCATCCACTGATGTACCGAACAGGTCTGCCAGCCCCATCAGGGTAACAAGATCGGGGCTGGTGGTGCCGTTCTCCCATTTGGACACTGCCCCCACTGTTACGCCAATCGCCTCGGCAAGGTTTTCCTGCGTCAGGCTGTGGGCTTTGCGCTGGGTGCGGATATTTTGTGCAAGCATCAGTTTCATGGTCTATGCCCTCCCTTGTGTGCTTCCAGCATACCACGGCGCGGTGTGGTACGCCATACCACATTTCTCCATTCAGGAAAAATTTTATTTTACTTTCAGGAAAGTTTTATCCGCTTGCATCCCTATGGTATAATAAAGCTGCAATATTAAATGAAAGGGATGGCACTACCATGACCAATGAAGTTTTGAATACCATGAAAACCCGCCGCAGCTGCCGCTGCTACCTGGACAAGATGCCGGAGCCGGAAGCACTGAACGCCGTGCTGGAAGCCGGCACCTGGGCCCCCACCGGCATGGGCCGCCAGAGCCCGGTGATTGTCTGCATACAGAACAAAGCCGACCGCGATACTTTGAGCAAGATGAACGCCGCCGTGATGGGCGGCAATGGCGACCCATTCTATGGTGCGCCATGCGTTGCCGTTGTGCTGGTGGATAAAACCATCCCCACCTGCGTGGAGGACGGCAGCCTGGTGATGGGCAACATGCTGAACGCCGCCGAGAGCGTGGGGCTTTCCGCCTGCTGGATCCACCGCGCAAAGGAAATGTTTGAAACCGCCGAGGGCCAGGCCTTGCTGAAAAAGTGGGGTGTGCCCAATGCCGAAAACCTGCGCGGCGTGGGCAACTGCATCCTGGGTTATGCTGCCGAGGGCGGCAAAAAGGCCCCTGCCCCGCGCAAAGAAAACTATGTGGTGCTTGTAAAGTGATGCAAAACGAGAAAAAGCTGGTTGTTTTGTTCCCCGGCTTTGGTTACGGACCGGACAAACCGCTACTGTATTATGCCGCCAAGGTTGCCCGCCGGCAGGGGTTGGACTGCATGGTGGTGCAGTACAGCCAGCTGTTCCCCCACGAGGAAACGCCGCAGGCCAGCGCCGCCAAAAGCTACCCCGGCGCCGCGCAGGACGCCATGACGCAGATTCCCGCCGGGTATGACCGGTACATCTGCATTGCCAAGAGCTTTGGCACGATGGTGGCCGCCGGTTGGGTAAAGGCCCACCCGGAATACCATGTGACCCTGCTGCAATTAACGCCCCTTGCGTGGGAGTATGCCCCGCTTTACGCCGGAATGCCCGCCTGGCACGCCACCGGCACTGCGGACCCGTTGGGCGGTGCCGCGCTGCGCCGTGCTTTGGAGGATGACCCCGCCATTACCACCTATTTTGTGGAGGGCGGCAACCATTCGCTGGACACGCCGGAGGATTACACCATTGGCCTTGAGGCGCTGAAAGACATTGTGAGAAAGTATGAAGAAGCGATGAGGTAAGTTAGGCGGGAGGAGTTTTCGTTTTTAATTAGGGCAACACCGCACAATTCCCGCCTGACGGCTTAAGCACCGCTCCGGCGGCTGCGGCACGGCATCTGCGTTGCC
>ENA-ORCM01003321-ORCM01003321.1-human-gut-metagenome-genome-assembly--contig:-NODE-3321-length-10623-cov-7.120520_pt1 | contig 10623 bp, 10 predicted proteins | sample MGYA00242906_ERZ507928 | MGnify/ENA primary metagenome ERZ507928 (study PRJEB26167, sample SAMN06115497) | human gut metagenome | host: Homo sapiens | place: China:Shanxi | collected 2015-05-07...
ACGCTCTGTCGTACCATATGCACCAGAAGTCATATAATAACAGAGCAGCCTTTTTTCTTCCGTCGAAAGGGTATAACGAAATCTCTCCGTCCCTTCTTCTACAAGAGTATTGTTCATTCGAAACACTTTCTTACAAAGAACCCTGTTTTCTTTTTCAAAATCAGCAATGCCAAGAATCTCACACTGCTTTTCAATGTAACGAAAATCAAGGGCATCTTCCAACTGGTTCAGGTACACATACTGATCCAATAGAGAACGTATCCCTGTTCCACCTCCCTCAAAATGTTTGAAGGTATGCGTCATAATATATACATAGAAATCCTCATACGAAAAATGATACTCTAATCCTCCTTCTCCGGGAATCAGACGGTCTTTGATCCGGTCATAATAGTTTACCCACTCTTTGTTATGACCTGCTCCGTAAAGGGAAGTATGCATTTCAAAATTATAGACCGGTTCCTTTTCATAGACATCATGATTACCCTGATCAAAGGCTTCGACCTCGTAACCACGGCTTACCATGTAATCACGAATCTGCTTTGCATAGGCTTTATCAAACAAAATGTCATTGTCCGACATCTGCCGCATTCCAATAGACGGATAAAACTCCTTTAATATCACGCCTTTTAACGGCAAATGCCAGATACCCTGCTCATCCATATAAGAAAAAATTTCTGCCCGTTCCTGATCAAATAATATAACCTTGCGAATTGCTTTGACAATACTCTGTTCCCATACCGGAAGAATCTTTACACCTGCATTTTTCAGCACAGTTCCTGTCAATGCATCCACAAAATGAACCTTGCTGAATTGATACAGCATCTGCATTTTGTCTTCATCATATACTTTCTGAAATGTCTTGATATAAGTCTTAGCGGGCATTTTCCCATTCACCCCACACCCCAACAGATAAAGCAGATCACACATGATATCTGAAAGGTCAGCGTTTCTAATTTCTTTTTCCATCCTTTTCTCCATTTCAAACAAAAAAACTCTGTTATGACTTAAAAATCAAGCAGCTTCTACAGTAATTCTTACTCTGTCTTGTTCTTCATCTGCACCATTCCCTCTTCAAAATGAAGCTGTTTGCTGCAGATCTCCAGTGCTTGCAATCTATGAGAAACAAATAACACCGTCTTATCCGTAAGCTGTTTCAGATTATCAAGTAGCTTTCGTTCCGTCTGCTGATCCAGTGCACTGGTGGATTCATCCAATATCAATACCGGACGATCCGCATACAGTGCCCTTGCAATGGCGATCCGCTGCATCTGACCTTCCGAGAGCCCTGCTCCCTTTTCCCCAAGAATCGTGTCAAACTGCATCGGCAGATCATAGACAAAATCTGCACAGGCAAGATGAACCGCCCGCTTTAATTTCTCATCAAGATCCATATCATTTCTGTCAGCACGATTCCTATCGGCACAATCTGTTTTCGAGCAGTCTGTATCACCATCCTCCCTTTGTTTTCCAAAAGTAATCACATTCCGGATACTGCCTCCCATTAGAAAATTTCCTTGCGGCACATAAGCAAATAGTCTTTTCATATTCTCGATTGCAATGCTTGTACCGTCATTCAAGATCACCGTTATCGTTCCTGTCTGCGGTCTGTAAATTCCCATCAGGAGCTTTAACATAGTAGATTTACCACAGCCGGAAGCTCCGGTAACCACCACATAATCGTCCTTCGCTATGGAGAAAGAAACATCCTGTAACACATCTCTTTTATGTTCGGCAATATCCGTATCCGCACTGTTTGCTGCTACAACATCACCTTCCCGCACCGTTGGACTGTCTGTATCCGCTTCCTCCGGATAACGGAAAGAAACCCGACGAAAAGTGATCTCCCGGATCTGTTCCTCATATAACTTCTGAACCTCATCCGCACTGCAAAGTACCGACTCATCTGCATCTTTATACTGCTCCACTTCCATCAACCGCTCGGCACTGGCAATCATGGTGTAATACCTCGGCACATAGCCTCCGAGACCGGCAAGTGGTGACTGAAGCTGTCCGATCAACTGGATCATGGCAGTCAGCGTACCAAAAGTCACATTTCCATGTATAATACCATAGCCACAGAACCCAATTCCCAGAAGATACATTCCATTAACAGCAAGACTGAACCCACTATTACAGATATTGGAAATCCACGCTTTTCTCATGCGGGAGTCTTTATGAACCTCCATGGTGTCTGCCCCCTGTTCCACTGCTATATTTTCTACTCCAAAGACTCGTACCACAAGCATACTGCTGATCCGCTCCTGCAGATACATTCGTACTTTCCCGTCTTTTTCCTGCACATCCTTATGAAATCTCTTGAGTGGTCTTCGAAGCACGACCGTAATAATCACAAAAAGTATCCCACCGGGGATCATGATAACTGCCAGTCCCGGCTGTAAATAAAGAATAAGTACCAGCGCCCCCACCAGACGGATCAGCATCCCAAAAAGTCCCGGCAAAATGTCAGTCATACCGTCCGCACAAACGACTGTATCTGACGTGAGACGGTTCATCCACTCCTCAGAATGCTTCAAACTTACGCTTCCATAATCCTTTATCAGAATGAAATGGAACAGCCTTTGCTTCAAGGTATTCTCCATGCTGCTTCTGGTGTATTCCGAAATCTGTCTTGTAAGGATACGGATAATAAGCTGTCCTAACACCAACATTCCAAAACCGATCATTCCTATCACAAAGCCGTGGCTGTCCTTTGCCACCGCCCGGTCAACCATCTGCTTCATTACAAGGGCATAGCAGATACCAAGTCCGCTCACAATGATCTCAAACCCTGTCAGCAGCACCACAAATGAACGGTATTTCTCTGTCACTTTTCTAAGCCATATAAGTGTGCTTTTTTCTTTCACCGATGCCCTCCGATCCTTCTTAACTTCATTTTCAATAATTTGGACAATTTTCGGACCGGATACAACATATACCATACTTTGGCATAGAGCAGCCATCTCCTCTCATCTGCCGCATATTCTTTTCCATCCCGTACAAAAGAAGTCATCACTCCAAGCACATCCTGATCCGTGATCCCATACTCCTTGTTCAGACAGTTGTCTCCCAGAAATACATATCCGTCCGGCAGCACCTTGATGATACGGTGCAGCACATAAGCTCCATCCGCACGCTTATAGAGTGCCACATCGTATTTTCTACATCTTCCCTGCCTCTTTGTGATGGTAAAAAGATCCTTCTGCTGCCTGAGTAAGGGAAGCATACTGACTCCCCTGCAGGTATAGGTAATCGTGCCTTTTCTGTCTAATTCCTGTTCAAATGTAGATTGTATCATATCTATCCAATATCTCCTGTGCAACCCTATTCCTCAACTGCCCCAATGCCACGCAGCTTTGCAAGCACATCTTCTACATCCTTTGTGATCTGCTCCCTCGGCGCATCATACTTTGCAAGCATCTTCTCAATGATTTCTTCTTCGGTCACTTCATCTTTCAAACACTCCACAATAAAACCTGCGGTCTTATTACTTCTTACCATGCCGCTAAAGGATAACCCTCCTGCCGGAACAGTAATATGTTCCTCTACTCCTTCATGTGTAATAAATCCATCTGTTAATCGCATCGTTTTCCTCCTCAATGTCTGATTTTAACCCAACTTCATCCCATTGTATGCTGCCTCTACTGCCTCCTTACTGATATTACAGTGAAGCTCATAGAAATTCATGACACCTTTTAGCTGATCCAAAATCCGCATCGTAGCCGTCAAGGCTTTCGTATCCCTCGGACGATAACACTGCTGCATAAGCATCGGGTACGCTTCATATCCTGTAATCTCCCGGATCACATTCTCTCTGCCTCTTCTTAAGATGCAAATGCCTGCCAGCGGTGCATGGGAGTTGGTGCTTAATCGGTGTTTTCCATCCCAGGGTGTACCATATGCATACACCCCATCTTGTGTGATCTTAACCAATGGTTTATCATCATTGATCATAACCGCCCTGTTGCCGAAATACTCCCTCCAAAGTCTTGTATGCGTGGATTTTCCCGTTCCGCTTTTTGCCGTAAACAGATAAGCTTTCCCATCTACTGCAACCACCGAGCCATGAAACAACAGGATATCCTGCATCGGCATCCACTCAGCAATCTTGCGATATACGGCAAGAGTTTCCAAATAGGCTTCCGAATATGCTGCCATCTTCTCCCCCGTCATCTCCGCCTGCCTGTCAGAACGCATTCTTTCATAATCAATATCTTGCGGAGTTATCTGCACATCCAGATTTACAGGAAAAGACTTATTTTCCCCGTAATTTCCGCAACTGTTTATGTCCTCCGGATTTGCATAACTATCCGGAATGATATACTCTTTGCAATATTCTCTTATCATATCATACAGCGGCTTGATGCGGATTTTTTTATCTGCCAACTGCATCACAAATGATCTGTATTCTGTCAAATTTGTGCCCCTTTCGCGGAAAGCCGGTAGTATAAGCAAAAGGCGGGTATCCCCGCCTTTCTCATCTTTTTCTTTAGTCTGCCGGAACAAATGGAAGCTCTACCGTATCCGAACTTTTCTTGCTGGAATCTGATTTGTCTGATCCACCATTTCTCTGATTTCCCGGTTTTTGGTTGTTATCTGTTGTCTGATCTGACTTTGTACCGGAATCTTTACCATTGTCATCATTGCTTTGATCACGATCCGGATTCTCCGGCTGATCCTCCTGTTTTGTTGTATCCGCTTTAGAATCCGATGATTCCTGATTGCCCGAATGTGAAGGCTTTTTATCTGCTTTCGCTTTGCTGTCTGCATCGGATGTATTCTTTTTATCAGACGATTTCGGATCATCCTTTTTCACTGTTGGCTCCGTCTGCTCCTGTGAATCCGTTTTTCCATCCGTACTACTATCACTCTGTGAGGTGGATGTATCATTTTCTGACTTTGGATTATCTGTACCAATCGGCAGAACCGGAAACTCCTTGTCATTTTCCTTATTCTCTGTCATCTGATCGAGTGCAACCTGACTGCTATTCTTCTTGGAACCCGGATGGCTTAATGCAACCGTCACTACAATAGCGATTGCTACAATAGCAATTCCGACTCCTGATACGATCATTATCTTTCTTTTATTCTCCATCTTCATCATTTTCCTGAAACCGGCACAAATGGCAACTCCGGATTATCTATACCACTTGTTGTAATAATATCCTCCGTTTCAAACTCTACAATCTCCATCTCCGGTGTTTCGTATCTCTCTTTCATAATCTGATACTCCTTTCATTTTTGTATGAATTCTGTGTTCATGTCCATGTACTCTTGCTATTCGGTTACCTTGATCGTTCACTTACTAATTGGATTGGCATATAGACTGCGCGGTATATGCATAATTGGAAAATGCTTTCACCAGTGTCACCAGAGCATCCTCATAAGTCCCCTCCTGAGCTTGTAATACCTGATAACAGTACATCATCGCACAATAATCTCCACTCAATGTGTTCGTACCATCCGTTACGGTAAACTTTTTTGAATTTCCTAACTCATTTGCCTTGATGTTTTCCAGAGACAGAATATAATACTGACCTCGTTTCACCGGTGTGATCTCTTTTCCGTCTACGATAAAATTCAGCTTTGACACATCGATTCCTTCCTTTGGTTCATAGAAGATATTCAATGTAGTTTCCGATTTTAACACCATACTAAGTCCGGCAAATTGTCCAAGCACTTTATTTTCAGCCTTATTTGCAACAAAATTATCAATATAACCCTCAAATCGATCCGGTATTTCCAACTCATCATCATTTAAATACTTATTTGCCAGCTCATCCACCGCCTTATTAAAATACTTCTGTGAGCAGGCACCATAATTCAGCATAGCCACAGCAAAGGGATAGGCATCCTGATACAAATCAACATGATCAATTAAATATTGTGCATAGTCTCTGACGGTATAGGTATATTCTTTGCCGCACTTTCCATTTCCATCAAACATCTGTGCCTTGATATCCTGTGTCATCTCATAGGATGCTACCTCGCATGGAAATCTGTAATATGTTTTCTCTGCATTGATCGTAGTATTCGTCTGTGCCTCGGAAACAGGTACCTTCGTAACGGTTCCATTCGGAAGGGTAAACTGCATATACGCATCCTTATCTGCTATAATCTGATCCGACAACTCCATGTAGAAGTTAACGCCGATATTACCGGTAAGACTTAAGGAATAACCGGCAAGCTTTGCACCGATGCCGTCAATGATTGCACCACACGCATCACATTTTCCATCATTGTCCGCATCCGGATGGTCGCCATAGGTATTCTTCTCTGTATTGGAATATTCATAGGACACTGGCTCTCCCGGTTTGCCCTCACATCCTTCATAAATAGCATTCTTGTAAACTTTAGCTCCACCTAAGGTCGGATAGGTATCTGTTCCGATGGTCTGTCCCCAGACTTCATCGGACTGGTCAAGCTGTAAGAGATACGCAACCTCACCGGTCTTGTACTGCTCTGTCGTTTTTCCTTCGACTTTTGTGGCCGTTCCGCTATTCGCGCCTATCGCAGTTCCTGTATAAATGGTGCTGTCATAATAACAGTTTGTGATGGTTCCGTTTCTTAGATTCATTCCAATCACACCACCAACATATGAGTCTGTTCCATTGACCTCGCCTGTGGCATTACAGTTTATGATGGTCCCGTTTCCATTATATCCGTTCACTCCTCCTACATATGCTTGACCACTGACAATCCCTGTGTTATAGCAGTTTGTAATTGTTTTGTTATTACTTCCGCTCACTCCTCCTACATAATCTTCTGTTCCACTGACTTTACCTTCGTTATTACAGTTTGTAATTGTTCCGCTATTATCTCCGTCAATTCCTCCTACATATGATTGACCACTGACAATCCCTGTGTTATAGCAGTTTGTAATTGTTTTGTCATTACTTCCGCTCACTCCTCCTACAAATAATTGACCTTTGACAATCCCTGTGTTATAGCAGTTTGTAAGGATTCCTAAATTGCATCCACACACACCTCCAAAGGAACTGGCACCATCTGCTGTTCCATCAACTACGCCTTTATTATAACAATTGGTAATTGTTGAACTATTATATCCACACACGCCTCCAACCTGGCTATAACCACAGAAATAAGAATCCAAAATTCCTACATTTGAAATCTCACCTCTGTTATAACCAAAGAAGCCTACCTCAGATGTATTCTCTTGCTTAAAATACAATCCACTGATTGTGTGGTTTTGCCCTTCAAATATACCAGTGTATGGACTTGCGCTAGTGGCAATCGGTGTCCATTCCTTGAATGATCCCTCATTTACTGTTCCATCTGACTTCAGAACATTTTTATTCACAACAATATCTTTTGTCAGGACTGCATTTGCTGATGTATTCTGCGTCACGCCCGAAAGTGTACCATTTACAAGTCCTGCAAACCAGTAAAGCTGACCTGCATTACTGATCTCGTAAACCGCATCCTTGCTACCGTCCCCATCCATATCATACTTGTCTATGGTGAGATTTGCCGGCTGGTATACCTCATTACATGCACAGAAACCATTCTCGCCGATGCTGTGAGATTCTGTTTCTTTCGTCACATATCCGATCGGACAGTCCTTGCATGCCACGTTTTTTATATGTTCATTGTCATCTTTACAAGTGTATGTAATATCACCGTCTTTGTTATGTGTATGCTCTTTTCCATTTACCAAAAGGCTCGCACCTTCTGCCAAAGTGAGTTTCTCTGGATTGGTTATGCTCGCACCACTCTCAAATTCAATGCTTTCCCCACTTGCAATCGTTAAATCTTCTTTTAAAGTGGCTTTACCATATACATATGTTTTCGTTACAGTCTCTTTGGTACCAGCATCTTTCCATTGCTTTGTGATGACAGAGTTGCTGAAGGAAGCATCCGTTAATACAGGTTTCTGACAGTCTAAAGCACGACTAACCACAATCTGGCTTCCTGATACATTAATTCGTTGATTTGATCTAATTACCTCACCTTTGTATCGATCTGTTGTTGCTTTCGCTTCAACATAACTGTCTACTATATTAATTTCATCACCACTAATTAAGTTTGAATCATCCATATTATTGGCTACCACATGACTATTTTTAATCGTTACGCTACCGTTACAATCAATTAGGGAAGGCTTCAGCGTTGCTCCTATAATATTTAAATTACTATTAGTCGAATTGCCTACTGTACTGATTTTTTCACAACTTAAACTTCCGTTATAATTGCTACCATTTATTTCTAGTGTTTGCTCAATCTGATCATCCATTAATCCACTTTGAATCATCCCCATAGTATTTGTTCCGGATAAGATAATCGAAAGATTACCGTCAATACTCAAAATGTTACCAGAAACAGAGGCCCCGTCCAATACAAGTTGATTCATCGTGCTGTCATAATACCAATTGGTTCCCTGATATATCGTATCATTACCAGAGACTTCATTATTTTGAAATTTCCCATTATCAATAATTTTTGTTGAGCCTATCGTCAAATATCGAGGAGTGGTTCCCACCGTAGTCTCCTCCGCCTTTACATTCATCACGCCCCAGCCGCTCACATCCGCCGCTGACAGCACCATAAGAGCTGCCATGGCTCCGGCAAACATCCGCCTTATTCCTCGTTTTCTTTGTTTCATATCTTTCTCCCTTTCCTTGTGATGTACTCCCGGGAGCTTCGTTTAGAAGATTCCGACAGTACATTGTGTCATGCAACACTTATTTCCTTACCAGGCACACACAACAAACATTGACTCCCCTCTGTCATTCAGAGATTTTCGCATAATTTAAGATCATTTCCTTGATCCTGAGTAACTCCGGAGTATAGTCCTTGTTGTCCTCTGATCCCCAGATAAATCCGCTGGCACAGTACGTACAGGCCGTCATCATTGTATGCACTGTCACACGGAAAAATTCCTCCTTCGGAATATCCGTGCGGAACGTGTGATCCTCCTTTGCTTTCTCATACATCCATTCCAGTCTCGTATTGACCGAATAAAGGGATGCATGAAACTCCTCAAGCTGCTCATCCTTCACTCCCTCATGGGTGACATAATGGTTGAAGTTGTCATTATACTGCAATAAATCCTTGTGATGCCGGTACATGTCGATATAACTGTCCAGCGTGAAGGTAAACCGGTCGATCGCCGGAATATCTCCGATGGATTCCAGGGGACGCTTCGCATCCAGTGCATCCAGATACTCTTTCCATTTGGCAGCACACACTGCGATCACTAACTCCAGCTTATCGGGATAATAGCGGAATAATGTCGCGCGTCCTACTCCTGCCAGCTCTGCAATCTCTCCCATGCTGACCGGCTCAATTTTCTTCTCAACAAAGATTTGAAATGCCGCATTGATAATTGCTTTTCTTCTGTGATCTTTCATACTGCTTTTTTTCTGTGTCTCATTCATAAATCGACCCTTTCCGTGATACTCACTATCTCAATCATACATAAAGATTCCTGTCATGTCAATATCGGATAGGGGATAAATGCTTTTATTTCCTATCCAAACATCACCTGGCATACGATTCCGTAACAAGGTAGTTCTTACATTTTTATAAACTATAAATAATAGCCAAGCATAGATGTCCGTCCAAGCTTGGCTACTATTATTGACAAGGTTATTTCTGCTTTTACAAAAAAAACATACCATCATCTGCATAGAGAACAAATCTATGTTCTCTGCACTCTAGTTCCTCGTCTGACTCTTTTTTCATAATGTTACCGATAATAGGATTCTCTTGAATACGCTCTCGTTATAACCGCACACATATACAATCCATCCACCTCATAGATTGTTGTACAGCATACATTCTCAGCAAGATCAGTATCTGCTAATATGAAATCGACATCACTTAGCATAATCTCTTTGCATTGTCTTATTACCTCTAAAGAATCAAAAAGCATAAATCCTACCACATATCCCTCTCCAAATGCAACTTGATTATAATCCATCAGTCCTGCCACTTTCATAATATCTTTTTTATACGCTTCTAAAAAATTCTTAAAGCCCGCAGTGTGACTGCAACATTTCAGTTCTTCAACGCAATAGTACCCCCCTTTTATATATGCAATATCAGAATACCGACGACCTTCTGCATTTGTTGCTATAGGAAATTCCATAGATACTGGCAGATTATTAAGATAAGCCCTCTTCGTTGATGCATATACAGCCTGCAAATACTTTTCATATCCACCAGATTCTACTGCATTTCGAAATATATGAAAATGAACAGTTGTTGATTTATAATACCGTTTAGAGTCATAATTTAAATATTCAACTAATGCCTCTATTGACCCCTGTATATCTTCAAACATCATATACTCCTCCTTTCAACTATCCAATGTATGGATCATCTTCCTGTTTATCCTTCACATCAAGTTCGCCTAGTTTTCTTCGATACTCTTTTAACGAATCAATAATTTCATTAAAATACTCCGATTTAGAAAGACTTTCATACTCGTATGAATTATCCATAGGTGTAAGTTCCATAAACCATCCCATGATCTGTGGACCAGGAATTCTGAGACAGAAATCCGATGCCCCATTCTGTGCAATATTGCTTTCACATCGGCTGATACGGTAAAATCACCTTTTGCAAGGAATTTCCACATATCATCTGCGGTGCCGATCGCAA